>Ga0194124_10001133_pt1 | contig 35237 bp, 34 predicted proteins | sample TA2KigCas0mmetaG_FD_148605 | JGI IMG/M metagenome (GOLD analysis project Ga0194124, IMG submission 148605) | Freshwater microbial communities from Lake Tanganyika, Tanzania - TA2015031 Kigoma Deep Cast 0m | ecosystem: Environmental > Aquatic > Freshwater > Lake | place: Tanzania: Lake...
CTCCGGGAAGTGCCTCGCAAGACCGCACAAGCCTAGCGGCTAGATGGAACTTGCCAGGGAGCGTAGCCGTTCAGATGGACTTGTAGGAGAAGGTCATGTTCTCCAGGGTGCCTGGTGTTGGTCCCAGGTCGAGTATCGAGTTTTTGGAGATGCGCTTGGCCAGGGGCTTTTGCCAGGGCTTTCGCCCCTCTGACGTCGGCTTGACGGTGGCTTGTGCCACCTGCGGGGGGGGCTGTATCTGATTGATAGGGTTTGGATTTTCCACCTTCTGATAAATTTGTAGTAAAGATACACTTTCAAGTCAACTGGGAATAGTCTCCCAGCCGGACGGCGCTCCCGGACGGCCCCGTCCTTTCGTCAAAAAATCTGGCCAGCGCAAGGATATGGAATGGCACACGCGGGACAAAGACTCCTTGCCAGGTATTCTCCGCCTGGGTGGGGTCCAGATCACGGTCAATGCGTGCAAAGTCGAGCCGATGCAATAATGGGTGGCCGGCAGCACTTCTGATATCGGCAATGGCTGCCCTCCACCAGGGGAGTTGGTTACGGAGTTCATGGACAGGGAAGATCCCTAACGGAACATGCTTTTCAGTTCGAAGCCGCACCTCCTCTGGCACCCATCCTTTCATACTGCTGCGGTATAGGTGTCGGTCCATATCAACATGCCCAAGCGCCTCCGGCGGCAAGGATAGCACAAACTCTACCAGTCGGATATCTGCCAACGGATACCGCATGTCGATGCGGTAGCGAATAGCTGCCAGCGACTCATTCTGGAGTCGACGTTGCGGATAGACAGAGGTGGCACGCTGCAGTAAGTGCCGGCGAAGGCTGAAGGGCCTGTCATCGGCAGGGCCGATATCCATCCTAGGAGGTGGCCCAACGAGGTAACATGCATCCTGGGATGGCAAGGGAGTCCGACGTTGCAAAAAACTTCTCATAGCTGCGGGCAGGCATGCTTTTGCGAGCCTTCGGAATGGCAAAGTATAATCCCGATGGGCATGGCAGGCTTGTAGGAAGGCAAGGATGCGACCATCGAGGAGGAAATCGTGGTAATAGAGCCTGGCCGGATGGGTGGCTACCTCATCACCGAAAAATCCGGAAAGGGAGGTGTGAATGCCTTGTTGCCTCATCAGCCTCCAGGCTGGCTCCTGCCAGAACGGACTAATCAGATCGACCCCTCCGTGATCAGAGATGTGCAGGTCCTGCGCATGAGAAGGGTAGGCCCAACCGCCGCTGGAGACCCGTAGATGCTGGGAGATGCCGCAATGTGCCAGCACGGCTTTTGCATATTGCCATTCATCAGTGACGGTCCCGCCCGGCAGCCCTTCCGGCCCTCCCAGCGTAAAGCTGTGCAGTGTCGTTCCGCCAGTGCATAAGGGTGCGGCAAAGGCAGCTATGGCGCTGGAGTCGAGCCCGCCGCTCAGTTCAACACCTACCGGACCTCGGCTGGGCAGCCGACAGGCAACCGCCTTCTGCAGCTGCTCCCGGAAAGCCTCCTGGTAGTCTGCTGGATGGCGGAACCGCTGCAACGCCGGAATGGTAAGCCTTCGAAGGGGATGGATGCGCAATTCTTCGGGCCGCCATTGCAGCATATGCCCTGGTAGGAGGTGGCGGATGCCCCGGCGGAAGGTTGACGCAGCGTCTGGCGGCTGGCCGGCCATGAGTTGTAGGATGAAGGCATCGTCGAGGGCTGTGTCGGTCTCCGGATGAGCGAGGATGCCTCGTGGCTCACTGGCGAATACCAGGTCTGACCCGAGGATACTATAACATAAAGGCCTCACACCCATCGAATCCCTGACGCAGAGTAGGGTATGCGTCGATGCGTCATAGAGTGCAAAGGCATAGTCACCGACGAGTTCTGCGAGGCCGTTCACGCCAAATGCCTGAAAGACATGCAGGACGATCAATCCGTCCGGCATAAAAGTCCCCTTGCCCGGGTCGATGCCCAGACGGCGGAGGCAATCCGCCCGGTTGTAGAGGCGCAGGTCGGCCGTAAGGCTGTACGGTCCGAGATGATGGATGCTGGTTTCTGGTGCGGGCGTGTTGCGCAGCAGCAGATGCGCCCCAGCAACAACCCGCCCTCTTCGTACTGGCTGCGGTGGTCGGCTTGCCAGTGATCCATGGCAGAGAACATACGCGTACCTGCATCCCCGCGGGTGGCAGGGCCTTCGCGCCTTACTATGCCAAAGATGGTACTCATAGGCAGAAGCCTTGGAAGCGATCAGTTCGATGTACTGGTCTCTTGTCTTATCCGCTGTAGCAAGGCAAGCAGGAATCCTGCTTCAGCAGGTGGCAGAATGGAACGTTCCATAAGCGAGGTCGCCAGCTTGGAAGCCTCTTGCCACCGGCCCGTCTGGTAGAGCAAAAAGGCGCGCTCGTAAGACACCCTCCAGGTGTATAGGTCGTGCTCCATCCAGAAAATACCGTTCAGCCGGGGCGGCATCAGACCGACTGCCGGAAGGGCCTCCAGGGCTGCCGCAGCATCGCCAGCCTCCCGCATAAGGCCTGAAAAGAAATATAATAGGATGCCTCCCAACGATGAGGCTCCCATAAGCGAGCCTGATGAAGAAGAGATAACGCTTCGTCATGCGTACCGTTGGTGGCACGAACGGACTTAGAAGCCAGGATGGCGGACGCATAACGGATCTCAGGATGCACCTCCGAAGATGCCCATAAGCAAGACAATCGTTCCATCCCTTCTCGATGTCGCCCCGCCAATTGGCAAACATAGGCAAGCTGAAACCATCGATGAGCATTACGCATCGACAAGGGCGAGCCGGATAATTCCTCCAGAAGCAGCCGCCGGTCTTCCTCGGCCTTCTCTACAGGTGAGCAGTAGGCGTGCGACTTAGCACCCACAAATACACTGGACTGTAGTGCGACCCCCTCTAAAAAACTAAATGGTGTACCGGGCGGAAGGCTTTCCACCCAGTTGTGGATAAGACCCTGCCAACGCCATTCCGTAGCGGTGATGTCTAGCAGAAAAGGGCGGCACACTGAGGTGCCGCCAGCGCGGACATGCAATGAATAGGACTCCCCACGGATCAGGCCCGCCTTCCATGCTAGATCTTCCGCTTGCAACACCTCATCCGGATCGATGACCATCAGCCAGCTGCAGTCATGAAAGCCATCGCGCCGGGCTTTGTAGGCAGCCTGCAACGCGAGGTTGCGGTTATGCGCAAAATTTTTCCAGGCATGGTTCTCCACCTGACAGGGTATTCCTAGACGATCAGCCCATGAACATATGCAGGCGATGGTATCATCTGTAGAGCCGGTGTCAGACACCACACAGGCATCTACCATCGTTCCAAGCGACGCGAAGAGCTGTGGCAACCGGGGGGCTTCATTCTTTACCATCATATGTAGACAGATCCCCATGCCGATTACTGCTGGTCGTTGGTTTTTCAGCTATAGCACGAATGTACGCAGTAGAGATACCGCTGCCCCCCACCCGAAATCCAGGTATCATGAGACCGAAGCCAGGCATGCCCTTGATGGCAGCCTTCCGGGGTCTTGTAAAAACCCAGATAAAGGGTGGAGGAAATTCCTTGCTTGCGCAAAAGAAACTTGCCCGCAAGGCACAACGCATAGCAGTTGGCTGCCCATGGAAAGTAGCGGGCTGTACGCAACAAGGCCACATGCATAGCCTTTCGATAGGCCAGTGAGCCAGGGTCGGGCAACTCCGTAGTTTCCTCCCCGGGCACCCCCTGCCATGCCAGTACCCTTGAGAAGGGCATGGCCAGCAGGGCCACCCGAAAAAAGGGACAGGCAATCATGGTGAGGGCAAAGAGCTGACGGTCCAGCTGCGTGGATGTATTGTATGTACGTATGCGTTTCCGGATGGACATGCCGTATCTGCTCAGGCGGGTGCCAGCAAATGAAGGGCTTCTATCCCGCGGAGAAAATCAAGCGTCTCTGCCAGACATTGGTCAGGAGCTACATCGAAGGTCAGGCCAAGGGATGCTGACAGTTCCTGCACGGTGTGGGGCTGTTGCAACCTTTCCCAAATACTGGCGGCGGTGTCGTTGAGTGCTATATAATCGCCTGTCTGCAAGTCGAGCAGGATGGTCTCGTCTCCCACACGATTGGAGAGGTACCGTTGTTCGGCACGTACAAGCCTTGTATCGAGGAAAATCTCCATGAAGGTCTGTCTAAGTTGAGTGGGGCGTTGTAGAGGGCAGCAGGGAATGCCGGACGTAGTCCATGACTCCTTCTTCCAGCGTCCGGAATGTCTGCGGGAAGCCGGCATGTCGAAGCTTTTGCATGTCAGCCTCCGTGAAATACTGATACCTGTCTCGAATGTCTACGGGCATAGCGATATAGCGAATGTCTGGGGGCAATTCCATTCCTGCAAAAGTGGCCTTGGCGAGGTCATTAAAGCTGCGGGCTTGGCCTGTCCCGAGGTTGTAGAGACCTGATTCCGGCAGGTGATCTGCCAGCCATTGGCACACTGCGACCACGTCGCTGACATGGACGAAGTCGCGCAACTGCCAGCCATCACGATATTCCGGACGGTGCGAACAAAACAGCTCTACAAAGCCCCGTGCACGGATCTGCTGGAAGGCGTGAAAGACCACGCTGGCCATCCGCCCTTTGTGGGATTCACCGGGGCCGTATACATTGAAAAACTTAAGGCCGAACCAATGGGGTGGCTGTGAGGACTGGCACAGGGCCCACTTGTCGAACTCGTTTTTTGAAACGCCATATGGGTTTAAGGGCTGCAACCTCTCGGGCATATCATGATGGTCCGAATAGCCGAGTGCACCATCGCCATACGTGGCAGCCGAAGAGGCGTAGACAAGGGGGATACCATGCTGGGTGCAATACTGCCAGGCCTGCTGTGAATAGTGGAGGTTGAGTCGCTCATGCACGCGATAGTCGAACTCCGTCGTGTCAGTCCGGGCACCGAGGTGGTAAAAATGCGAGACGGATGGCCGCTCCAGCTCCAGCCAGGCAAACAGCAGATCGCGATCTAGTTTATAGGCAAATTCGATGCCGGCCAGGTTGGGTTGCTTGTCTGCACGGGTGAACGCATCCACCAGGATCAGCTGGCGACTCCCGAGTGTGTGTTCAGATACTTCGCTAAGGCGCTTCCAATAAAGCCGGCTGCCCCTGTCACAATCGTATAGGGGCCGCTGCGTTCAGGTAGCCTAGCATTCAGTCTCTGCGAATCGACTTCCATGTGCTGGTGTTTACAAGGCAGCCATCTGCAATCCGATGGCCTCGTCGTAGTGCTTTTGCCATGCGGAGATATCCCCCCAGTCGGATCCATCTACCCGGAGTGCACCGGCCGTCACTTCCCCGATGCGCAGGCATGGCAGATGTCCATGGCGAACTGCCGCCTCAAAGGCGTCGACGTCAGTTGGCATCACCGAGACGACCACACGTCCCTGGGATTCCCCGAACCAATAGGCATCGGCCCTTGGACCTGCCGAAGGTCGCGAGGCCGAAAACCCCCGGCTGCCCGACATCGCGCTTTCAAGCAGGGAAATAAAGAGTCCGCCTTCGCTGAGGTCATGGGCAGACTGTATGAGCTGATCGCGTATCAGGGACGACAGCGCCTGATGCAGCGCGAGGGCGGCCGCCGGGTCGAAATAGGGTGCAGGGGAATGTTCGACCCGATGCCATTTGTGCAGGTATTCGGAAGAACTGATGTCGTCTGTGACCTCTCCTAACAGATAGATGGCATCGCCGGGAGACTGGAATGCCAGCCCCATCCGCTGTTGGATATTTTCCAGCAGTCCGACCATGCCGATGGTTGGGGTAGGATAGACAGCGCCTTCAGGATGCTGATTGTAAAAACTGACATTCCCTCCTGTGACCGGAGTCCCCAATAGGCGGCAGGCTTCGCCCATACCTTGTATCGCATGTACAAACTGATAATATACGCCTGGGTCGTAGGGGTTGCCAAAGTTCAGACAGTTGGTTACGCCCAGGGGCTGGCCACCGCTGCATACAATGTTGCGGGCTGCCTCGAAGACGGCGATCATCGTTCCTTTATATGGATCGGCATAGACATACCGGCTGTTACAGTCGGTCGTCATGGCAAGTCCTTTGGAGGTTCCTTTGACCCAAACGACTGGGGCGTCGGAAGGGTGATTGGTCGTGGCATTAGCCGTTCCTACCATGCTGTCATATTGCTGATAGATCCATCGCTTGCTGGCGATGTTGGGCAAGGACGCAAGGAAGGTGGCCACGGCCTTTAGGTCGGCCGGCACCGTCACGCTACTGGGGCTGAAGTCGCGCACCGCTTGCAAAAGTAGGCCGGCTCTTGATAGGCTCGTTCGTAAACTGGGGCGCCCCCTCCAAGCACCAGGCTCTCAGCGGGGATGACGGCCTCTTCCACACCGTTCATGTAGAAACGCAGCAAGCCGTCGTCCGTCACGGTCCCGATCTCCGAGCAGGGCAGGTCCCATTTGGCAAAGATGCGGAGGACATCTTCCTCTCTTCCTTTATCGACGATCATCAACATCCGTTCCTGGCTCTCACTCAGCAAGAGCTCCCAGGCTTTCATGTGCTGTTGGCGTGTGGGCACCTTTTCTAGGTCGATGCGCATGCCGACGTGGCCCTTAGCACTCGTCTCCGCCGTTGAGCAGATAATGCCGGCGGCTCCCATGTCTTGCATACCTGCCAGTGCACCAGTAGGAATGACTTCCAGGCACGCCTCGAGCAGTTTCTTCTCCTGGAAGGGATCTCCTACTTGCACGGCTGGCAGGTCCTGTGCACTGTCTTCCGTAATGTCTGCAGAGGCAAATGAGGCACCGCCTATGCCGTCTTTACCGGTAGCTGATCCAACGATGAAGACGGGGTTGCCAATGCCTTCTGCCGTTGCGCTGACGGTCTTCCCCAACTCGACAATCCCGACGCTCATGGCATTGACCAGCGGGTTGGTATGATAGCAAGACTCGAAATACACTTCGCCACCTACCGTCGGTACGCCGAAGCAGTTGCCATAATGCCCTATGCCCTGGACGACACCCCGCAACAGATGGCGGGTCTTGGGGTCCGATAAGTCGCCGAAGCGCAGCGAATTCAACGCTGCAATGGGACGCGCCCCCATGGTGAATATATCGCGATGGATGCCTCCCACGCCGGTGGCGGCCCCCTGAAAGGGTTCAATGGCGGAGGGGTGGTTGTGGGATTCAATCTTGAACACGACGCCCAGTCCATCGCCGATGTCGGCCAGACCAGCATTCTCCTCTCCGGCGGCCACCAGCAAACGGCCACCGTCGCGCGGGAGCGTTTTAAGCCAGCGGATCGAGTTTTTATAGCTGCAATGCTCGCTCCACATCACTGAAAAGGCCGCCAATTCTGTGAAATTGGGGTTTCTCCCGAGGGTCTCCCTAATCTGATCAAACTCTTCAGGCCGCAGACCAAGCTGTGCCGCTGTGTCAACAGTCGTTTCCATGAATCAAAATATCGGCAAAGATAGGCGCGGCGACAATGCCTGCCGATTCAAGACCTTCCCGTGGATGCGGAACCGCTGTCTATGTTGTGTGCAAGAATGTGCAATGCAGTGGGGGTTACTTGTCAAAATTTATCATATGACATTTTTCACTATATAATTCATAACTGTGAAACATGGCATGGACAAGAATAAATCGATCGATAAACCTTTTTTTTGGCACACAGTAAAGGCTTTTTTATCCCCAAACCTAGAGGAATGAATACTTTTTCTCTAAAAATCCACATTTTTGTTTTCTAAACCCAACCAACACATGCAATCTTTACGTTTCAAGGCCATCGATCACCTCACATCAGGCGATACGTTTTATAGTGTAGACGGAGTAGGCAAGGTCACGGCACTTTTCGGAGAAAACGTCTTCACGTTAAAGACCGCACGCGACTTTCTGAGCGACGAGGCTTACAAGAGCCTGTTGGCATCCATCAAATCCGGGCATAAAATTGACCGGACCATGGCCGCACAAATTTCAGCCGGCATGCGCCAATGGGCTGAGTCGAAAGGCGTTACGCACTATACGCACTGGTTTCAGCCACTGACAGGTTCTTCGGCCGAGAAGCACGACTCCTTCTTCACTCTCAAAGGAGACGGTACCCCATTGGAGCAGTTCGACGGTGATGCCTTGGTCCAGCAGGAGCCAGACGCGTCCTCTTTCCCCAGCGGTGGGCTACGCGCCACCTTCGAAGCTCGGGGATATACGGGCCACCCTCTGCATTCCTACCATCTTCGTATCATACACGGGAGAGTCGCTGGACTACAAAGCTCCCCTCCTCAAATCCATCGAGGCCTTGAATCGAGCAGCAGTGGATGTTTGCCATTATTTCGACCGCAACGTCGGAAAGGTGACTGCCACCCTGGGATGGGAGCAAGAATATTTTGTGGTCGATGAGGGGCTCGCCAATGCCCGCCCCGACCTTGTGATGACGGGACGGACCGTCTTTGGCCATACGCCAGCCAAAGGGCAGCAGATGGAAGATCACTACTTCGGCTCTATCCCCGAGCGCGTCTATGCCTTCATGCGCGACTTCGAATACGAGGCATACCGCCTCGGCATCCCGCTGCGGACCCGGCACAATGAAGTGGCGCCCGCCCAGTTTGAGTGCGCCCCCATCTTCGAAGAGCTGAACCTGGCCCCGTAGATCACAATACGCTGTTGATGGATCTCATGAGTCGGGTCGCCAAGCGCCACCGGCTGAAAGTCCTGCTGCACGAGAAACCCTTCGCCGGCATCAACGGCAGCGGCAAGCATAACAACTGGAGCATGGCCACCGATACGGGCATCAACCTGCTGGCACCGGGGCGTACGCCGAAGACCAACCTCATGTTTCTGGCCTTCTTCGTCAACACGATCAAAGCCGTGCACGACCATTCCGACCTGATGCGTGCCGCAGTCGCCTCAGCCGGCAACGACCATCGCCTGGGAGCCAATGAGGCGCCCCCCGCCATCATCTCTGCCTATATCGGACATTTCCTGACAAAAGCCCTCTCCGAAATCGAGAGCCGCGTTAGCGACAAGTTCGATGAGCAGGATGAAGTGATGCTCAAACTCGACATCCATAAGAGCATCCCCGAGCTGCTATTGGATAATACGGACCGCAACCGAACCTCACCCTTTGCCTTCACAGGCAATAAATTCGAATTTCGTGCCGTAGGCTCTTCGGCCAATTGTGCCAGCTGTATGACGATCCTCAACACCATCATGGCGGAAACGCTCAGCAACTTCAAGAAAGAAGTTGATGGCCACATTGAGAAAGGCGATAAGAAGGATGTAGCCATCATGCAAGTCATCAAGCAGTATATCAAAGACAGCAAAAAAGTGCTGTTCGAAGGCGATGGCTACAGCGACGAATGGCAGCAGGAGGCAGCACGTAGAGAGCTACCAAATCTAAAGACCACACCCGTGGCCCTCGACCCGATGGTGACTGATAAGGCCAAACACCTGTTTGAAAAACATAAAAACACCTGTTTGAAAAACATAAAGTATACTCCCACAGCGAACTCGAGGCCCGCCATGAGATCGAACTGGAGAAATATATCAAGACGGTACAGATCGAAGGGCGTGTCATCGGAGACCTCTCCGGAAACCACATACTACCGGCATCCATCCGTTACCAGAACGTACTCATCACCAATATCAAGGGGCTGAAGGAGTTGGGACTTCCGGAGTCCGCCTACAAAGCACAGCAAAACGTGCTGGTGGAGATTTCCGAACATATCCAGCAGGTACAGGCGCTCGCAGCCAATATGACCGAAGCCCGCAAGCAGGCCAATAGTCTGACGCACTCTCGCGACAAGGCCGTTGCCTATTGTGATAAGGTCAAGCCGCTCTTCGACGAAATCCGCTACCATGTCGACAAGTTGGAACTGCTGGTCGATGATTCCCAGTGGGAACTCCCTAAATATCGGGAAATCTTGTTCCTGCGCTGATCCCGGGATTCCCCTATGACTGCACAGTATAAGAGCGGCCCCATCGAGGCCGCTCTTAATATTTTATGTCAGAAAGGAGATCAACCCATCCGGCATCATACCATCCGAAAACCATCCATGAATTTGGTTGTGAAATGTCCTTTGCAGAAGTCGTCGTGCCGCATTAGCTGCTGATGAAAGGGGATGGTGGTCTTCACGCCTTCGATTACATATTCACTGAGGGCTCTGCTCATGGTGTTGATAGCTTCCTCCCGGGTGCGAGCCACGGCAATGATCTTGGCGATCATGGAGTCGTAGAAGGGAGGGATAATATACCCGGCATAGACGTGTGAGTCGACACGTATGCCATGGGCGGGGTGTGGAGGACGGTGATGCGTCCGGGGCTGGGACGGAAGTCGTTGTATGGGTCTTCTGCATTGATCCGGCATTCGATGGCATGCATCGATGGAAAGTAGTTATTCCCGGAGATAGGCTCTCCGGCAGCAATTTTGATTTGTTCTTTGATCAGGTCGAAGTTGGTCACTTCCTCCGTTACGCAGTGTTCCACCTGGATGCGAGTGTTCATTTCCATGAAATAGAAGTTCCGGTGCTTGTCGACCAGGAACTCTATCGTCCCAACGCTCTCGTAGTTAATAGCGGCGGCGGCTTTGACGGCAGCCGCTCCCATACGTTCCCTCAGCTCATCTGTCATGAAGGGGGAGGGTGACTCTTCTACCAATTTCTGGTGACGACGCTGGATGGAGCAGTCGCGCTCACTCAGATGGGAGACCGTCCCATAGCGATCCCCAGCCACCTGGATTTCAATATGCCTTGGTTCTTCGACGAACTTCTCCATGTAGATGCCGTCGTTCTTAAAAGAGGCGGCAGCCTCTGCCTTTGCAGTATCATAGGCCCGTTCCAGGTCGGACTCCTCCCAGACGACGCGCATTCCTTTACCACCGCCGCCGGCAGTGGCCTTCAGAATGATGGGATAGCCAATCTCCTGGGCCATTTTTGGCCTGGTCAACGCTCTCCAGAAGACCCCCACTGCCGGGAACCACAGGCACCCCTGCCCGGATCATAGTCTCTTTGGCCGTGATTTTATCACCCATGGCGCGTATCTGATCGGGGGTAGGCCCAATAAACTTAATGCCGGAATCGCCGCAGATCTCTGAAAAACGTGCATTTTCTGCCAGAAACCCATAGCCGGGATGGATGGCGTCGGCATTGGTGATCTCAGCGGCTGCCATGAACCTGCCATGAGATGAGCAATGTTCAGGTAGGATTCACTGCTGGAGGGGCGTCCAATACAGACAGCCTCATCGGCAAATTTCACGTGCAAGCTGTCTTTGTCGGCCGTAGAGTAGACGGCAACCGTTTTGATGCCCATCTCACGGCAGGTGCGGATCACACGAAGTGCGATCTCCCCGCGGTTGGCGATGAGGATCTTTTTGAAGTCGGTGCGATGGTCCTTGGTCATGGGGGGTGATTAAGGAGTCCCGGAAGAGCCGAGCCCAATTGCCGATGGCTGCGACCCTACAAGCTTAGTATGGGTCTACCAGAAATAGAGGCTGGTCGAATTCGACGGGCATGGCGTCTTGCACCAGAATCTTTACTATGCGACCCGAGACTTCGCTCTCTATGTCATTGAACAACTTCATAGCTTCTATAATGCATACGACCTTGCCTATGGAAACCTCATCACCCACATCCACTAGAAGGGGCTTGTCAGGCGAAGACCTCCGGTAGAAAGTGCCGATCATTGGACTCTTGATGGCGACGAGGTTGTCTTCTTTAATGGGCTTAGATGCAGGCTTGGCGGCAGTGTCAACAGCCGGGGGGACGGAGGAAGGAGCTGCCGGCAGGGCAGACATCATGGGAACTGCTTGTGGTAAAGCAGAGACCGAGACGACCTTCTCCTCTTTCTGTCGGATAGTGATCTTAAATTCTCCCTGCTGGATCTTGAGCTCGCCAATGTTGGACTTATTGATCAGCTTGATCAGGTCCTGGATTTCCTTCATATCCATAACAGATACATTTAGCGGCCAGGCGCAATGACTGACCAGTGGTGAAGGTAGGGATCTTTCTCGGAACGGGCTTCTCCAGCAGCATAGCGGCGGGCATGCCAGAGCGCATTATTCTTTCACGCGTTCGATGTACTCCCCCGTCTTTGTGTTGATCCGGATGACGTCTCCTTCGTTTACAAAGAGGGGCACCATGACGGTGGCGCCCGTCTCAATGGTAGCCTGTTTGAGGGTACGGGTGGCCGTATCCCCTTTCACGCCTGGTTCGGAATAGGTGATGCGCGAGACAATCTTGTCAGGCAGCTCTACACTCATCGGCTGTTCCGTCTCTGTGTTGAAAAGAACAGACACTTCTTGTCCTTCTTTGAGAAACTGAGCGGCATCGACTTTGGCTGCTTCCACGACGACCTGTTCGAAGGTTTCATTATCCATGAAGTTATAGCCGGTATCGTCTTGGTAGAGATATTGGTAGTTCTTACGCTCTACGCGGACTGGAAAGATCGTATCTCCCGAGTTCCAGGTTTTTTCGATCGTCCGGCTGTTGTCCACGCCCTTGAGCTTGGCCCAGACCTTTGCGGCGGCGCGGGCCGTCTTATTCTCACCGAATTCCACGACGGTGTAGAGGCTGCCTTCAAGCTTGATGATCAGGCCCCTGCTGATGTCGGATGTATTTGCCATAATACAGGATTAGTCGGTGCTAAGCGATGATAATCAGGGCGTGAAAATAGGGTAAAAAGCCAAGGCAGCAAACAAGGGCTCTACCCTGATAATCGGGAGGTTGGTATCTTTATTCCTAGAATATGAATGTGAAACATTGGCGCATAGGGCTTGCTTTGGTCCTGACTCCGGCATTGCTGTCTGCACAGACAGACTCGTTGCCTCCCTATCTGCAGCAGCGCCGCTTGCCGCATTTCACCCTGCAGCTGACCGATGGCAGCAGCATCCTTCGCCGCGATGACCTGGACAGCAGCCGGCCCGTGCTCATTATGTTGTTCAGTCCCAACTGCGACCACTGCCACCGCCAGACAACGGAGATCACCCGACGAATGGCTGATTTGGGCGACCTACAGATCGTACTCTGCACCTGCACCTACGAAGCCCTCGACATGATTAAATCCTTTCAGGAGACGTTTCGGCTGAAGGAATTTCCTGCCATCCGAGTCGGCCGGGATGCAGGCTTTTTCTTCGTCCCTTTTTTCGCAGCCCGCAATGTGCCACTGCTTGCCCTGTATGATCGGCGTCAGCAGTTATTGGAGGTGTTTCGTGGCACCGTGCCTGTCGATAAAATTCTTGGCGCGCTGGGCATGAGCCAGCCGACTGGATACTGACAAATACCTGCTAAATTCTGAGTTCATCCCATTTGTATCATCTCCTTGCATCGACTAACTTTGCATGCCACACAGAGAGCACCAGCCCTCATACCATTACCACATGAAACCCTTTTAAATGAAAGTAACCGTCGTAGGAGCAGGCGCCGTAGGTGCTACCTGTGCCGACAATATCGCCCGTTCCGCTGTCTGCCATGAACTCGTCCTGCTCGACATCAAAGAAGGCTTGGCCGAAGGCAAGGCACAGGATATGATGCAGACCGCCGCGCTGCTTGGTTTCGACACCCGCATCACGGGCTCGACGAACGACTACTCCATGACTGCTGGCAGCGACGTCGTAGTCATCACCTCCGGCATCCCCCGCAAGCCGGGCATGACACGCGAGGAACTTATCGGCACCAATGCCGGCATCGTGAAGAGCGTCTGTGAGAACTTGTTGAAGCATTCCCCCGATGCAATCGTCATCGTAATCAGCAACCCGATGGATACGATGACGTACCTGGCACTGCAGTCGACCGGACTGCCCAAGCACCGCATTATAGGCATGGGCGGCACACTCGACAGCAGCCGCTTCAAATACCAGTTAAGCCTGCGGCTGGGCTGCAGTCCGGCCGACCTGAACGCCGTTGTCATAGGCGGCCATGGCGACACGACGATGATCCCGCTCATCCGTTTCTCCACTTGGAACAGCATTCCTGTTACATCCTTCCTCAACGCGGAGCAGCAACAGCAGATCGTTGCCGACACCATGGTAGGCGGCGCCACCCTCACCAAGCTCATCGGCACTTCGGCCTGGTATGCTCCGGGAGCAGCCGGAGCCGCCCTGGTGGCCAGCATCCTACGCGACGAGCACAAGCTCTTCACATGCTGTGTGAGCTTGGAAGGGGAATATGGGGAGCAAGACATCTGTCTTGGCGTACCCGTGACCATCGGGCGCCAGGGATGGGAGCGCATCCTGCCAATGGACCTGAACGAAGAGGAGAAGGTCCTGTTCGCAAAGAGTGCCGAAGCGGTACGTTCGATGAACGACGTGCTGAAGACACTCTGAGCCTGCTACCCCAGCGCATCCAACTTTTGCAAAATCTTCTCCAGCACCCGCTCTGTCGAGAGTCCAGAGAGGCATTCCCGTGTACCCTTCCAGCAGGATCGGTTGCCGAAGACGGAGCAGGGACGGCAGTCCATATCAAGTTGCACCGTATCCTCCAACGACTGCCTCCATCCTAAAAACCCGGCAAAGGGGTGCGTGCCTCCCCAGATCGATACGACGGGCACGCCAAAAAGGGAAGCCATATGCATGCTGGCAGAGTCCATACTCACCATCAGGTCAAGACGAGAAATCTGGGCGAGCTGCTCGGATAGGCTGTAGCCGGATGCATAGCTTTTGACATGACCTTCGGCATCCTCCCAGGCGGAGAGCATGGCGGCTTCCGCCTGGCCGCCACCAAAAAGCGATACTTCCACCGTTCCGCGCGCCAGCAGTGCCGCCACGACCTCGCGCATCCTTTCCGGTGGCCATGCTTTCTCCGCATGCCGTGCAAAAGGCGCGATGCCGACTCGAAAAGCTTCACCCAACTTCCGCTGGGGGATGGCAAGCGGCCGGGAGAGGCTGACAGGGCGCGATAAAGATTCGAAGACGGCAGCATAGCGCTCGAAGGTAGTGGGCAGGGGCCGCAGGTCTTTCGCCTCGCGGCGAGTGAGGGCCCGCTTCTCGGCTCGCCCTTTATCGATCGCTGCATAGGCGGTGCGGGAAGCCAGAAAGAACATCCGCATGACCCGGGTGCGGAGGACGCCGTGCAGGTCAGCCACCGCCTCGGGCGGGTCGGAGGCCATGATGTCGCGGTATAGATCGAGCAACCCGCGGAGCCCGCGGTGGGCGCCCTTCGGCTCCGAGGGATGGAAACGCAATCGATCGATCCCCTCGAAGAAAGGGGCAAAGGCCCCGTCAGACACAAAGGTGACCCTCAGATCGGGATGCTGCTCCAGCAGATGGCGAACTACAGGCACGCACATGGCAACGTCGCCCATAGAGGAGAAGCGGATGGCGAGGATATGGCGAGGGACTGGCAAGGGCCTTAGCTTTTGCCGCAGAAGAGGAGCAGAGACAGTCTAGCTGCTTGAGAAATCTTCATCTGCTTGTAATGCCTGATATACTTGCTTTGGCATAAGATGTATTTGAGCAAACCGCCCATGTCAATGTTCATATATAATGGCCAGTGAATGGATTCGTGCTACAAGAATAAATGACGAATGAAGATACCTTTTGATCTAAACCGTCGTAGGTCGGTGTAATATAAATATAATAATTGGCTGCATCCATACAGCAGGTCGGAAAGTGATTGCTTCAAAGATAGCGCAGGCCTCTCAGGGAATCCCCTCTGCCTCGATCTCCACATAGTCGAGGTCTTTATGAAAGGTCTCTTCCGTGAACCAGGCCGACACCAGGGTGATGGCCATCACGAGGCAGCCCGTGACGATGGCGCTCTGCACGATGCCCCACTGCAGGCTTCCCTGGAAGTAGTCTTTGAAGAGCATGTTGATCAGCGGCAAGGCACCACGCACCATGTTGGGAATGGTAGTGGCGGCGGTGGCACGCAGGTTGGTGCCAAACTGTTCAGCGCCCATGGTGACGAAGATGGCCCAGAAGCCCGTGCTGAAGCCGAGGACCCCGCAGATGGCATACATCGCGGTGTCGCTTTGATTGAGCGGCGAGAAGTATGCGATACCGGAGACGACTGTCATGGCATAGAAGAGGAACAGCGCCTTCTTGCGGCTCCTGAACCATTGGCTGACGAGGCCGATGGTGATGTCGCCGAGGGCGATGCCGACATAGGCATACATGACAGATGCGCCGGAGTCTATCGCGTTCAGACCGTAGAGGGCGGTGGCAAAGCGGTTGCTGAGGTTCACAAGGATGCCGATCACGAACCAGGTGGGCAGTCCGATCAGCACGGCCAGTAGGTACTTGCGAAACCGCGTGGCGTTGTTGAAGAACATGAGCAGGTTGCCCCGGGAGATGTTGCGTTCCTTGACGGAATGGAACATCCCGCTTTCGGCCACGCTGATGCGCAACAACAGGAGCATGATGCCCAGCCCGCCGCCGATCTTGTAGCAGAGGCGCCAGTCGCCGGAGGTCTTGTACACGAAATAGGCGAAGACAGCCCCGAAGAGGCCGATGCCTGCCACTAGAGAGGTGCCGACGCCGCGCTTGTGCTTGGGCAGCAGTTCGCTGACCAGGGTGATGCCTGCCCCCAGCTCGCCCGCCAGGCCGATGCCGGCGATGAAGCGGGCCATGGCGTACTGGTCGGTCGTCTGGACATATCCCGTCAGGAAGTTGGCGACCGAATAGAGCAGGATGGAGCCGAAGAGTACGCTGAGACGGCCCTTGCGGTCGCCCATCACACCCCATATGATACCTCCGATCAGCAGCCCCACCATCTGCCAGTTGATGATGCGGGTGCTAGCGTCCATCATACCCACGTCGGTGACACCGATGCCGCGCAGGCTGGGCTCCCGGACGATGGTGAAGAGCAGCAAGTCGTAGATGTCGACGAAGTAGCCGAGAGCCGCTACGACGACGGTGAGGTTGAAGACGGAGGCATTTTCTCTTTTCATGTGGCGATGGCTTTTCACCTAGGCGCTGCCTTTGCCAGACTCGCGGCCATGCCGGAGCAAGCGGATGATGACGGGGGCGGTGGTGACGACTATGATACCAATGACGATGACTTCTAACCGATCCTTCAGGTCGAAGCCGTATTGCTGCCGGATGAACTGGTAGAGGTAGTGCCCAGCCATCAGCATCGACACCGCCCAGGCGACACAGCCGATGATATTATACACCATGAACTTGCGGCGCTCCATCTGCACAATCCCGGCGACGATGGGGGCAAAGGTGCGGATGAAGGGTAGGAATCGGGCAAAGACAATGGCGCCACCACCGTACTTCTCATTCTGAAGTCCTTGGCCGCCAGCAGGTGCTTCTTACGGAAGAAGAATGTATCCTCCCGCTTGTAGAGGTAAGGTCCACTCTTCGCCCCAAACCAGTAGCCGACGATGTTCCCGAGGATGCCAGCGCCGACAACCAGGGACGTCAGCAGAAGCAAGTTGAGGAAGTCGTTGTTCAAATCGACCAGCTCCCTGGCCAACTCATTGCTGTAGATACCGGCGACGAACAGCAGCGAGTCGCCAGGCAAGAAGAAGCCAGCGAAAAGTCCCGTCTCTCGGCAAAGACAATGAAGAGAAACAGCCAGAGGCCACCGTTGACGATGTAGAATTCGGGGTTTAGCAGGTCTGTCCAGGCGAATTGAAGGAGGTGCATCATCATTGGTTTATGAATATATCCAGAGGAACGGAAAGCATGTCATCCTTCAACCCTCGGCTCCTGCCTCGAAAGGCACTGGCGGGCTGAGTTCATGCTCCCATTTACTGACGGCAGTGGTAGCAAGGGCGTTGCCGATGACGTTTGTCATGGAACGGAACATGTCGCAGAAATGATCGATGGGCAGGATGAGGGCAATACCTTCAGGGGGTATCTGGAACATGGCACAGGTGGCCGTGACAACGACGAGCGAGGCGCGGGGCACGCCGGCGATACCCTTGCTGGTGAGCATGAGTACCAGCAGCATGGTCAGCTGCTCCCCAAGCGAGAGGGGCACGCCAAAGACTTGTGCTATGAAGATGCTGGCGAAGGTCATATACATCATGCTTCCGTCGAGGTTGAAGCTGTAGCCCAGCGGCAAGATGAAGGAGACGATCTTGCGGTTGCAGCCGAAGCGGTCAAGCTCTTCGACGAGCTTGGGAAAGACGGCCTCACTGCTTGTGGTGCTGAAAGCAATGGCCAGGGGGCTGGCGATGCAGCGCAGCAGGCCGGGCAGTCGGCGGCCCAGAATCAGCCATCCGACCCCCAGCAACAAAGCCCACAAAGAAAGAATGCCCAGGAGGAAGGCCCCGAAATATTTCAGATAGAGGACGGCGATGCTTTCCACCCCCCGGGTAGCCACCACGGCCGTGATGGCGCCGAAGACCCCCAGTGGGGCGAAGTTCATGACATAGCCGACCATGCGTAGGATGATGTGTGAGAAGGTGTCGAGGGCATGGATCAGCGGTTCGGCAGGCTTTCCCATGGCAGCTGCGGCGACGCCGAAGAAGATGGAGAAGATGACGATTTGTAGGATTTCATTGGCGGCCATAGCCTCGAAGATGCTGCGGGGAAAGAGGTGGTTGAAGAAGTCGACCACATTGAACGACTTCGTCTTGCTCAGCACGTCGGCTGCGCCGCTGGCATCACCTACCGAGCGTTCGAAGCCTACGCCCGGCTCCATAAGGTTCACCCAGAAAAGTCCAATCAGCAAGGAAAAAAGCGAGGCTGTGACGAACCAAAGCATGGCCTTTCCACCGACCCGGCCCACCGTGCCCAGGTCACCCAGCTTGGCTATGCCCACGACCAGGGTAGAGAAGACCAGCGGGGCGATGATCATCTGCACCAGCCGTAGGAAGACGTTGGCGAGGATCTTCAGGTTGGCGGCCCAAGAGGATACGGCCTCTACCGACATATTCCGGTGCATCACATATCCAATGCCGATGCCTGCAACCATTGATAAAAAGATTACTGCGGTGAGGCGGTTGCCCTTATTTGCCATGGGATTATCTTGCCTGTGCAATATAGGACATACGGCAGAAAGCCGACAGTGCGAGCGCAACGCATCGTCTGAAGGTATTTTCAGTATAGAAACGATTTAGTCTTTACCTTGAGCAACGGGAAATCACCCATTCACCTTATCATCTAACTTCTTATGAGTCTGTTTAGAAAAAAGGACCTTGCCAGCCTGTTGGCGCAAGCCGATAACGGCGAGAAGGGACTGAAGCGCACCCTCGGAGCCGGCAACCTCGTGGCGCTAGGCATCGGAGCGATCATCGGTGCGGGCCTCTTCGTTCGAACCGCCGCTGCCGCTGGGCAGGCAGCCGGGCCAGCTGTCACCCTCTCCTTTGTGGTGGCCGCCATCGGATGTGCTTTTGCCGGCCTTTGCTATGCAGAGTTCGCTGCCATGATCCCCGTCGCCGGCAGCGCCTATGCCTATAGCTATGTCACCATGGGCGAGCTTGTTGCCTGGGTCATCGGCTGGGCGCTCATAATGGAATATGCCCTAGGAGCGGCGACCGTCTCCATCGCCTGGAGCGAATACCTCAACAAGCTGTTGGGAGGGGCGGTCCCCTATGAATGGTCACACTCGCCCCTGGAATCCATCACCATCGACGGCGTCACCCGGACGGGCATCATGAACCTACCGGCCCTCGTTATCCTACTCCTGCTGACCCTGCTGCTTATCAAAGGCACCCAGGAGAGCGCCTTCGTCAACGCCATCATTGTCTTCGTCAAAGTGGCGATCGTGATGCTTTTTATCGCCCTAGGATGGCAGTTCATCGAGCCTGCCAACCATGTACCCTATATGATCCCTGAAGGCACCGCCGACCATGAAGGCTTCTTCAAGCACGGCTACGGCGGCATCCTCGGCGGCGCCGCCATCGTCTTCTTCGCATTCATCGGCTTCGACGCCGTCAGCACCGCCGCACAGGAAGCCAAGAATCCGAAGCGAGACATGCCCATCGGCATCCTCGGCTCGCTGGTCGTATGCACCATCCTCTATATCCTCTTCGGACACGTCCTCACTGGCGTAGCGCCCTACACCGACTTCACCGACCCCACCAAAGGACAAGAGGCCTCTGTCGCCTATACCATCTCCACCTATATGAAAGGCTATGAATGGCTCTCCACCATGATCACCGTGGCCATCCTCGCCGGCTTCTCCTCCGTCATCCTCGTCATGCTCATGGGACAGAGCCGCATCTTCTACACCATGAGCCAGGATGGCCTCATCCCCAAGGCTTTTGGCGACCTGCACCCTCGCTTCAAGACACCCTATAAGGCCAACCTTATCCTCTTCGTCTTTGTAGGCCTTTTCGCCGCCTTCATCCCCGGCCATATGGCCGGCGACCTCACCAGCTTCGGCACCCTCTTCGCCTTCGTGCTCGTGAGCCTCGGTGTATGGATCCTACGTAGGAAAAGCCCCGAGATGCAACGGCCATTCAAGACTCCGCTGGTGCCGATCGTGCCCATCCTTGGCGCCGTCATATGCCTGGGGATGATCGTGGCCATCGACCAACGCACCCTGCTGTTTGCGATGATATGGATGGTGGTGGGACTACTCGTATACTTCAGCTATAGCCGCAGCCGCAGCATGCTGCACCGTCCCAGCTAGATCCTGCCAAAGGCCACCGAATTCGAATAATATTCCTCCGCATCATCCCGTCCGCTGCGGAGAATGGGATTTTTTGCCCGCCTGAATCGTAACTTCACAGACCCGAAAATTACATCTCTCATCCATTTACGCTTCTAATGGGACGCATATTCGAAGTACGCAAGGCTACCATGTTTGCCCGTTGGGACCGCATGGCTAAACAGTTCACCCGCATTGGCAAGGAGATCGCCATCGCTGTCAAAAGCGGAGGCCCTGACCCCGATACCAACCCTGCGCTGCGCCGCTGCTTTCAGAACGCCAAGAGCGTCAACATGCCAAAGGATCGTGTCGAGGCCGCCATCAAGCGCGCCATGGGCAAGGAAATGGAGAACTATGAAGAGATCCTCTATGAAGGCTACGGACCGCATGGCGTCGCCATCTTGGTGGAGACAGCCACCGATAACCACGTCCGCACCGTCGCCAACATCAAATCGTATTTCAACAAAGGCAATGGCACCCTTGGCAACAGTGGCAGCGTCAGCTTCCAGTTCAAGAAGATGGGTGTCTTCAAACTAAAGCCGGAAGGCTTGGACGCAGAAAGTCTCGAATTGGAGCTGATCGACTTCGGCCTCGAAGAACTGGGAGAAGGCAGTGGCGAGAACGGGGAAGAGGTGCTGGTGCTGCGTTGCAGTTTTGCCGACTTCGGCAACCTGCAAAAGGCATTGGAAGAAAGAGGCATCACCCCCCTCAGCGCCGAAATAGAGTGGATTCCTCAGAACCTGGTAGAAGCGGGTGAAGAAGGTGCACAGGAAGTACTCAAACTTGTAGACCGCCTCGAACAGGATGACGACGTCCAGAAAGTCTTCCACAACCTCGAATGACAGCCATCGGCCAAACGTCCCACCAAGCGCCAGCAGCCGGCTCTAGCAGGCCCATCCTGCTCTTCGACGGAGCATGCAATCTTTGCAACGCCACAGTCCAGTTCATCATCCGCCACGACCGAAAGGGCATCTTCCGTTTCGCCAGCCTGCAAGGCGTCTACGGCAAGAACCTGCTATCGACACTCGGGATGCCCGACATCACTCCCGACACTTCCCTGCTACAAGCCAATGGGAAGGTGTACCAATCATCCGAAAGCGTCCTCCGCACGCTCCGACACCTGGGATTCCCCTGGAGCCTCTCCTTTGCCTTCATCCTGCTGCCGGCCCGGTGGAGAGATGCCGTATATGCCTTCGTAGCCAGAAATCGGTACCGCTGGTTTGGCAAGCGGGAGACCTGTTACCTGCCCACGCCCGAGCTGAAGGGCAGGTTCCTGGACTGAATACGGGAAAGAAAAGGGGGAAAGTATGTGGATTCACTCTCGCATCATGTGGGTCACCGTCTCGATGATGTCCACCACATTGGGTTTTCCGAAAAAGTCGCCGTCGCTGCCATAGCCGGGACGGTGATCCTTTCCAGTGAGGGTCCGCGGGGCGACATCGAGCCAGCGGTAGCCGCCCTGCTCTTCGATGACCTTGTTGAACATATAGCCACAGGCGCCGCCGGGCACGTCTTCATCGACAAACAGGATGCGGTTGGTCTTTTTCAGCGATGCCAGGATGCCGTGGCTCAGGTCAAAAGGCAATAGCGTACGGACATCAATGATCTCTAGATGAATGTGCTGCGTCTCGAGGATGCGGGCCGCCTCTTCTACGATGCGAAGGGTGGAGCCGTAGGATACGACGGTGACGTCGGCACCCTCCCGGATGACCTCTACCTGCCCGAGCGGCACCCGCATCTCTAGCAGATTTGAAGGCAATTGCTCCTTCAGGCGGTAGCCGTTTAGGCATTCGATAACGATTCCGGGGTCGTTGCCGGCCAGCAGCGTGTTATACATCCCGGCTGCCTGTACCATGTTGCGGGGTACGCAGACGTGGAGGCCACGCAGGGTACTCAAGATCATACCCATCGGAGACCCACTATGCCAGATGCCTTCGAGGCGGTGGCCGCGGGTGCGGATAATGAGGGGCGCCGCTTGACGGCCGCAGGTGCGGAAATGCATGGAGGCGACATCATCCGTGAGCGGAACGAGGCCGTACACGAGGTAGTCGATGTATTGGATCTCTGCAATGGGCCGGAGGCCTCGCATCGAAAGGCCGATGGCCTGGCCCACAATGGTCGTCTCGCGGATACCAGTATCAAAGATGCGGCCCTTGCCATGCCTGGCCTGCAGTCCGGCGAAGCCTTGGTTGACATCCCCGATGCGTCCGAGGTCCTCGCCAAAGGCAAAGACCCTGGGATTCGCAGTGAACAGGGCATCGAAATACCGGTTGAGTACTTCATAGCCGTTGAGCAGGGGGGCTTCTTCCTCCGTGATAGGGTCTTGGGCTACTATGCGCAGTGGGCTCTTGGCCGTCTCATTCAGCAAGTGTGTATTATACAGCAAGGCCGCTTCGCTACGCAGCTCTTGGAGGTAGGCCCGCATGGCATGCGCTTCAGGAGCATCCCCGAGGATAGCCACAGCAATACCGAGGGCTTGCATAACGTCGCGGCGGAGGGGCTCCCGGTTGGATTCGAATTCAGCGAGCAAGGTGGCTACGCAAGGGTGCTGCTCCAAGATTTCAGGGGAGAGCGAACGGAGCAGGGAGAATGCCCGCTCGACCTGGGCTGTCACCGGTTGACGGAAGGTCTGCAAAGCATCTTGGCGGCTCTCGAGGACCGAACGCTTCGACCGGGCTTCGATGTCAAAAAGCTCCTCTTCGTTAAAGAGTCCGTTGTCGAGGATCCATTCACGCATCTTAGGCAGGCAGTCCCATTCCCGCTCCCATGCAAGGCGCTCCGGCGACTTATACCTTTCATGACTGCCAGAGGTGGAATGGCCCTGTGGCTGGGTGACCTCTTCAACGTGAAAGATGGCTGGCACATGCGTACGTCGGATGCGTTCTATCCCCGCCTCAAAGACCTCGCACAGGGAGACATAGTCCCATGCCTTAACCGTGTAGATGTCGATGCCATTGGTGCCATCTTCTTTGCAGAAGCCCGACAGGGCCTGGGAGATGGACCCCTTGGCAGTCTGATAGCTTTTGGGGACGGAGATACCATAGCCGTCATCCCAGACGAAGACGGCGAGCGGGACTTGCAAGACGGCAGCTGCATTCATCGTCTCCCAGAACTGACCTTCGCTGGTGGCAGCATCCCCAATGGTGCAAAAACAGACTTCATTTCCCCCATCGGAGAGGTCGGCTAGAGAATGGACAGAAGGCACCTGGCGGAAGACCTTGGAGGCATAGGCCAGGCCAAGGGCCTTGGGCATCTGTCCGGAAGTAGGTGCCATGCCAGCGGCCAGGTTCTTGTGATGGGCCAGCGGCAACAGATTTCCTTCATCGTCGAGAAAAGGGGTGGCAAAATGGGCATTCATTTGCCGGCCGGCACTATGGGGCTCTTCGTCGCGGACGGGATGTCCGTAGAGCTGTAGGAAGAACTCTTTGACATTCGCGACACCGGTCGAAAAAGCGAAGGTTTGGTCGCGGTAATAGCCGCTGTAGAAATCGCCTGGCCGGAAGCATTTGGCCATCACGACCTGGGGGACCTCCTTGCCATCGCCGAAGATGCCGAACTTAGCCTTTCCTGTGAGCACTTCCTTGCGGCCCAGGAGGCTGGCCTCCCGGCTCAAACAGCAGAGGGCGTAGTCTTGTTGAACCACCTCTCGGAAAGCCTCGAAGCTAAGCTGTCCGTCCTCAAGCGTCTCTCGGGCAAAAGTGCCGTCCATGTGAGCAAATCTACCCATATTTTAAGGTCTTCCTCACCGGTGGGGATATTTTAAGCAATTCTGTTAGCATTGAGCCTGAAAGCGACCATCGGGGGGGCTTGGTTGAAAAATCTTAAGGCCGACATTCTTTGTCCTTTTAAAACAAGGACCGATACCTTAAAAAATCTTAAGGCCGACATTCTTTGTCCTTTTAAAACAAGGACCGATACCTTAATTTTACACCGTAACGGTGTGCAACGATATCAGTTGTTCTACCGTCTTTTATACAATTCCAACTATCAAATCGATACCTACCATGAAGCAAATCCTTTTACTCATTGCCTTCTTCACCTTTGGGAGCCTGGGCCATGCGCAAGACAATGCTAAGAAGTCCGAAGACCTGATCCGTTTCAAGGAGATGAAGTTCAACTTTGGAAAGATCAAGCAAGGCGTTCCCGTGAACCATGATTTCGAATTCACCAATGTGGGCACCTCCCCGCTGACCATTGAAAATGCAACGGCCTCTTGCGGTTGCACTACGCCTGCCTGGCCACAGGCGCCTGTGATGGCCGGTAAGAACGAAAAGATCAAGGCTGGCTACAATGCGGCTGCCCCGGGTGTCTTCGAGAAAAGCATCTTCGTGAAAGTCAAGGGTGTAGATGCCCCCGTTGAAATCAAGATCACCGGAGAAGTAGTCTCCAACTGATCGATCATCACTTATTTGACAGGATGTTAAATCCTGTTCATCAAAGGAACCCTGGCTTCTGGCCGGGGTTCTTTGTGTTGCGCATAGCCCCAGCCGACGCTGCTGAGCATCACTTCTACGTCTGTCTGCCGCAGCTCGTCGAGGAACGCTTGCAGGTATTCCCGAATCTCTCTCTGCACCATGGGCCTATGGCGGGCGAGGCGTTGACCAGCTGTGGCACGGCAGCTTCACGGTCCGGGAATAGCTGCTTATAGTAGCGGATCTTAGCTAGAAAGGCACCGCTGATCTGTCGGGCAGGCACGGAAAAAAAACCGCGATAATAGGTTGCGCACAAGGTGTGGACATGCCCACTCATGACTTTGTAAACCACTGTCCGCTTTGGCGGTCAGCGGCCCAGGGTCTACTTTTGCCAAATGCTACAGATATCTCGCCGCGGACGGGACATGCCTGCCTCGCCGATACGCAAGCTGGTACCTTTTGCAGAGGCTGCCCGCCGAAAAGGCATCCGAGTCATCCCCCTGAACATCGGGCAGCCCGACATCGAGACACCGCCGGCCATGCTCGAAGCCGTCCGAAAAGCCGACATCAAAGTGCTGGAATATACCCACAGCGCAGGCAATGAGGGCTACCGACGCAAGCTGTCCGACTACTACCGGAGCATCGGTATCGACGTGATGGCCAGCGAGATCCTCGTCACCACCGGCGGCAGCGAAGCCATCATCTTCGCGTTCATGAGCTGCCTGAACCCGGGCGACGAGCTCATCATCCCCGAGCCTTTCTATGCCAACTACAACGGGTTCGCCGTCATGGCCGGCGTGACAGTAGTCCCCATCCGTTCTGATATCTCTAGCGGCTTCGCCCTTCCTCCAATCGAGGCGTTCCGGAAGGCGCTCACCCCGCAGACGCGCGGCATCGTCGTCTGCAACCCCAACAACCCGACAGGATACCTCTACAGCCTCGAAGAGATGAGGGCGCTGCGCAGCCTTTGTCTCGACAACGACCTATACCTCTTCTCCGATGAAGCCTACCGCGAGTTCTGCTATGAAGGTACACATGTGAGCGCCATGCATCTGGAGGGCATGGAGCAACATGCCGTGCTGCTGGACACCATCTCGAAGCGATATTCTGCCTGCGGGGCGAGAATTGGCGCGCTGGTGACGAAGAACCGGGGTCTCTACGAGTCAGCCTTGAAGTTTGCCCAGGCCCGCCTGTGCCCGCCTGCCCTCGCACAGATCATGGCCGAGACGGCCGTGGACCTTCCATCCGATTATTTTGAAGCCCCTCGGAAGGAATACCTCGCCCGACGCAACCTGCTGGTACGTCGCCTCAACAGCATGCCAGGCGTATTCTGCCCCACTCCCGGTGGGGCCTTCTATGCCATGGCCCGCCTGCCGATCGACGACAGCGATGCCTTCTGCCAGTGGATGCTGGAATCTTTCTCCCATCAAGGCAGCACAGTGATGATGGCGCCTGCTACCGGCTTCTACGGGACGGTGGGTGCAGGAAAGAATGAGGTGCGGCTGGCCTATGTGCTTCGGCAAGAGGCTGTAGACGAGGCCATGGACTGCCTGGAAGCAGCGCTGCAAGTATATCCAGGGCGGACATGCTAGGACTTGACCACTCACCAACCCTTCCAGTTCACCATCGTGATGCCGGTGAGTACGAGCGCTGCGCCCGCGTAGGTATAGGCGGGTACCTGCTCGTCGAGGATGATGACCGATAAGACCAAGGTAAAGACGGGAATGAGGTTGTTGAAGATGGCCGTGCGGGAAGCACCGATGCGCTGAATACCTTCATAGAACCAGATAAAGGCCAAGACCGTGCCGATCACACCTAAATAAGCGAGGGATATCCAGGCTTCCAATGGCACGCTGGCAGGCTGTTCTTCAAATACTGCGAAGAGGAGCAGGAACAGCATCCCGGTTAGCGAGGCCCAGGTGGTAGCTACCAGCGGGGTAGACGTGCCTAAGGCCTGCTTGCCTACAAGGGTATAGACGGCCCAGGTGAAAGGACATCCCAACATGAAGGCATCCCCCCATTCCACACTCTCCAGAATCTGCGCGAGGTTTCCGCGGGCAATGACAAAGGCGACCCCAGACAAGGCCAGCAGCATGCCGATCCAACGCATCCGTTGGATGCGCTCCCCATAACGCCAAGCAGAGAATAGCATCACGATGGCAGGGTTGAGGGCTACAACGAGGGCCCCATGACTGGCGGGCATGCGTTTGAGTCCGTTGAAGAAAAAATAGTTGTAGGCAAAGACACCGGAGAAGCCCAGCAGGCAGAGCCGCAGCCACTGCTGGCGGTCCATGCGCCATAGCCCCGGTGTGGCACGCCAGGCAAGCGGCAACAGAAAGGACCCAGCGATCAGATAACGCAGGAAGGCCCCGGTGAAGGGACCGAACGTCTGGGCAGCGATCCTGGTGGCGATAAATCCACCCGCCCAGAAAAGGGCAACGCCAACAAGTTTGAGATAAATCAACAGCAGGCAATTTTGTGCCAGCGCAAGGTACGGAGCGCCCCTCAGTTGCAGCCGAAAATCACCTGCCCCCGGGCGATCAGACAACCGCCCATCACCCTGGCGCGTGCGCCGAGCAGCGAGAGCTGTAGCTGCGTGTCGTTGTTGGCCAGGCCAAGTGCGAATTTGTTCAAGGCATTGCGGATCGGGAGCCAGGTGAAATCCCCTGTCTCGAAAACTTTGCCACCGAAGATCACCAGCTCGGGATTGAACATGTTGATCAGCATGGCGATGGACTTTCTCAGCTTGTCGCCTATGTCTGAAAGGAGCTTGGCCACCAGGCTATCCTCCTGGCGGGCCGCCTTGATGATTTCTTCCAGCCGGAGTTGATGGACGTCGGTATGCCGGACGGAAAGCACGGAGGAAGAGCCGAGTTTGATACGAGCTTTCACCGCTTCCAAAAGAGCCAAGTCCAAAGTCTCAGTCCCCAGGCAGCCCCGCTTGCCGCAATGACAGATCCGCTCGTTCTGGAAGAAGGGGATTTGCCCGAACTCACCGCTGAAGCCTGACTTGGCATAACATGTTAAGTCGCCGATGAGGATGCCCATGCCAAAGCCGAAGTCGATGTTGACAAACAGTACATCGCGCTCGTTGCTCACGACACCCCGTTTGAATTCCCCGTAGGCCATAGATCGGGAGTCATTTTTCAAAAAGAGGGGATGCCGAACTGCTGGGATATGATCCGGCTCAGCAGCTCCTCCTGGAAATGAAAGAAGCTGTAGCATTGTCCTGTGAGGTGATTGATGCAACCCCAGAGTTTGACGCCGATCCCGAGTATTCAGATACTGGACAATGGCACGGTTCAGGGCTCCCCGTTTGACGCCGATCCCGAGTATTCAGATACTGGACAATGGCACGGTTCAGGGCTCAGTTCTCTAAGGCCAAGCCACCCACCACTTCAAGTGGGAATTTATCAGACATAGGGGTAGGCTCCGTCATGCAGGGCTATTGGCGGTGGAAAGTTTAAATCTATTGTAAGGAGAACTCATTTTGTTGAATGCAGGGACACATTAATACATAATAATTTAACAAGTTGGTGGACTTCCTATAAATGCCTGATTATCTTTATCTCCTCATTTACTCGATTGAATACAGGATTGATGGTTGAGCATATATTAGGGAAGCAGCTAAGTGCCCTGGCGGAGGGTTATCGCAAGGAATTGGTAGAGAACATCCTGCCCTTCTGGGTGGAGAAAAGCCCTGATCGGGAGAACGGCGGATATTTCACCTGTCTGGACCGTACCGGCGAAGTATTCGATACCGACAAGTTCATTTGGCTGCAAGGACGTGAGGTATGGTGTTTCAGTTTCATGTTTGCCCACCTCGAAGCTCGTCCCGAATGGCTGGAAATGGCCCTTTTGGGAGCCGACTTCCTCGAACGACACGGACGCGACACCGAGGGAAACTGGTACTTTTCACTCACGGCCGACGGCCGGCCATTGGTACAGCCCTACAACATCTTCAGCGACTGTTTCGCGTGCATGGCCTTCGCCGCCCTCTACAAGATCAAACCCGAGGAGCGCTACCGGACGATCGCACTCGACACCTTCGAGAACATCCTGCGGCGCCAGCACCATTGGAAGGGAACTTACAGTAAGGCCTTCCCCGGCACCCGCCCGCTGCGCAACTTCAGCCTGCCGATGATTCTCTGTAACCTCGCACTGGAGATGGAAGGCATTCTGGGAAAAGAACGCGTCGACAGCTTCATCCCCATCGTTATCCATGAGGTGATGGAAGTCTTCCTGCAGGCCGACAGCGGACTGATCCTCGAGAATGTGCAGCCCGATGGCAGCTTCAGCGACAGCTTCGAAGGCAGACTCCTCAACCCGGGCCATACGCTGGAGGCAATGTGGTTCATAATGGACCTGGCACGACGCATCGGCGATGAGGCACTCATCGGCAAGGCGCGCGACGTGATGCTGCGCACGCTCGACTTCGGGTGGGACAAGGAGTACGGCGGCATCCTGTATTTCCTCGACATCCAGGGCCACCCCACCCAGCAGCTGGAATGGGACCAGAAACTCTGGTGGGTGCACGTCGAAGCGCTGGTGGCGATGGCAAAGGCCTGGACAATGACTGGCGACGAACGCTGCGCCGAATGGTTCCAAACACTGCACGACTATACCTGGAACCATTTCCGCGACCCCGACCACGGGGAGTGGTTCGGCTACCTGAACCGCCGGGGCGAGGTCCTGCTGCCGTTGAAAGGCGGCAAGTGGAAGGGATGCTTCCACATCCCCCGTTCGCTTTACCAAGTATGGAAGACCCTGGAAGCCCCTTCGAAGCCTTGACATCGGTCAGGATGAACAAACCATGCTGAAAGCAAAACATATCCTCCTGCTCTTCGCTTGCGCCTTGGCGCAATGGGGGATCCATGCGCAGCCAAGCCACCGCACCGGCGTATTGGTGATTGGAGGTGGCACAGGCGGTACGGCAGCGGCCCTGCAGTCCGCCCGCATGGGTGTGCGCACCCAGCTGATGGAAGAGGGACCCTGGCTGGGAGGCATGCTATCGGCCGCGGGCGTCTCTGCTACCGACGGCAACCACAACCTGCCATCAGGACTCTGGAACGAATTCCGCGAGGCTGTGTACCGACGCTACGGTGGCCCCGAGAAAGTAGCCACCGGCTGGGTGAGCAACACGCATTTCGAACCGCGAGTGGCCGACAGCATACTCAAGGCCTTGGCGGCACAGGAGCCAAGGTTGACGGTACACTACAAACACCGCTTCATACGTACATTAATAAAGAATGGTCTGGTGACAGGCGCCATTTTTCTTGACCTGTCGACCGGTCGGGAACGGATCGTCCACGCCCGCTGCGTAGTAGATGCGACCGAACTCGGCGACGCAATGGCCTCCGCAGACGTGAGCAGCGACAGGGGCATGGAGGCCAGCCGCCTCACCGGCGAAAAAGTCAACGTGCCGGAGAGCAGCGACATCGTGCAGGACATCACCTATACGGCCATATTGAAGGATTACGGGCGCGACGCCGACTGCACCTTAGTGCGACCAAGCGGCTATGACCCGATGGAGTTCGACGGCTGCTGCCGCGATTTCTGCAGCACCCCTTCCAAGCTTACCATCAACGTGAGTAAGGAGCAGTTGATGGACTATGCCAGGCTGCCCAACGGCAAGTATCTCATCAACTGGCCGGGCAAGGGTAATGATATTTATTTGAATATGATCTCCATGAACGGGGTGCAGCGGGAACAGGCCATCGCCCAGGCTAAGGCCAAGACCCTTCGGTTCATCTACTTCCTGCAGACGCAGTTCGGCAACAAGCACCTCGGGTTGGTGGACGATGAGTTCCCCACAGCCGATCGGCTGCCACTCATGCCCTACCACCGCGAGGGACGGCGGCTGCAGGGACTTGTGCGGTTCGACCTCAACCACATCTCCGAACCCTACACTCAGCCCCTGGCCTTATACCGCACAGGCATCGCGGTGGGCGACTACCCTGTGGACCACCACCACCGCGAGAATCTAGCCGCCCCGCAGCACCTCGGCTTCTACCCAGTCCCTTCCTTCAACATCCCACTCGGAGCGCTGATCCCGAAACAAACACGGATGGTCTCATCGTAGCCGAGAAAGGCATAAGCGTGAGCAATGCCGCCAACGGAACGACGCGCTTGCAGCCGGTGGTGATGCTGACTGGCCAGGCAGCCGGCGTGTTGGCGGCTCTGTCGGTGAAGCAGCGGAAACAGCCGCGAGCTGTTTCTATACGAGAAATACAGTCGGTCTTACTGCAAGCCAAGGCTTACCTCATGCCCTACTATGACGTCAAGCCTGACCATCCACAATTCACCGAGATCCAAAGGGCAGGGGCCACCGGCATCCTCCAAGGCATGGGGCAGCCCTACCAATGGGCCAACCGCACCTGGTTCTACCCAGACTCACCAGTACACGTAACCGAAGTGAAGGCCGGGCTGATGGCATGCCTGGGTAGAAGCCTTGATGTGACAGGCGAATTGCTGACGGTGGAGCAGAGCTTCCGGGCACTGGAGGGGGGAATGCCGACCGATGCGGCCACGCGCTGGGGTCGGGCTGGGGCCTACAGGATTTTCAGCCGGGCCGACCTATCTTGCGCAGTGAGTTCGCGGTACTGTTAGAGAGGCTGGCAGATGCATTCGCGAAGCATCCAGTCGACCACCATGGAGTGTTCATTCAACCAAACCATACATCAAAACAATGACTATGAAACGGACAATGCTTTTGCTGATGCTAGTCCTCGCCTGGGGGGTGCGACTGGCAGCGCAGAACATCAACGTGACCGGAAGAGGGGGCGCCAGCACCGGCAACGGGGCAGAGGGCGTCACGGTGACTGTGAAGGGTACTCTGCGAGGGACCACCACCGGAGCAGTCGGATATTACAACCTTTCGGCGTCCAAAGGGGAGACGCTGGTCTTCTCGGGCATCGGCTTCACCGCCCGTGAGGTGTCCGTCTCTGGCAGCGAGCTGGACGTGGTGCTTCAGCCCACCGCAGGCGACCTCGGCGAGGTCGTGGTTGTAGGCTATGGTACCCAGCGCAAGTCAAACCTCACCGGCGCACAGGTGACGCTGAACAATGCCACCATCACCAAGCGTCAGGTGACGAGTACCTCACAGGTGCTGCAGGGCCTGGCACCCGGCTTGACAGTGCAGCAGCAGTCGGGTCGTCCCGGTGCCGATGGCGCCTTCATCCGCGTCCGCGGCGAGAGTTCCATCCAGGGCAACAGCACACCGCTGATCGTCATCGACGGTCTGCTGATGCCGACCGGCTCGGGTCCCGACGCCCTGAACCAGATTGACCCGAATGTCATCGAAAGCGTGACGATCTTGAAGGATGCAGCCTCCACTGCGATATACGGCAACCGCGCCTCAGCCGGCGTCATCGTGGTGAAGACAAAGCGAGGTGGGACAAAAGGTACCAAGGTCTCATATAACAACTTCTTCACGAAGCAAGGCTTCACCTCACTGCCTGAGCGGGTGAGTGCCGTCAACCACCTGCGCTATAGCAACGAAGCCGAGCAGAACCGCACGGGCAACCCTTCGGCCGTGGTGTATCCGCAGACGCTGATCGACAAGTACGTCGCCAATCCAGCCGGCAATAATATGGACGTCATCAACACAGACTGGATCGACGCGGTGCTAACCAACAGCGGCATGCTGCAGAACCACAACGTGCAAATCTCTTCCGGCGGCGAACGCTTCAGCGTGTTCACAGGTATGACCTACATGAACCAGCAAGGGTTGATCCAAAACAACTCGTTTGAGAAGTACGATCTGCGATTCAACCCCGAATTCAAAGTCGCCAAGTGGCTGACGCTAACGGGCACGCTGGCCTATAATCAGAACAAGACCATCAACCCGTCCACCGGCTCTCCCGAATTCATCATCCGCCAGGCCATCGGCCTGCCCGCCATCGGTGCGGGCAAGTTCGGTCAAGACATGTACGGCACAGCCGCACAGACCAACAACCGCAACCCCATCGCCATGGCCGAGGCTGCCGGTACTTCCGTGGTGCAGGGCAGCACGATGCTCACGCGTGTGGCCCTGGTGGCCAACCCGGTCCGGGGACTCGAGCTCGAAGCCGCCTGGGGCCGCGAGAAGCGTAACCCTTATACCAAGAGCTTCACGAAGAATGCCGACATCTACGCTCCGAACCTTGCGACGAACAGCTACGACCGAATCGCAGCCTGGCCTGGCACCTCCTCGCTGTCGGAGAGCTGGCGCAACGACCTCTATACGACCTACAGCGCACAGGCCACCTACAGCCTGCGGCTCAGAGAGGACCATGCCATCAAGGTCATGGCGGGCAGTCAGAGCGAGCTCTATGAGAACTACTTCTTCGGCGCCTCGCGCCAGGGCTTCGTGAATCCCAACCAGCCCTACCTAAACCTGGGCACGGGCGCGCGCGACAACAGCGCGGGCGTCTCCGAGCTCGCGCTGGCGGGTGCCTTCGGCCGAGTTAACTACGCCTTCCGCGACAAATACCTATTTGAAGTCAATGGTCGCCGCGACGGCTCCTCGCGCTTCTCGCAGGTTCGTGATCGCCAGTGGGGCAACTTCGGCTCCGCCTCCGCCGGCTGGGTATTCAGCCGCGAGGGTTTCTGGGATGAGCTGTCCGATGTTATTAGCTTCGGTAAGATCCGTGGCTCCATAGGCGGGAATGGCAACCAGAACTTCAGCTCCAACTACGCCTTCGACGCCTTCTACGGTACTTCGGTGTACAGCAACCCCACCAATGGCACCAGCGCCTATTTCAACAGTGCCACTACGCTGGGGGTGGCCGTGCTGCAGTTTCCCAACCCCGACATTGGATGGGAGACCTCGCGGCAGTGGAATGCGGGCCTTGACCTTACGTTCAAGGGTGGCTTCACCCTGACGGCCGACTACTATGTGAAGTCGCTGAAGGACATGATCCTGCCCCGCACGCTGCCCGCCTCTGCCGGCGGCCTCGGAAACCCCTTTGTCAATGCCGGCAACATGGAGAACCGCGGATGGGAAGTCTCCATGAACTATAAGAAGCAGGTGAAGAAATGGAACTTCGACGCGACCGTCATGCTTGCGGATGTGCGCAATGAAGTCACCGGCCTCATTGCAGGCCTGCCCTTCATCGACGGCGGCAGCACCCGCACCCAGCCGGGCTATGCCCTGGGCTCTTACTATGGCTACCGCGCACTAGGCTTCTTCGCCGACTCCAACAACATCAAGAGCTCACCCGTTCAGTTTGGCATCCCCTGGGGGAGGCGACATGAAGTATGCCGACATCAGCGGTCCCGACGGTAAGCCCGACGGCAAGGTGGACGCCAACGACCGCACCTTCCTCGGAAATAACTTCCCCCGTTACGAGTACAGCATCAACCTGAACATATCCTACGGCAACTTCGACCTGAACCTGTTCGGCCAAGGGGTCGGTATGCGCGACAACTACCTGAGTGGCACGGGCGCCGTCCCCTTTGCTAGCAGCGACTTCATCGCCTCGCTCCTGCAACACCAGACGAACGCCTGGAGGCCTAACAACACGGGCGCCGTCTTCCCGCGCCTGCTGCCCTCTGGCTTTGGCGGCAACAACTTCGTGGCCTCCGACTGGTGGATCCGCAGTGCGGCATATTTCCGCCTGAAAAACGTGAATCTCGGCTATACGCTGCCGAAGAATGTGCTGAACAGCCTGCGTATCCAGTCGCTCCGCGTCTTCGTGAGCGGCCAGAACCTGCTGACCCTAACGCCTTCCTGGGATGGCTTCGACCCCGAGAGATCAACAACGCAAACGCCGAGTTCTACCCAGTGATGCGTACGGTGACAGCCGGCCTGAACGTCAACTTCTAAACCCACTTATCTAACGACCATGAAGAAGATACAGAACCTCGGCCTGTTGGCACTCCTCCTGGGTGCCGCCGGCTGCGACAAGTTCCTCGACCGGAGGCCACTGGACCAGTCCTCGGCCACCAACTACCTGTCCAACGAAAACGAGATGGAGCAGGGCCTCACCGGCGTCTATGCTGCCGCCTTCTGGATATTCCCCAACAACACCCCACTGCTCTATGCCGTGGAGGCATCCACCGACATTTCTATGAAGCGGGGTGGCAACGCGGAAGACTTCGTTGCCATGGGCGACGGTGGTCCCTTCCTCGTCAACAACGCCCTCGTCAATACCTGCTGGAGCCAGGCCTTCCGCCTCATCCAGCGCTCCAACCAACAACTCTTAGGCATGCAAAACGGAAAGGCCAACGTCTCTGCAGCCGTCTACGGGCGCATTCGAGCCGAGACGCTGGTATTGCGTGCCTGGGGCTATTTCCACCTGATGTACATGTTCGGCGACGTACCCTGGTATCCCAAGGCGCCCGGCGTCGAC
>Ga0194124_10001177_pt1 | contig 34219 bp, 57 predicted proteins | sample TA2KigCas0mmetaG_FD_148605 | JGI IMG/M metagenome (GOLD analysis project Ga0194124, IMG submission 148605) | Freshwater microbial communities from Lake Tanganyika, Tanzania - TA2015031 Kigoma Deep Cast 0m | ecosystem: Environmental > Aquatic > Freshwater > Lake | place: Tanzania: Lake...
CGGAAGTATCCGCTATACGCCGTCAATCCAGACAACCTGCCAACAAGGTGCTGGTACAACAGGTTGGCGTCGGGATTTTCCACAACTGCAACGTGGTTGCAGCAATTCTGATTGCGGATGCGGAACATGATCACGTCTCCTCTTATTAATGGCACTGTAGCTGGAATCCGCACAAAGCCCTCAACGGCGAAATTCTCCTCAAAATGCGTGAAGCCACGGGTTGACCATTCGCCCTCGTACAGGCGTTCGTAGTCGCCCATCTGTACTCCCATCTCCTGCCAGTACCAGTCACGTACTGCTGAGTAGCAGTCATAGACGCCGTAGTTCCATTGGCGCTCCAGCAGTCCGGCACTCTGCTGTGGATCTAGCCAAAACGCCTCACTGCCACCACAATCCCAAACGGCATAAGGAAGGTTGAGTACCTTGCACGCTTTAATGTCTGCTGGGCTGAAGCCGCTGTAATTGGCGTGGCTGTGCCAACAGGCAAGCGCATCGTCAAGGTACAAAGCTGTTTCTTCGGCGCTGATCGTGAATTGATCCAGCTCGGTGCTCGTGTTAATGCATTGCACCAGCGAGCCATCTTGCAGGATGAAGCCGCAGGTCTCGCCTGGGTGTGCCGCTTCGGCGTATTGGCGCATTGCCACACGCTGCTCGCCGGTGAGTGGATTTGTCCAGGTCGAGAGTGCCATCAGCCGTTGCTATCGACTAACCCTGGGAAGCCCCCAAAGGGTAGGCGGCTTGTATCGCCAAACCGTAAGCGGCAACTTTCTAGCCGCTTGCCGCATACGTCCTGTGCCTGTGTAGCGACAGGATCATCGTTCACGTCAAAAAAGTTGGCACCTGAATAATGGCAGCCGATGCTGTCGCGGTAAATCCATTGGCATTGCTCACGCAGCAATCGTCGGCCCGGCAAACTGCGCCCTTCAAGATCGAATGGCACTGAAAGCTGGAAGGTAACCGACAGCTTTGTTTCGTTACTTTTCTGTTCAACAACCCAAGTGTCTGGACCCCAATAAGCATCAGGATCTGCGCCTGGTTCGCCGTCTAAATATGTGGTCAGCGTACGGATGCGTTGCACCGTTGCACCGACAAGATCTGAGTAGGTATTGGTCAGGGCTGTAATCGCCAGGCCGACATTGGCAAAAGTGATGCTAGGGCGCTCCAGTTGACCGCTAGTGTTCAACTCAAAGCCGCTGGCTTGCAGTGGCAGGGCGATGTAGGTTTCGCCGTCGTATACAACATCGAGGCCATTGACTTGTGACCAGTTACAGAACCGATAGATCGATTGCTCGCCTGAGCCCGGTTCCAACAAGACGGCAATATCGAGCGTAAAAAGATCAATGATCTCAGGTAACTGAGTCTTAAAGGTTTGGGCGTTAGGAGGTGATTGCGTCACACGTAGATCCTCACCAGCTCAAAACTGACTTTCATATATGCAGCACTGATCGGCGTCATCTCCCACCCGCCTGCAAGGATGTAATCACGTGCCGAAAGCGTAAGCGTCACATCAACAACGGTGCCGTTTGCAATGGTGACAGAGGTAAGCAAGCCGGTCGCAAGGTTTGCTGTGTAGTTCGTTGGGCGGGTATAACCATCAAGTGTTAGAGAGGAAATATTGTCGTAGCCAAGATTGAGTACACCAGCAGCAAATGGACGCTGAAAATTCTTAGTGGCAAGCGGTGGGGTCCAACTAATCTGTTGACCTTTTTTGCTCAACAAAAATGACTCGATTGAATACGCACTGGAATAGGGGAGTGGCGGGGTTTCGCACTGCCAACGCTCTTGGTCAATATTCAAACCGTCGGTCAACAGTTGGCTGTAGCCATCACCAAAGTTGATTAACTGACGGCGCTGAGTCCGGCGCACCGGAGTCGCCATAACAAGCGGAATATCATCAAAATCGACGTAAGCCATTACAGGATGCCCCCGCTGCGCTTCTGATTAACAAGCGTTGCCATCACGATACCTTGAACCTGATTGGCGATCTGTTTTTGCGCAGCAGGGCTCAGATTCTCGCCTGTGTTCTGCACGGTGATATTCACGGAGCCCACTTGAACGCCCCCAAAAGTGCCTGTGGGCGCTATGCCGCCACTACGGCCTGGCATGAACAGCTCGGGCCCCTTCTCGCCCACGAGATAGCCCTGCCCGGCCATCACGGAGCCACCACCGGCACGCGCCATGAGATTGGGCATGCTGAAGGCCGATGGCATGAATTTCACGCCCGGTGCGAGCCCACCAGTCTTTGGCGCAAAAATGCCGGAGATTGCGTTGATTGCCTGCTGAATAACAAACACTTGCAGCAGTTGTCTAGCAATATCTGTGAGCACGCCAGAAGCAATATTCTGCAAAGCGCTGTTGAAATTATCGGCACCAAGAATCAGCGCATCGAATGCACCAACCATGCCTTGACCGACTGAATTGCCGATTCCATCTGCAAGTTCTTTTTGACGTTGCTGCTCTTCGGTCAACCGTTTTGAAAAATCCAAAACGCTGCTATAGCCGCTGGCCATCGATACCAACTTGTCCAGATACCCTGGCAGGCTTTCTACTTGTTCGCGCATATATTGTGCTAATTCGCGTGCATATTGGCTGCTGCTGCCCATCAGTTTGTCGCTGATCCCACGTAGCTGCGCTTCACGATCCATCAGAGGTATTGTCTGGTCGCGTTGCACAGCGGCTGCATCATGCATCAACTGCACGCCGCGTTCGATGTGCTGCAATCTCAAAACTTCTGCCCTGTTCCCTTCGAATTCTGCAATTGCAATCCGCTCCACGATCATCTGTTGCGACCGGTAGAGTCCGTTGGCGGCTTCAATCGCGGATAATTGACTTTCTGGCCCTTTTTTGGCTTTTTTAGTCCTGCCAGCGCCGCCTGTCCCTGCCCCAAGCGCCGGTGTTTTGAAAATATCTTCCGCTTTGTCGGTTTCCTTGTTGAGTAATTTTTGCGCGTTGATGTTCTGATCGATCTTCCGCAAGATCACACCTTGCAGTTGCACGGCACGATCGCTGTTGGGGTCGCTAGGCGCAATTGACTGCAACAATCGCTGGTATTGTTGAAGAGCTTGCAGATTCTGCTGTATGCCAGATCGATTTTTCTGCGATGAAATCTGGCCAATGCCTTGGGCAATTTTGTCTACAGCTTGGCCTGTGGCACCAACGTTGAGTGCCTGGCGTGCGCCAAACACGCTTTTTGTGAATCCACCGCCGCGGCCCGCAGCCAGCGCCTGATTGATTGCATCGACAACAGCGATAGCCTGTGAGAAGATCGCCTTCAATGCCGGTGTCAGCACCTGACCAAGACGGCGTGCTAAGGCATCGATGCCATCCTGCAATGTGCTGAGTTTGCCAGACAGCGTGTCAGATTGGGCGACAGCACCATTGGCATATTTGCCGCCTGCACTGGTCAATCTTTGGAAAGCAACTTCAACGGCTTTTGCGCTGATCTGGCCTTTGCTGAGCGCCTTCTGGAGCTCTTCTCCAGAAAGGTTGTACATTTTCTGCAGCTCTTGCTGCACACCCACGCCGCGTTCTTGGAATTGAAGCAGTTCTTCGCCCTGCAGCCGCCCTTTGGCTACAACCTGACCATATGCGGTGACGAGCCCCTGCAATTCGGCGCCCGTGGCACCTGAAGCGTCAGCCAACCTGCGCGTGACTTCCACAACACGGCTGCCTTCAACGCCAAAGGCCTGGAGCCGCTTTGCGGCGTCGATCAATTCCGTGCTGGTAAATGGCGTGACCGCACCAAGCTGCTGCAGCTCCTCGATAATCTGCTTGGCTTGCTGTACGCTGCCTGTCAACACCTGCAGACTCTTTGTCTGCGTCTCGATTTCTGCAGTTTTGGCAAAGACAAATCGAGCTGCCGAGATGGCCGCAAAAGAGCCTGCAAGCTTGCCAATGATGCCTACCAACCCATTAACGCTGGTCTGGGCTTGTTTTGATGCATTATTAACCCGCTCCAGGCTGCGTACAGCACTTTGGCTATTTACCTGTACGTCAACTACGGCGACTGCAGGCACGGTGCTCGACCTTTCTTGAAATCAGTCTATCTGCGCGCTTTGACCCTATCCATCTCGATCTTCTCGCGCTTGCCTTTGACCTCGTAATAGGCGGCGAACATCACGAATTCCGCATCAGTAAGTAGGCAGCGCAGCTCACTCACCGTTTTGCCAAGTTCAGTGGCTAAGAAGAACTCAAAAAAGAGCCATGAGTCCTTCTCTAAAAGTTTTTTGCTTCTTCTAGCGATTCAGTGCCGCCAAGCCCAAACAGGAACAATTCCAGCTCGTTAAGAACATTTTCCGGCAGCTCACGTTGCAGCTTTGCAGCATCAGCAGCGGCAAACGCCTTGGTACCATCCTCCAGTTCTGCCATCTGACATAGCATCTGGGTGCTGATTTCCAGGGCCTCATCCGAACCGGCCAGCGTGGTGGCCCGCTTCCGGTCCGCGCGGGTGATCGGCTTGAAATAGACCGACAGTACAACAGCACCATCCGGTCCTTTGATATCAAACCGGCGGCGTTGATTTAAGTCAAACGCCGCGGTAAGCAGATCAACCGGGCGCTGATTGGTGGAGGGCATCAGATGCTAAGTGAGATAGAACCGTTGGTCACGAAATTAATCGTGATCACTTCGATCTCTCCCACTGTAGCAGAATATTCAGCACTTGTCACCAGTATGTCACCGGTGATCTTTTTGCCGCCAGTCTCATCCATGTAGAGCTCAACGCTCGCATTGGCCGGATCGGTGGCGGTGTTAACTTCTTTGATCAGATCCAATTTGTCGCCGGCACCAGGTGCGTCGTACATCACCTCGATGGTGCCCGATCCGCTGATCAGGCCGCCGTTGTTTGCTCGATAAGTAGCACCATGGGCGGTGACATCAAGCGATTCTTTCTCGACGGTCATAGACCACGAGCGCACAGCGGCGATCTCAGACAGACCGCCACTGGAATCTTTATCAAAAAAGACAGTGCCTTGCTGGCCGCGGTAGAAAGTCATGATCAGATGTCCAGAGTGATGGCGCCGTTGGTAACGAAGTTCAGGGTAATGACTTCGATTTCGCCCACAGTTGCAGAATACTCAGCCGAGGTGATAACACCGTCAAAACTGATTTTCTTGGTGCCGCTGGTATCCAGATATAGCTCGAACAGAGCAATACCTTCATCATTGGCAGTGTTGACGTGCTCAATGAACACGTTGGTTTCGTCGGAGCTCGATGCGGTGTAGAGGATCTCGCATGACCCAGAGCCGCTGATCAAACCGCCAACGTTGGCGCGATAAGTTGCACCCAGCGCGGTGGTGTCGAGAGATTCTTTCTCTACGGTCAGCGACCACGAACGGGTGCTGGTGATAGCGGCAGCTGAAGAGCCTGCGTCGTCGAATTTGACGCTGCCCTGCTGGCCTCGATAGAACGCCATGATTACAGATCCTCGAAGGTTTCAAAGGTCAATCTGACCCGTGTTTGGAAGAAACCCTCTGGGGATGGCGTAGCCACCACCTCGGGCCCAGTTGGGGGATCAAAATGGACCCCACTTACAACGATTCTATTGTACAGATCACGAATGCGTTTGCCCACGGTCAGATTCGCACCAGGCCCCACACCTTTAGCTGAAAAAATGTTGATAACGACGACACCCAGCACACTGTTGCTGCTGCCGGTGGTGCCGCCCATCGTCAAATAGCTGTTGTTGCCAAAAGACGTCAGACACTGCACCCAGGTGCCGTTGTTGACCGGACTGTAAGCCTGGTTGTGGAAGACGATCGGTATAACCGGCGCTATGGCAAGCTCTGTTGCCAATCTGCCTTCGATGGCAGCACGCACTGTGTTGAGGTTGATCGCAGCCATCAGGATGAACGCGCAATGTTTTCTGCGCTTGCTCGTACGCTAGCTGTGATCTCAGCCGCCACCAGATCTACCCATCCGGGCGGGTTCTTTTTGCTGCCTGTGATGCCTGCAGCTATCCACGATGGCGGAAGATTGGTGCCATAACAGAGCGCTTCGGCATAGGGCAAACTGTTCGAAATGTGATACACGTTGCCCAGCGTTTCTGTCTGGTAATTCTTACGTTGTGGCAGTTTGACAGTCTTCGATACTGCGCCGCCTTCTGCTTCATATTCAACCACAGTGTTTTCTGCGATCACCCAGCTTGACCTGAATCTGCCCTCAAGCACAGGGCTTTCTTCTTTAAGTTTCTGGTCGGTGTTAAACACTGTGACACGCAACAGTTTCTCAAACTGGTCTGCAGCATAGGCGCCTGTCTGTGCCAGATTGATGCGGCGTGTCATCTCAAACCCTCAGAAACAACTCGAATGTGATGGGCTGGTTGTCCTGCTCAATGACGTTGATCTGAATGATCTGATGCACCACGTTGCTGATCACCACGCGATCGGTGAGGCTGGCTGCGGCAGGTAGATCTGCTGCAGCAACAATCAGTTTTTTGTCCTGTTCATGTATCAGCTCGTTGACTTCTTGCTTGCTGACTCGATCTAAAACGCCTTTAATCGCCGTGTCTGTGGCCGTCTCCGTCACAGCACCAGTAGTCGTGTTGTATGCACTGCCAGCGATTTGCCTGTAAGTGATATCGCCGCCAAATTTCTGAACCAGTGTGCTCGCAATCTTTTGTAGCGAGTTAACAAGTGCCATCAGACCCTGTATGCAATGCAAGCGCCATTTTGCAGCTTGATACTGGTAAACAGTCCACGGAGCTCAGAACCCGCTGGGAATGATTCGCCATTAAGGGTGTTTCCCGTCATGTTGGTGCTGATGATGGTGTCAATCTGGCTATTTTCATAGAAATCAATGTGATGAAAACGCCCAACATGAACAACTGTGTCATGAATGACCTCACCACCAAGGGTGTAGTCAATGCCGTTGCCTTGGTGCCCTTTGATGCCCATGATCAGATCTTGTAGGCCACGATTTTGCCTGAAGCCAGCGTCACACTAGTAAAAACACCCTCAATCTCGTCGCCCTTACCCAGGGGTACAGAAGTGAAAGCATTGCCGCTAGCATTCTGGACAATGGCGGTGCTGATCACAGCATCTGCTAATGCATAGAGCTTTTTGAACCGCCCTGTGTGCTCATTGGTGTCGGTGATATATTCGAAGCCGATGCCGTAGTTGCCGTTGTCAGACATGATCAGCTCCGTCGGATCGAAAAATTTCCTGGTCCGCTGATTCTAAGCCCCGTCAGATACCGTTCGAAGATCGGCGGCACTCGGTCCGCACCTGTTGCTGTGGCACTAGCACCTGCAGTGGTCACACTTAGACTGCCGATCGACACGGACTTGTAGTCTTCAAGCCCGCTGAGTGACATGCCGTCTTTATTGTTGTTTAGATAGACAGCCAACACCACCTGAGCCTTTTTGACCTGATCTGGGATCTCGGCGCTGGTGTAATAATCCGTTGTGATGCGGAATGGAAACCCAACGGCGTAAGTGTTGATGTAAGTATCCGGCTTGCGGACACCATCACGCGGCCATTGCAGCGCCTGGGTGTCAGTCGATCTAGCACCCAAAAAACGCTCACGATCAAGCCGTTGTGTGGCTGTATAGAGCGCCCGGTTTTTCTGATCGGTGGTGGCCGATCCCCAAGCGGTCACATCGTCATCTTGCACAAACCCTTCAACTATCAGATCCGCCGCTGCCAGCGTTAGGTAGCTGTTGGCGTTTACGCCGCCCACTGTTGCGTCGATTGTTATTGCCATCGTCGAGCAGTGGTTGGTTTTGTGCTAATTCAAGTTTAGGTGTGGGCTCTGCAATAGTGAAAGAGGCCCCAGCTTCCGCCAGGGCCTCACGATCACGCAGTCGCCTGAAGGCGAACAAACCCATTAGGCTTCGGCGCCCTTAATCACTGCGTAGTTCAGCACCAGAGCCTCACCTGCGGTAGTACCGAGGTTGGAAAGGGTGATGGTGAATGAGCCTGCGGCCACAGCACTCACACTGGCCACATAGGTGCCAGTGGAAGCGCCAGAGCGCACACACACCACGGGAACGTCATTGAGACCCACAAAAGAGTTGGTCACAACAAAGCTCACTTCGGCGCCACCTGCGAGGGAAGCGTCATGAGTGGTGATTTCACCAGCAGGCTTGTTGAGGGTGACCCCAGTAGCCTTGCTGGTCTCTTGAGCGACAGCGCCGCCAGTTCCTTCGGGATAGCCAATCGCCTTTCCAGCGGTGGCTTCAAAAACGGATGCCATGATTAGTGCCTCCTATCAATCCATGTTGGAAACGTTGGTGGCACGCACGACGCCGATGTTCTTCAGCTCGTACACCTTCGACCAGTTGCCCACGGTCTCCAGTTGAGCGCGGGTGGGGTTGACAGTAGCCACGCCCCACTTGGACCCAACGGGGTGATAGCAATAATGCAGGTCGATCGACATGGCATCACTCTTGGCGAGGATGTCACGGTCGGTCTCAGTCTGCATTGCCATCTGCTCACCAGAGGCGACAGCGCCTTGGGTGAAGAAATAAGTGGCATACTCGGTCGAAGAACCACTGCCGGCGGTTTGTACATCGTCAGAGACGATCACGCGCAGACCACAGAAGGTCGGCACATTAACATCGCCGCCATAGGCAGCCACCATAGAACCGCCCGACTGGGTGGTGGTGGTGCCGCGAGCATCAGCAGTGCTCACATAATCGATCGCCTTGCGCTCAACCAAGTCGTAGTAGACCTTTGAGTGAAGAGCGATCGCGGTCAGCTTGTCGCCTTGATCGCCCAGCAGAGCCTTGGCCTCAGCAACATGGCGGGGGCTGAGGGTAGTGGGGGTATCGGCAGACTCCGAATCAATGGTCAAACCAAAGAAAGCAGAGCTGCTGGTGTTGACGTTAAGGCTGCCAAACACACCAGCCAGGCAGGACAGAAGATCCTTCTGGCGCTGGTTTGCCACGTAATCGGCAATCTTGGCGCCAATGGCGGCCATCGGGTCAGCGCCAGCTGCCAGGGCAGCAAGGTCGCGAGCCTCAAAGGCGCGGCCACGGTGCAGGATCACGCCAACTTGCTTGTCGGCAGTGATTTTGCCGGGGGTGAGGCTGCTGCTGTCAGACAGCACCTCAAAATCGCCAGAAAGATTGGCTTTCCAGAAGGGGACGTTAATAAAATCACCGCCCTCCGTGGCATTCAGCTCAGCCATCGGCTGCACCACACCGGAAGCCAGGAAGGCATCACGCTGGGTGGTCTGCTCGATGACATACGGCGTAAATACCTCGGGGATGATGATGTCAGAGCGAAGAGTCGCCACGACAGATCCTCAAAGTTGGTTTACGGGTGAGGCGTAACCTCAGACGCGGCTCAGCGTAGCCTTGCGCGTATACAGCTACATCTTAAACAGATTTCGCTGCAGCTTTCATTCTCTCATATAGATCGCGGTCAGTCCGGAACAGTCGCGATTGTTCAGTGAGATTGAAATGCTCGGGCATAAATGGGTTTTTGGATCCTGCGGGAATCTCGCCCGATCCGCGATTGATTGGAGCACCACTGCCCTGCGGTTTCGGCTGCTTTTGCATCCATGCCGGCAGCGTCTTTGCCCATTCCTGCACAGGAATCCGCTGGTAGCCATCCACGACCACCACGGTGCCATCCTGCTCGCGCTCGATCTTGTCGGCGCTGAGTTTGGTCTTCAAGATCAAATCCGGATCGTGCACTACATCCGCGAGTGCAGATACCGCCGGACTGACCAACTCCAATTCACGCACCCGAGATTCGAGCTCCGCGATCTTTTGGTCTTTTTCCGCGGTGATGTCCCTGAATTGTTGCTCCAGGGCTTGCCGGGCCTCGCTGTATTTGCCCTGGCTTTCGAGTTCTTCTTGTTCTTTGCGCCGCTTAAATTCGAGCAGCTCATTCACATCGACGCCCTCCGGCACCGATGGTGATTTGGTTTTCAGATCCTTGATCTTGCCGATCAGCTCGTGATTTTTGCGCTCTAACGCTTCGATGCTGCGTTTCAGCGCGGTAAGATCCTCTCCATCAGTCGCCGTAGGCTCCTGGATGATTTCGTCAGACATGAATGACCCGTAGGGCTATTTCTGACGCATCCTAACTTATCACTTTTTGCCTCGCTTGCCCTTCGGAGGCACGCCTGCTTGGCGCAATGCAATCGCGAGTGCCTGTTTGCGACTTTTTACGGTGGGTCCCTTGCCCGGTCCAGGCTTGCCGCTGTGCAGCTGACCCGCTTTATATTCGCCCATCACTTTGCCAATCTTGGCCTGTTGTTTAGAGGGCTTTTTAGGCATCTAATTTGCCGTATCTGCGGCGGAGCTGATCCAACGTTAGCTCCGAACCATCATCCCGCACGAGTTTGGCCATCGCATTGTCTGCACCATGTTCTTTGGTCAGCTTATCAAAATACGCGACTTTTGATTTGCCAAGCACTTCTGCTTTAACAGTGGCTGGTTGGTCGTACAGCCACTTACCATAGCTTGTCCCTGCCGGCACGGGTCCGTCCATACTCGATCTGCGCCCTGGTGCCGGTGGCACAAAATCATATCCTTGCTCTTTGAGACCCGCATAATCGATGATCGGCACAGTTGTGCTGCGACAGTTGAAATGCTGCGGTGGTGTAGGACCTTTCCCATAGTCGAATTCTTGACCGTCCAGCGCCCGGCAGATTGGTGAGGTTTTAGTATCGAGCGTCGCAATATATCTGTACTTTTTTGTGACGTCTTGGTTGGCTTGGTATACCTGTTGGCTGGCCATATTAGCCACCTGGTTGATACTGGTACGTACAAGCGCCGCCACCTGGTTGTTAGCGACTGTTGTGGCCTGGCCTCCTGCTGCCACAAGCTGCCTGACAGTCTTTGCTTGCTCGCCAAATTGCAACGACCCAATCAACTGCTTGGCAATTTGGGCATTCGTCTCACCTGACAGGAGCCCCGTCCTGACCACTTGATTGAATCGTTCGGCCTGATCTACCGCTAGGCCCCTGAAGGCCTTCTCGACAATCTTTCCGTTGGGCAGCGTGATGGCGGTGCCCTTAGCTGCAGTCAAACTGTACGTTTGCGGCGCCCCCTGTACTGCAGCTACCAGATCGTCACTGAGCGTCACCACGTTGATCTGTGTTGGATCGGTGGTCACTACAGACTCTGCAAATTGCGGGCTGATCTCGACAGTGTTGACCAACCCACGCGTGTCTTTTGGCAGCGCTCGACGCAGTTGCTCGGTGACGAATTCAGATTGAAGCTCAGCCAAACCTTGCAGCTCGGCTGCTGTGATTTCGGTGCTGTCACCTGCCCAAGTGTTGAGGCTCTCTTTGAGCTGCTGGATGATGCCGCGCAGTCTTGCAGCTTTATTCGGTGCTGCCAACTCGTCTGTCGTTCGTAGCTGATCTACAGCGCGAATGATGATGTCGTTGTAGGCGTTGATGATGCGCCTTGCCACGCTGTTGCTGTAGCGATTCAGATCAATCGCGTTGCGGTACAACGCAGCAGGTGTGGTCATTGGTTGATGCCAAAGTATGACGGGTCCTCGTCACAGATCACGGTCACATCTGCGCCGCATTGAATCGCCTGGGTGATTGCAGCCATAAATGCATCAAAGCTGTTTTGGCTGCGTTCCATGATCTGGAATTCATCCACCTCATGTGGCTTGCCACTCTTAAACCAACTCAAACGCACCACCGCGAATATGTCGTCGGGCAAAGGTTTTCGGCTGTAGCCAAGCGTTTGTCTGCGGGGTGGCCTTGGCTCCATCGGATCTGTCACATCAATAATCTGGTCTGTCACAGCTCTTCAGGTGGCGGCAGTTCTTCGATGCTTGCTGGCGCTTCTTCTACTCCGCCAGTCTCGATCAGCCCACCTGTCTGTGTGGCATCGATTTCGTCTTCTACGTCAAAATCATCACCTAGTACTTCACCTTGTGCAAGTTGATCGAGCAGCGTTTTCTGCGTGATCGTGCCTGCGGTGTAGAGCTGCAACAGCGCCAGCTGTTCTGCAGGCTCCAGCTTGGTGCCAACAAAATCGCGATTAACAAACGAACTGCCCGCCTGCGACAGGTTCAGATAGTCGGCGTGGAACTGCAAACAATTATCGATCAGGTCTTGTACCTGTTGAGCGATCACCATCATGGTGCTGTCGCCTTGGCTGCGGTCGATCCGCTTGGCCTCAGCAGTCTCCGCCGATAATTTCTGGCCCAGCACTGCAGACAATCCCAGCTCATTGATTTGTTTTTCAAGCTGCTCCATGCGGCGAAATTGCGAATCAAAACTCGTGCCGCCTGGCTCAATATACTCGGCGCGGCCTTCAGCTGGGAATGCAATTGCTTCGCCTGGCCCTGCAGACACCTCTTCGGCACTGGATGGGAATCCAAAGAACGCCAGCATTGGCACCGCGGAGATGTGCAGCTGGTTGTCGAGGTCGCTTTGGATCTGGTACATCTTGAGGTTGAGCTCTGCAATATCCTCAAGTGGCGGGCGGCTGTCCATAAAACCCACCCGATTTGCATACGCAACGGTGAATGGGATTTCAGCCAGACTGGTGCCGCCATCCTCGGTTTTAGACCATTCAGATTTTTCGTTGCGTTGCCAGATTTCGTACTCGCCGGGCTTGAGCACACGCACCTGTTCGATCAATTTTTCGCCCCATTCGCCGTCAGGCACCACCACCGACTCGCGCAGCCGCAGTTGGGTCAGCCGCTGTGACCCATTGGTTGGTTCGGTCCGCCACCCCAAAATGTCACGCGGCGTGTATGTCACCCAATAGGGCCTGCCCTCACCACCCTGCGGAGCATCTACTAACACGCCTACGTGCCCGTAGCGCACCAATTTACGAGTGGTTTCGTACGTCCACACGTTGAGGTCATGCCCCTGAAGATCGACATCAAACAGATGCTCGCGTACGATATCATCGACATTCTCCAACCTGACCGGCTTACGTGTCAGCATGCCTGCAAGCATCCGCTCCAGGCGTTGATAATACGGTGGGCAGACAGACCGTGCCAGACGGTTGTCATATGACTCGTCGAGCTCCCTCGGCTCTTGCGGCAGATATCTGCGGTGCCTGCGGCGCATGCCATATGTGCCCTGCAGCAGATCCTCAATCAGGATCCAATGTGGCTCTTGGGCTGCCCACGTCGAGTTGGTATCACCAACGGACGCCACCTTGCTGAAAACAGCACGGTCATAAAACCGGTATCCGGTGTAAGTCATCCGCCAGGGCCGCCCTTTTTAGTACAGCCTAATGCCCGTGCCACGTCCAACCCCGGCATGCAGCGGGTTGAATTCGCGCCATATCAAGTAGCCCAATGCGTCATTCATGTGGTCAAATCCTGCATCCTTATCTGGCTCGCCTTTTTCTGTATAGCTCTGCAGTTCCAAAGATTCAATCAGCCGAACACACCGATCCACGATTTGGATTCTGGTTTCTCCGCGGCCATTCTCCAAAAGAGCTTGAACAGCAGCCACCCGATCACGTACGGGGGGATTACTTCGTGGGGATTGATTTTTAAAGCCATAGGACTCCAGGATCGCGATGTCGGTTTGTGTCGCATTGGTACTGCGATTGCCACCCGATGCATCTGGATACATATAGACCGGATGCTGAGGATATCTGGACCGGAGCTCTTTGGCAATAGCGTCTGTGTCATGCGCACCGCTGATCTCATCTACCACAAGCAACCCATTACCACGGCGCACTGTGACCACCGCAGACATATTGCCCACGTTGAAGTCGATGCCTACGCGTAGCGGCTCTATCTGGGTCGCATCATATGGCGTGGTCGTGACATGCTTGGCTCTGCTGAACCTGTCATAGACCTGCCCGGTGGTCAGATTGACGAATTGCCCTTCAAGATATGCTCGGATCAGTTGCTCGGGATAATTTGCCACCAGTGAATCGATGAATCCTGCTGGCAGGAACGGGTTGTCCTGGGTGCGTGCACGAATCAGGTGCCTGTCGGGTGCGGCATTCTTCTCGAATGTTTCCCAAGCCCAGCCAAAGCCCTCCGGCGTGGTCGCGATGTAGAACTGCTGCACATTGCCCGAGCGCAGACGAGCAAGTGCCATCCGGGCCGCCTGTTCAGCTACACGCCGATTGGCCGTGTCACATTCGTCAAAACCAATGGCGCACAGGTTCTGACCACGGATGCGGTTCCATGTCTCCATGGTCCGCAACAGAATCGTGTGATCACCCTCCGCAAAATGCAGCACGTATTCGGGCAGCGGCGACACTCTGAAATCAAATGGCAGGCCCAACTGTTCGAGCATGTCATCGAGCGAGCGCACCAGGATGTCACGCAGCATCGGCGCAACAGGCTCAAATAGAGCCGACACGTAACCAATATTGGCAGCGGCAATATTGATTGCTTTGGCGCATAACCCGTAAGTTTTGCCTGCACCAAATCCGCTGACCAGGCCCAAGATGCGGTGGCTGGTGTTGCTACAGAATTGCGCCTGGTGAGGCAGCAACGTGTCATTCAATCGTGAAAGGATGGCTGCAGTTGTGGGTCCGCTGTTGCTCGGACCGGCCAAGATCGACCCACCCGCCACACATTCTAAAATGCCGGGCATTCCGGTTTGCGCTGTAATGGCCGTGTCCTCAATTTAAAGCCATGTCTGATGCGTCTGACGTAAAAGAATTCATCGACATGGCAGCAAGGTATCCGCTTTTGACCCAACAGCAGGAGATCGAATTGGGTCGGCGTATCCAGCTTTGGATAAAACATCCAAACCCGTCGGCTGGGCTGATTAGATCGGGACGGCGTGCTCGTGATCAGTTTGTATGCTGCAACTTAAGGCTCGTAGTGGCAGTTGCTAAGAAATATCTCAGACGCATTTCAGGCACCTCAATCACATTTGCTGATCTGCTCCAAGAAGGCACCATCGGTTTGCAGCGTGCAGCAGAAAAATATGATCCTGAATGTGGCTACAAAATGTCCACCTATGCATATTGGTGGATCCGCCAGTCAATCACCAGGTCGATCGACATGAAGACCGGCATGATTCGGATCTCAAGCGGCGCCAAACGCAAACTGCAAAAATTCCGTGAGGCCGCGGCAGACGGTGGCACGATTGACGAGATATTAGACCGGGCTGGGCTGACACAGCGCGATCTCAAGATCGTCGAGCAGGCCAGTATCTGTTACAAGGTGACCTGCTTAGACGCGCTGGATCTGAACGCTATCTAGCGGGGTTTTGCATAGCGACGCTGTACTACAAGACCAGTGGTGTTGCGATAACGACGTGTTGCAATTCTTGAACCAGACAGAAATCTCTGGCGCATGAGCCGAGTCGTATTCTCCTTGACATCGGCTGCTTTTTTGGCTTTTGAGACTGTGGCAGCATCTGCGCCCGACTTTTCCAATTTACGGGCTTTCCTGTGTGCATAGCTTGACTTGCCCACAGCCTTTTCGTAAGGTGCAAACGCTTTGTGCTCACCTACTCTCTGATTCTCTTCATTCTTGAGCCGGATGCTGCGACTGGCTCGCGTTTCACCACGCTTGCTTTCGCCACCACCCTTCACGGTGCGGTTTGATTTGATCGAGCGGACGCCGCCTCCACCACTTGCGAATCTGCCCTTTGAATCCCTACCTTGTGCCATTATTGGATCCTCACTTGACTCCAATGTAACGACGTTGAGCGCGTGTGACCTGGCTCTGTTGCGCCTTGGGCATCGCCTTGAATTGCTTCAGGGCTTTGGCCCGGCTGGCAGACGACACCTTGCGTGCCACTGCACGGGCACTGCCGGCACCAACCGGACGGCCCGCCACGCTAGCTGTGCCCTTTGGGCTCATTTTGATGCCGGCGCCTGCGATCGATTGGCCGGTGGATTTAGCGGCTGAGGACAGATTCCGCATGACAGTGGTGCCTGCAGTGCGACCAGCACGCATCTGACGACCACGAGTCATGCCTGCTGATGCGCTACCAGAGAACCGGCCTTTGGAGTCTCTGCGCTGGGCCATGATCAGAACAGATTCTTAAGCATGTTACGTGTGCGTTCGCGGCCTGCCTTGCTACGGCGCATGGACTTGACCGCAGATGTATTAGCTGCGGCCCGCTGCTTCAAGGGGCTTTTGCCTGCTTTGGCAGCGGCTTTGGCAGCTGTCTTTGGTTGTTTTTTCAGCACGGTGTCCATCACCGGCGATTTGGTCTTAATGACACGCCCACGACCACCGCCGCCACCCGAGAAACGTCCTTTGCTGTCGCGTCCCTGGGCCATCATTCGAATGCCTCTGCTTCCATATTAGACCAGGCCTGCTCCCAAGCTTCAGGATCCTGATCACGCTCCAGCAACACGCAGCAGATGTAATTGCGCTGCCTGGGGGTCAGCCTGTGCAGCTCATAAACAGCGGCGCCGAGCTCAACCTTGTCATCAAAACCGGTCAGGGTCAGCACGATATCGAGCATCTTCGGATCCTCCAACTGGAAATTGAAGGCGTCGGAGAAAAATTCGCGGGTGGTTTCAAACATTGTGATGTTCATCTCGACCCCTTTATAATATCAAGACCGATCGTGACTTGTCAAGCATTTTATGACATTTTTAAAAATGGGTGAAATCGCTTGACAGGTCTGATGCGTTTGATGTTCAATAATTACAGGGGATCAAGCCCCGATATTCTTCGCTCTCTTAAAAATGAACACCACCGCCATCGAACTGGCTAAGCACGGCATCCGCAAATCCGGCAACTTCTACTATCAAGAAGGCAAGCGCATCAGTTCAGCTCAAGTTCAGGAGCTTGTAGCGACTGCACCTACTGCCGTTGAGCCCACAGCCGAACCTGCCAACTGGAATTTCGAGAAGCTCAACGCGACCACCCAGGCATTTTTCTACTCGTTATGCGAGCAGATGATGGAAGCCACCAAAGATGCTTCGATGGTGGTCGGCGTCAAGATCGGCAAAGACATTCCGAGCATCGGTCTGGCCAACGCACCACGCCTTACCAACCTCAAAAAGGCTGGCGTCTTTGCCCATGGTGGCCGCGGCTGGCTGCAGCTTACCGAGCGTGGTCGTGCGATCTTCCTGGCTACCGTCTGACCGGAGAGCCCACTGCCCCCAATATGGGGGCTTTTCTGTAGGTGGCATCTCCGAGCCTCTCGGAGGCCCCTCTAGGTGCTCTCCGGTATATCAGGGCCTGTGAATGGCTAGAACCGCCTTCCCGGTGCTCCTAGATACCTATCGCGTAGCGTGGAGCCCGATCAGCAGATGCATCTCCTTGTAGGCGCTCAGCGCGACACCCAGATTGCCCTCTTCCTGGGCTTTAGTTGCCAGCGCCTCCAGCCGAATGAGCTGCTGGGTCATAAATTCACTCCGCTCGATGGTCAGTTCACTTTGCTGCTCATGGCGGATCTCCTTGATCAACTCATCTGCAGTCATCGGATCCAGGTCCAGCGACTCCCAGCACGCATTATTGATCCGCCAGCGCGGCCAGCCCATATCCAGCCACAGTCGAAGCTGCGTTTTGTGCTCCTTGCGACGTTTTGAGCTGATTTGCTTCATACCTCCAGACTACAGGGCTTACAACACTACATAATGTTCCCCTTTTTCCCCCTTTAAAGCCCCCCTCTTCCCTTTTTAATTCCTCTTTTAAATATTGTAAGTTGTAAGTAAGGGGAAAACCTCAATCGGGACGGGCAGATTGACCCTACAGGATCATACAGGATTTACAGGGGGCCGCCAAACGGTCCTGAATGCTCCCGATATGTCTTTACGAGTCTTGGAATATCCGAGTGATTGCAAGATACGGTTCACCCTTGTAAGATTCCGTATGTCTTGACGTTCCAATGGAATCTCTAGACAGTTGGTCAGAATGTCTTCTGAAAGAGCATATTCCAGACTCCTCACAGACAACCACGTCGCTATTTTCAAACGCCAGGCATCTTCTGCAAAAAGCCCCCGGTTGCGGTTGTTATTGATCACAGTTTCCTCATCGTCCAGATACCACTTGGCACCCGCTAGGTAATCCTTACGAGCGCTGCTCCAGATCCGATCACGTAGCTGCTCGATCTTTTCAGAATCGATTTGTTTCTCTACCGTATAGATCACGAAGCGCCTGTTCCCGGTCTCATCGCTGAAGAATCCATCACGTTTGTTGGTGGTACCGCACAGCACGAATTGTCTGGGGCGCTCTTTGTGGCCTTTGCCATAGGCCTCGCGCACAAGGTCGGTTTTGCGGGTGATAAAGTTCTTCAACCCAGCGGATTCGTGATTCTTGATGCCACCATCGAGTTCGCCCCACTCCGCAATCCACCGCATGTGGAGCCCCACAATGTCGTCGGCATCCTTGTTGGACTTTATAAAGCCTTCATAGAACCAAGGCTCGCTGGCCAGGGTGTTGTAGAAGCGGGTTTTGTGCAGATGCTGGTCACCCGCCAGGATGTGTACGAAACCGCATGGGCAGCCAGGTTCATAGATGCGTGCCACGCAAAAAATGAGCCATTTGCGCAGGGCGCTGTTATCGAAGGGCTCGGCGGTGCCACCGAGCAATTCTTGAGCAATGTTGTCCCAGACGTCTGCAGGCAACGGATCGTTGCAGGTGTCCAGATAAGCCCGGATGGGGTGATATGGACGGTCGATCGAGGCACGTAATAGTGCATCCTGCGCCGTCTGGGTTTGCACGTCGATACCGGCGTATTGCAGGTCCACGTAGGCCAGCCGCAGGTCGGTCTCGTCCATGCAGAAACCATCCAGCTCGATGGACTGTTTTAGCAGGTTGAACCGCAGCGCAGAGCCGAGCTTGTTATCTATAAGCTGCTTGAGCTCCAGCACCTTGGGCTTCACAAGCCGGCCAGATTCGGCGTGGTGATCACCCAGACGCTCATACCAAGGCACCTGGGGTAGCGCAGGGCCCTCCATGCGCACAGCACCGCGCATAGCCTTGCGATCGGCACCATCCGCGATCCAATCCGCGACGTCGTAGCCATCGGACGGATCCTCCCAGGCCTCGGAATTAGTGGGCTGGCAAAGCAGCCACCTGGAGCCTGGGAATGCCGCGGCCAAACGTTGCATCAGCTCGATTCCAGGGCGGTCCCTATCTGGACACAGGATCAGTCGGTTGTCGCGCAGCTTGGGCATGTCTGGCATAGCACCACGCCACGAGCCTGCACCATTCGGCACAGACGTCACCCACAAGCCCATGGCACGCAGAGCCTCAGCGCAGGTCTCGCCCTCCACCACAAATACGGTGTCGCCCGAATCAGGCAAAGAGTCGTACCACAGCGGCAGCAAATCATCTGTCTTGGTGCCACGGGACCAGGCCACATCCTTGGGCCCGTAGTTGTAGTCGGTGCGACGGTGCACGCTGCGCTTGCCCGCCTTGGTGAAATATTCCCATTGGCGCTGCGAGACAGGTTCGCGCTCAGTGTGGCGCTTGAATGTCACACACTCGGCGTCTGGATTCACCCGCACGCAGGCCCAGCCGTCACCCACAACATCGCCTGTCTTGAGATGCGGGTGCATGCTGAAAGGGCTGTAGGTGTTGCCAATACGGCAATAGAGAATGTCCTCTTCCCATTTGCAGCCGTTCGACTTACGGCCACAGACAGGACAAGGCGTCCGCGTGCTGGAGAGCATGGTAAAATGATTCAAATCGGATCGGTTTTGACCCCGGCCTGGGCTGGCACCCACCGGGGTCATTCCATATGTGGAAGGGTAGCACGAACGGTCAAGATGGACACCGCCTCAGCCACAGACCGGGCTACGCCAGCGATGCCACCTGCAGACCGCAAGCGGTCAAGGAAATGAAGTTGGTCGGCACGGATCTTGCCTGTAGGGGTTTTGATCTCGATACCGGTGAATATAGCCACACGCATGCCCACCATATCGGGTGTGATTTTGATAGTCCGCCAGCCGACGAGATCGGGGGATCCAGGATGCAAGCCAAATTGTACCATGCGACCATCGAGCCCACGTAATGCGCCGCAGTGATTGCGGAACATTACAGAGTCTGGACAATCAGCCGATATGGCGAGTCTGATCTCGTTTTGCAGGACAGTCTCTGGCTGTGCACCCATAACTCAGGTTCTCGGCAGCTTGATTGACAGCCCATACGGCGGCAGCACGCTGCACACTGTAGGCGTGGGTGAGCTGATGGATCACCACCAGGAGCTCGTCCTTAGGCATCGAATCAGCGTTGCGCCGAATCCTCTCCATAAAAAGGTCTGTGCTGATGCAAGGTTGGATCGAGGTCATAACACCATTCCAAGAAATCGACCGCATTCATATCTTCGGACCAATCGGACTCTAGATAGGTTACGGCTACGTTTACATCGGGCCGACGCGAAAGCAGGAAAACAAGAAGACTGGTAAACCAAGTCATGACGGTTTGATGTTGCGTAGATCGTAGACAGTAATGAGGCGATGCGTAAGTTGTACGCAGGCATAAGATGCAGTTGTAAATTTCACGATGCCACGCTGCCAGTCAGCGCCCATATAGACTTTGACGGTTGCACCGTCGCGGATCGCACGGAAGCTAATGAACATCAGCCAGAAGCAGTCGGCGTATCCGTGTGCGCTCGGCCCAGGCGACATAATCGGGCGAAGATCTGCCACCTTCGGGCTCAGGCTCACAGGGCACGACTGTATCGGCCAGTTCAAGCAGCACGCACATCATGCGACAGTTAGAGTCGATGAAGCAGTCGTTGTGGCGGGTGTGCCAATACTCAGTTAGGCCCAGTTCAACCAGATTCATCGGATAAACAAGTGCATAGAGCCGAGTAAGGAGGCTGGGAATCATCAGCGCAGATTTTGAGTGGATCCCAAATTCAGCACAAACAGCGCGAATGCGGCGTGAGTGCGGATGGTGTGCGGGCCTGGATGGACCATGGGATAAGAATCGGCCCACCACTGTTTGAACAGTTCTTCGAGCTCTTCGTAGCTAGGAGGTTGCATGACTTAAAAGGGTGCGGAGTCCGCAGCCAGCTCAGCGATTTGAGCTAGGGGCAGAGTGGGTGCAAAAATGGGCGGCATGGGAAAGTCCGGTGTCATAAGCCATCGCCCACACACCAAAAATGATGGCGAGGATGGCGAAACGATTAATCCAAGGGTTCATTGATCTTAAGGCAGGTGTCAAGGGCATCAAATAATCCAACCGTTCTCGTACATCAAGTTGTACAAGCTGGAATTGTCCATGGCAGCGAGCCAGTCATGAATGGCCGCCATGCATCCAAACTCACGCATAACATCTGGATCATCCGAATAGATGCTGACGGCTAAATCGATCAAATCTGAACGTTGTTTTTGTGTCATGTAAGAGGTCATCGGTTGGAGAGCGGTGGAGGTTTCAACCTCCGTATAAATATCAAAGCATTTCAAAAAAATCAAAGCAATCATCAATATACAGTCTGTAACACGTCTATCATTTACGCGACTTCATCACACTGTACGCCCACCCAGGCTTGTACCCACGATCCTTTGCGATCTGCAGCAGCTCTTCAAGCGTGCGTGCCTTGCCGACCTCCTTGCGTTTGAGCTTGGCCTCAGCACGCTCTTCGGCAGCAGGTTTGCGAGTGTCGATCTCCACCAAATCAGCATCTACCTGCCTGGGCATCTCTCGGGCCACTGTGTGCACGTGCCCGCAGTATGGGCATGCTGCAGCGGGCTTGTGCACCGCATAACAGGCAGGGCAGATCCGTACGGCGAGCGCTTGCAGCTCACTACGGCTCTTGGGTGCAGTGCCCTGTAAGCTCCAGGCTCGCGTATCACATGGCAACCCGTGCGTACCTGAATTGCCAGCACAATCGAGGATGATCGCTGCGTGAGCCGATGGGCGCAATGCGCGGCCTACTTGTTGCAGGTACACGCTGAGCGATGCCGTAGGGCGCAGCAATATGGCGCAATCGCATGCCGGCACATCAAATCCTTCGGAGATCAGGTCCACAGAGACGAGCACCTGCGTTGTGCCGGACTTAAACGCATCAAGCCTTGCAGTGCGCTCAGCGGCGCTCAGGGTGCCATCCACAGTTGCCGCGGCCACACCCGCTTCGTTGAACGCTGCGCAGGTCAGCTCGGCATGCTGAATCGATGCACAAAATGCAATCGCACGGCGACCTGACGCATACTTGATGTAGTTCTGCACGGCGTTGTAAAGAACTCGTGACTCGGACATGCGCTCAGCAACTTGCTCAGCTTTAAAATCGCCGGCACGCTTTGACAGGCCGGACAGGTCAGCACCGGTCGGTGGTGCATAGAGCCTGTACTTAGACAGGTGACCCATCTGAATAAGCCGTGACACATTAGGACCTTCCACCATCGCATCAAACGACGCCGACAGGCCTTTACCATCGAGCCGCTGCGGCGTGGCAGTCCAGCCCAAGACATGCGCGTTGGGATAGCCTTCGAGCACCTGCGACCAAGAACGTGCAGCACAATGATGCGCCTCATCCACAATCAGCAGATTGGGCGACCACGGAAATGCACGCAACCGGCGCGCTGCAGAATGGATCGACGCTACCTGCACTTGGTGGTGCTCAACGGGGTGGCCCGGTGCGATCACCCCGTGTGGCACATCCATAGCGCGCAACCGGGCTGAAGTCTGTGCGATTAGCTCGCTGCGATGCACCAAAATGAGCACGTTGTTGTTGCGGTACGTGCTGAGCTGCGCAATGGTGCAGAAAGTGTGCGTCTTGCCTGCACCGGTGGGCAACACCGCCAAGATACGCCGGTGTTCATGCAACTCGGCGCGGATCTGCTCGATCAGATCGATCTGGTACGTGCGCAGCCCCATTACACGATCGGCAATGTGACTTGCTCACTTTGGCCCTGATACTTGCCCAACCTGGCGTCATAGGTGGTTTCGCAGGTCTCACCCTCCAGGAACAGGAGCTGGCAGACACCTTCATTGGCGTAGATGCGGCAGTCTGCGCCGCTGGAGTTGGAAAATTCGAGCGTCAGGTGTCCTTCCCAGCCGGCTTCAGCAGGCGTCACATTCACGATGATGCCCATGCGGGCGTAGGTGGATTTGCCCACGCAGATCGCCGTGACGTTGGGCGGCATTTTGAGCCGTTCTAGTGCCACACCCAGCCCATAGCTGTGCGCAGGCAGCACGAACCAGAAGCCCTCAGTGTCGCTACAAATTTTTGCAGGCTCCAGATTCGCCGGGTTAAACCGTTTGGGGTCCATGATCGTGCCCGGCACGTGACGGAAGATCTTGAAATCACGCAGCGACAGCCGCAGGTCGTAACCGTAGGAGCTGCAGCCATATGACAGCGCAGGGACGACGCCAATGTGACGCTCAAGATGCGGCGTCAGTGGCGAAATCAGGTCTGGGGTCGTGCGGATCCAGTGGTCGTTTTTCAGCATGAAATGAACGCGACTGCCCAATCATAACAGATCCTGCAATACTTGACACATCTGATCGATCGTGATTAACTACGTCAGTCCGCTTTCCTTTATGGACATCCTCGAATACCACGCCCATGAGGGCATCTCCAAATCCAAGCTCGATTCAATCGCCAAGTCGCCGTTGCACTATTGGGCCCGGTGGTGCGATCCCAGCCGACCCACACCTACGCCGACCCCGGCGATGGAGCGCGGCACAGCACTTCACATGGCGGTCTTGGAGCCAGACAAGTTCAAAAAGACTTACGCTGAAGCTCCAGATGTGGCACGCACCACTAAAGCAGGCAAGCTCGAATGGGAGCTAGCAGCCGCCGGTGGCAAAAAGCTGCTCAAAAAGGATGAATGGGACACCGTGCAGTACATGCTGCGCGGCGTCTTGGAGCATCCGATGGCGCACAAAATCCTCACCGCGCCTGGTCGCTCCGAGGAGTCACTTTTTGGCAAGTGCCCTGAAACCGGCTTCACGCTCAAATGCAGGCCCGATTGGCTGACCAATTCGGGCTGGCTGGTTGATCTGAAGACCACCCAGGATGCATCGCTGTCTGGCTTCCAAAAGTCCGTGGCGAATTTCCGCTACCACGTGCAGGCGGCGCACTATCTGAACGTCTTCAAGTTGGCTACAGGCACGGCACCACAAGGATTCATCTTCATCGCAGTGGAGAGCAACGATCCTTACGCCGTACAGGTGTTCGAAGCATCGCCACTGATGATCGAGACCGGCGCGCTCGAAGCGGCACGCAATCTGCGCGCATTGGCGCATGCGGCGCTCACCTATCCATTGGGGCTGCCCTGGCCCAGTTACAGCTCTGAGATCGTCACACTCGATCCACCGACCTGGATGACACCCCGTCTGCCGGAGATGTGATGAAAAACCTAGCCAAAGCACTTGCTGAATTCCAGTCCACGCACCACAGCGCCAACCGCGGGGGCCGCGGCAATTACGGGCAGTACGTGACTCTCGCGGATGCTCTGCAGGCTGTTCAGCCCGCTACAACACACGGGCTGGCACATGCGCAGACCATGCAGTATCTAGGCGATGGCCTCATGGCGATCCGCACCACGTTGATGCATGAGTCTGGCGACTTCATCGAGTCTGATTTGCCGATCCCCATCAAATTCGATGGTGGACGTGGTAACGCGATGCAGCAGCTCGGATCTGCCCTCACATATGCACGTCGCTATGGGCTCTTGTCGATCTACGGATTGGCCGGAGATGAAGACGACGATGCTGAATCAACATTCACTAACAAACCGACAGATCGTGATGCAAAAGATTTCTTCTGATGCTTTAATGGGTCTGCCTGCTCAAGATGCATCAGCATCTGTCCTTATCACTCAGGAACAGACTCATCATGTCGCCCGATCTTGACCGGAGCAACCTGCTAACACCCAGCGAGCTTGTCAAACGCTGGGAACAATCACTCTACCCAGTCTCGAATGTCACCCTTAGCAGGTGGCGCAGAGATGAAAAAGGTCCCAAATTCATCAAGATCGGCGCTGCCGGTCGCGTGTTCTACCTCCTCGATTCCGTTAAGGAATTCGAAACCGCTCACAATATTGGAGTCACTATCCGTGCCTAATCCCGCCATCAACGCTTCGCTGTTCAAAAACGACCGCAAAGAGCAGGACAACCAACCTGATTTCACCGGTCCAGGCACTGTCACGCCCGAGAACCTCAAGGCGATTTATGACGCCGCCGTGTCAGACAAGGCTGTTTTTGATGACAACGGCGCCATCAAGGTGCGCGTTGCCGGTTGGCGTAAAGAGTCTGCCAAAGGCCTTGCCTACATCTCGCTGTCGCTTCAGCTTGAAACGCCGCGACCCGATAGCAAGCCCGCTGCTAAAGGCGGTACCGGAGACCTGTTCTGATGTCGCTATTCGAGGCAGATGAACTGCGTCGCATTGCGGATCTGATCGACAGGTTCCCCAAATTCATCCGGCGTGACCGCGGTGGCAAATCTGTCACCGCCGCCATTCGGGACATCCTGTCAGCTCACGGCATCCACAACGCAGCGCTTGAGGTTGAGCTTGAGCAGCTCACTGAGGACTTCCGGCAAACGGTTGCCACCTACTACGATCGCCAGTTTGGAGCATGAGATCTGTCGAAGTCATCATGGATTTTCAGTACGGATCGACCGGCAAAGGACTTTTTGCCGGTTACCTGGCATCCAAGCACAACCCCGAATTACTGGCGTGCGCCTTGTCACCCAATGCAGGCCACACGCTGATCCTGAAAGATGGCACCAAATTGGTGCATCGCATGCTCCCGCTCGGTCTAACTTCTAATGCACTACACACCATCGTGCTGGGCCCTGGCAGCTTGATCGATCTTGACGCGTTGTGGGAAGAGATTCAGAACGCCGAAGCTATCGGCATGCTGAGCTCTTCCGTCAAAATTTGCGTGCATGTCGGCGCTGCAGTGGTGCTTAATCGGCACCGTGACGCAGAATCGGATGGTGGCACTGCACCAGGCTCGACCCGCAAAGGTGTCGGCGCTGCGCAGGTGGAACGCATCCAACGCAAACCAGATGTCAACAATGTGATTGGCTGCATGCAGCCGGTGCATCCGGTGTTTGACCGCATCAAGCTCGTTAAAACATCGGAGCTGCAACGCATCTACCTGGAAACCAATCGGATCCAAGTGGAGGGTTGTCAAGGTTACAGCCTCAGTATCTACCACGGGCAATACCCGTACGTGACCTGTCGCGATGTGACCACTTACAGCCTGCTTGCAGATTGTGGGATGCCGTACATGCGTTGGTCTGCGGTGTCTGTCTACGGCGTGTTCCGCACGTACCCTATCCGCGTGGCCAACCGACCTGCCTCTGGCGAGTGGAGCGGCCCGACATACCCCGACAGCACCGAAACAACCTTCGAGGCGATCGGACAGCCCCAGGAGCTTACTACCGTGACACAGCTCCCACGGCGCATCTTCACATTTAGTCATCAGCAAGCCATCGAATCCTGCGTGCAAAACAAAGTCGATTTCATCTTTTTGAATTTCGCCCAATATTGCCCGCAGTGGAAAGACTTGCGCGACATGTGGCTGCGCCTCAACGAATGCTCGATGGTCTCGTACCTCGGCTTCGGACCCAAAATCGACGACATTGTGCGCGTCGGATCACCCAACATCACAGAGGAACATGTCCGAGAGATCTATGAGCGTTCAAGAGCTGCAAGCTGACATAGCTCAGTGGGCAGACAAACTCAATCCAGACCGCACGGCGCTCAGTCTGATCGCCAAGATGCTTGAAGAACTTGGCGAGCTCATCGCCTCAGATCGTCAAGATGACCCACTGGAACTGGCCGACGTGTTGATTCTGGCACTCGACCTGGCGCACATTAAGGGCATCGATCTTGCCGATGCTGTGCAACGCAAAATGCGCGTCAACCGCAGTCGCGTGTGGCGCATTGCAGACAACGGAGCGATGTCTCATGTCTCAGCTTGAAATTCGCAGCACCACAGAGTTACTCCGGGCCAGCCACATCACCAGGTGGGGCATTGTGCAGACCGCCGTACGCCAAAACATCGCGGAACATATGTACCGCGTGTGGATCTTGGTCAAACAATGGGGCCCACTTGTCGAGCTCACCGCAGACGAGCAATTCCTGGCCGAACGGCTGGCATTGATGCACGACCTGCCCGAGATTCGGACTGGTGATGCACCCACGCCGCACAAGACTACGAAGCTTAAAGCGCATCTAGCGCAGATCGAAGCCGAGATTTATCCTGAATTACGTGCGTTGGAAGAGCAGGCACCTCCAAAAGTGCTCGCCCTGGTCAAGCATTGCGATACCGCAGAAGCGGTGCTGTTTCTGGAGGTAAATGGGCTTGGCAAACATGCCGCCGACGTCAAAGCGCTGCTCAGGCAGCAGATGCTCGATCGCTTGGCCATGTCATCCTTTGACCCATCAAGCCAGATGTCGCTGATCAACGCATTCCACACCACCATCCACGGCACATGACCGATCAGCAACACGCAAAGATCTTGGAGCTCAAGCAAAAGGGGTATTCCAATATGTACATCTCGGCGTGCGTCGATGGTGTGAACTACCGCGAAATCGAGGATCTTGTGGGACCGATGCCGCATCCACAGGATCACATGTCGCCCAAATTGCGCGAGTGGTGGATGCAGCAGCCTTGGGTGTGGCGCCCAGACAACACAGAACCTATCGAAGCACCTTGGGAACGTGTCAGCCGTGAATGGTTCTGAATTTAAGTTGGTGCTCACCCAGACGGCGGAGCACCTGTGGACGCTGACGGACAGCAAAGGCGCTGAATACGCGCATGATGCTGACCAGCTGGCCAACTTCAAGCGACTCGGTGCGCAGCTCCATCTAGAGCCCACCACTGTGCTGATGGTTTACATGCAGAAGCATCTCGATGCCATTGCTGCATATGTCAGTGCTGTCCAGAATGATTCCATTCCAATACTCTCGGAACCGATTCACGGACGTATTGATGACGCCATCCTCTACCTAGTGCTGCTCAAGGCACTGATCCTCGATCTTAATTTGCCCGACTCATGACCCACAAACGCACCCGTTTTCTGATCGAGATCGGTGATCTGTATCTGTCAGATCCCGCACCCGATGACATGGGCATCAGGCTCACGAATAACGAATTCATGGCGCTAAAGTTTGTAACTTTTGAACGTGCTTGTCAGGTGGCCAAGATTGCAGCATCACGTTGCGAGTTTGAGCCTCGCGTTCTCAGCTGTGAATTTGATTATTGATGTACAGCACCTTCGATAACTTCCTCGACAGCGTGGGCAAATTCCCACTGCTCACTGCGGCAGAAGAGATCGAACTAGCTCGTCAGGTACAGGCGTGGCTGCCTTTGCGTGGCCGCGCCAAACTCACCAAAGCCCAAGCACGCACCGCACGTATTGGGCGGCGTGCATATGACAAATTCTTTTGTGCCAATCTGCGTCTGGTGGTGTTTGTCGCCAAGCGCTATATGGTCAAAGTCAAAACCATGACTATAGACGATCTGATACAAGAAGGTTGCATGGGTTTGGCACGCAGCATCGAGAAATTTGATCCAGAACGCGGCTACAAATTCAGCACATACTCCTATTGGTGGATACGGCAAGCCATGTCACGTGCCATCGAGGCTTACGATCGCCTGATTCGTTTGCCCATCGCAGGCATCCACACGCTGGCCAAATTGCGCACATATTCGCAGGTTTTCTACCGCGATCACGGCAGGTTCCCGACCAAAATCGAGTGCATGGAACACTGCGACGTGTCTGTGCATCTTTTTGATGCCTACATAGCGCACGCCGAGGGCTGTCACTCTCTGAATGTGAAGATTAATGATGAGAATTCCGCAAGCGAGTTGCTCGATGTTGTGATTGATGACGAGCGATCTTTGAGCCACCAAGCTGAGCAGGAGCTCTTGGCCGAAGATCTGCACAAATGGATCAAGACGCTCAGCCCTGAAGAGCAAGACTTACTGAACCGGCGCTACGGGTTGGATTCAGGCGTGCCCATGTCATTACATAATCTGGGCAACAGCATGCACCTAAGCCGCGAGGCTGTCAGACATAAAGAAGTCGCAATACTGCGCAAGCTGCGCGTTAAGGCGATCTGTAATCAATAGTCCCAGCGCACCCGCGGACCACCAGCGCGCATGCCTAAGTGAACAAACCCCTTGGGCGCGCCATATCCCAGGCTGAACGGCCAATGTTTATCGCACCATGCTTGCACAGCGTTGATATCGGCACCCTGTACATAGAAATCAACAGCACCCACGCCAGGTCCGCTATATAAGTGCTCTGAATTCGAAGCACCACCAACAGCCTTATTAATTTTGGGCGGCCTGTAGCCGGATGTGATCACAAGCGGTTTGTTGTCAAACTGTGTGCGCACACGCTCCAAAAATTCAGCCAGCTTCATCGCAGTTACGCACTGGTAAAGGTGGTCAAACCTGCGATCTTCCTGCTCTAGAGCAAACTCTCCATACGCGATGTGCGGCGTGATGCTCAGCGCAAAACTCGAATTGGGCATAAATCGGCCCTGCTGTACAACCATACCTGTCCAGAGCTTTCCCTCTGCCTCACGACGGCGCCGGAGACCGGCCTCTACATTCGTGCCGGGATTGCGGTACAGCAGCATGGCTGCAGGCACCTCTGTCCAGCTTCTGTCGGCCAGCCGCTTGCTGATGGTCTCGAATCCTGCTGCGCCGCAAAAGTCTCGGCCAAGGTTGTAGGCAAAACTGATCAGCGCGCATCTTTGGTGGTCTTGCATCTCGCGCCAATATGGCACGGTTTTAGAAAGATTTTCCGCAATGCGGTCCACTTCAAGCCGCAACAACATGTCGGCTTCGATGATGTTGATGCGATCATTCTGTTTGACAGGCTCGCCTCTGCTGTAACGGGTGGTGCCATACCCTATGGTCCAAGGAGCTCCGCCGCTCAGTGGATCAGGGTATGCCGTCAGATGGCAACCTTCAAATTCTTTGATCAGCTGAATCGCGGACGAGAGATCAATCTGTCTGCCATCTTGGCTCCAGGCTTCAAACCATGGGCGGTCGCGCCGCATGGCAACGGTATAACCATTGGCAGCAAGGTCCTGCTCAAGCAGGCTGATTGCCGCGGCCTGATGGGGCAACGCCTTGTAATATCTGAAGATTTGCTGTAGCGTGATCACAGCTGTGTTGGCCATTTAGCGCTTGGGGAACAGCAGCTTAAGCACACGCACCAGCATTTGCACCCAGCTATTGCTGCGAATTGGCAGCAGCGCAATGATCTCAGAACCTGCAGCCACGATGATGGCAATAGTGGCGAGTGTGGTGGGATCCATCAGGAAGAACAGCCGGGTCTTGCTTCCAGCTTAGACACACGTTGTTCAACACCACTGATTCGGCTGAATGTTTCCCGCCTGTCTTCTTTCATGTCTACGTGCAGCACTTCGAGCTGCGTGGCTATGTGCTCGACGGCGGTGGTCAGCCTGACAACAGCTTCCCTACCCTCTACGTTTCGTTTTGAGAATCCCATGATCCCCATGGCGCCGATCGAGATCGAAGCGCCAGTGATAGCTGCCCAGATCTCAATCATGATCCAAAAGATTCCTATCAAGTTTAATCGGGCTCATTGGCACGTCTATGCCACGCCCGGTTCGCACAATCGACACGGCGCGAGCATAAAAGAATCAATCCGTTTTGCCACCCGCTTCTAGAGCCTGTTTGATCTTGACCCAGTTTAGGCGGGTCTGGCCATCCATCAGCTGCCCTGCCCGCGCATGGGTTTTTTGCCGCGGCGACGCGGCCTGGATTGCTGCCCATATCCTTGGCGGGTGGTCTTGGGTGGACCGGGCTTGTGATCGATCCGCGCCACACCCGTTTTAGACCGGACAGCCATCAATCCGCATCACAATACAGGCATTGTATATTCTTGCGTGGCGTTTGCATAGTGCTTCCAAATGATTTCGCTTGTGTTGCCCGCCCACTTGGCTGCTTGCATCACTGGAATGCCACCTTCAATCCACCGACTGATCGCCACATGCCGCAGATCGTAGGGCCTGTACAGTTCTTCAATCAGGCCTGCTTCATGCAGCTCAAACATGCGCTGGGCAAAAAACGACTGAAATGCAAGCCGATTCCATGGGAAAATAAATTCAGAATCCTTAGGCAGACTGTCAAAAATCTCCTGAACACGCTCATTGATCGGCACCCAGCGCGGTTTGTTTGTCTTGGTGGTCGATTTATAGCCGTGAGTCAGTGTGAAGTTAGCATGCACCAGAATCCGGTCATTCTTGATGTCTTGCCACTTCAGCGCACGTACTTCGCCCGTGCGCATCGCAGTCTGCAGCATCACTTCTGCATACAACGACCAATCAATGCTCCGGTGGTGAAATTTGTGTGACAGCGCTGCCAAGATCAGTGAGATTTTGTCACGCGGAATGATCATGATCTCGCAGCGATGCTGTGATTGTTTGGGCATGCGGAAATTGGCGACTGGGTTGCGCTGCAGCAGTTGGATGTCCTCAGATGCTGCCCACTTGCACATGCTGCGCAGGTACATGACGACTTTGCGCGCTGATGGCGCCGGTTCTTGCTGCAGCATCCAAATGCAGATCTGCCTAGCCTGGTCCAGATCCTGAATCGGGCTGCGTTTGAGCCAATTTGTAACTTGTCTGTAGTCTGTGCCCATGCTGGTAGGGCACACGGTGATGCTGCGTTCGGCTTTAAAAGCCTCCCACACTTCCATTAGTTGCGGCATTGTGATAAACCACGATCGATCGCAGCCTATCATGCCGTATCACAGCCTAGCAACCATCCCTGAGTTGCTGCTGCAAATATTCTCGCAGCGCCTGGTCACTCGGTGACCTGCTCGGTTTCAGATCCAGCTCAAAGATCCGGTCGCGCAGTTGCTGTTTCCTAGCCTGGCAAAACTGCTCTTTGACTTCTGCCGATTTTGCATACCGTGAGTCAATTGCAAGCGTCGTGCCGATCACCGTGATGAGCAGCGTCAGAATGGCACCGGCGATTGACAGACGCTTGTCTATTACCACGGCACCCCAGCGGCCTTAGACGGGTGGCGCTGCTCTTCCAGTTGGTTGAGGAGTGCTTGGTCAATTTCGGCAACCTTGTCAGCACCAAGAGCTTCCTTGACCCAGCCGATCACTTGCTCCTCGGTCAGCTCCGAGAAGGGGATCAGATTCTCAGGGCGCTCAAAACCGATAGATCCGTAGGCGCCGGCGTTGTAGGTGCCGTCGTTCATGTCAATCGTGTAATGGGCAGTGAACACAAAGCCATCGGCGGTTTCCCGTTCCAAATTGGCAATATGCCAAGCGGCAACAGGAGCAACAGCCTCGGGCGCCTTAGGAGTTTTAGCCATGATCAGTTGGGTTGTACGGCAAGTTTAATTGCGGTGGCAAGCGCCTCGCCACTAAGCGTTGGATAATCCGCCTGCAATTCAGGCAAATTATGCCCTGCCCTCAATCGTTCAACGACACAGGAAACCAGCACTCGGGTGCCACTAAAAACAGGTTGACCTGAACAGATCGAGGGGTTGGTTGAAATTGGCTCGCCAATATCGTCCTGATTGCTCAGGTCAAGGCTGGCTTCGCAGTATTCGTCCCAGGCGGTGTCAGGCATGGGAGTGAAGGGGACTACTGGGCTTTGAGAGCTGCTACTTCAGCTTCCAGAGCTTCAATGCGAACTTGAGCCTCCTGAAGGGCTTTGATTGCCATCCAGTACATCTGTTGTTCTTTGACGCCAAGGCGCTCTTCCTGAGCAGGTTGATCCTCAGTTGCCTCCTTGGCTTCTTGGAAGACGGTGATCACTTCAGGGCAACTTTCGGCCACCTGCTGCGCGATCACACCAAAGTTCAGGTCAGCATCATCGGGTTGATCTTTGTAGCGGTAGTTGACGATCTCCCACTCTTTAATACAGTTCCAAGTATCAGCGGCGGGGCTGATGTCTTTTTTGGTATTGATGTCGGAAAGGTTGACGTTGTTGGCTTGAAAATTGCCTATGCCACCGTCTTGTTTAACATAGAATCTAAAGCCATTATTGGTCGCGTTGAGATTGTAGATAGTTAAAGGCGTAAAACTAGTTGTAGCGGTGTCAAGTACAAGGCCGAGCTGTGTACTATTTCCGGTAGTAAAGAATGCGCCCATCCCAGCGGATTGATTAACATCGGTTTTTCCAAACATTACCGAACCGTTCTGCCCAATCCTCATCCGCTCCGTCGGAGAACTCGCCCCGTCGGCAGTAGTCGAGAACACTAATCTCGACGGAAGATTACCCGATCCGTGTGCTAAATCAGCTTCTGCTGCTATTACTGCCGAAGGTCTGTAATTGGTTCCTCCCCAGACACTAAATTGAGTTCGTCCTATAAGATCACCTACGGCAAGATAATCTGGCGATGCGAGTGTTCCACGCGATCTGGCCAGTGTTAATGCTGAGCCGTTAATACCTGTGTTGCTGTGAGCAGAAAATAAGACATTATTAAAACTGAAAGGATTGGATACTTGTAATTTCCCGATGCCAAAACCACTATCTTCAACAGTCGTAGACGTGCCAACTAACAGGCGTCCGCTGGAGTCGATGCGCATCCTCTCAGTTGATTCACTTGCCAAATAAAAGGCCAGCGCAGACGATCCGCTGGGAATACCAATAGACGCAGAGGCAACACCAGTAGATTCAAAAGCAATTCTTGAACTGGTGCCAGCAGTGTTTTTTAAGCGAGCATAAATACCGTCAGTAGTTCCTTGTACATGCAAGTTGCAGTCAGGACTCGTGGTGCCAATCCCTACTCTGCCTGAGGTATCAACAACCAATCTATCGCCAACACCATCCTCATAGATTGTAAATCTATTTACATCAGCGCCGATTCCATTTCCTACTAACCAAGTCCCAAGTGTTGTTTTGTATTGAGTTGCTGCATTGCGTGATCTGTTGTTTTCAATTAATTGATATGCTACAGTGTTGGTTTGCGGTTGATAGATGTGCATTAATTGGCTGGGCGAACTGGTCCCTATGCCTACGAGGCCAGCGGAGGTGATGCGCATCGTTTCGCTTGATGCGTTTCTAAAAATGGTTGTTGCTCCACGTAAGGCTAGGTCTTGAACTGTGTTTGAAGCGTCATTTAAGACATCGAGAGCTACCCCAGTACCGCTGCCTACTACAGTTGCAATATCCCTGAAGTGAAGATTGCCGTTCGTTACGGCTCTAATATTTAAAATCCCTACACTGGATGAGTCCCCGACTTTAACCCGACCACTGCTGTCAACAAACAACCTCCCAGACCCACCAGTGCTGATGGCTACTTGGTCTGCGCCGGGTGAAAAAATGCCCGTATCCGTGCCAGAGCCAGTAAAGGCAACTGAAGGCGCCGCCGCTGATCCGTCAGGGACAATGACAGGAAGTGCAGCAGTTAGTGCTGTTGTCGTTGCGGTCAGTCGCGCCGTACCGCCGGTAACGATTGCGATTTGATCGCCACCAGCCCC
>Ga0194124_10001182_pt1 | contig 34193 bp, 25 predicted proteins | sample TA2KigCas0mmetaG_FD_148605 | JGI IMG/M metagenome (GOLD analysis project Ga0194124, IMG submission 148605) | Freshwater microbial communities from Lake Tanganyika, Tanzania - TA2015031 Kigoma Deep Cast 0m | ecosystem: Environmental > Aquatic > Freshwater > Lake | place: Tanzania: Lake...
AGATAATTTAGAGCTTTCTTTCTAAGATCAATTGAATAAGTCATTCAGACATTATAGAGAAATCCGGGAATATGAAAAACAAATTTTAATTCACTATATCATATTCTTTTTAAAAATAGACTTCTTTCGAAATTGGCTTTGCTTGGAAAAATTGAAGATTAGCTGCTTATAATATCTAAAGCAGCTAGTCGAATTGGAGTTTATTTGACTTCTGGAAACAAAGAAATCTTGACTACAGGAGTATTTTCGAAAATTTCTTTAGAGAGCGCTAGGAGATTTTCTTTTGTAATCAGACTTAACTCCTTTTTATTTCGCAAAATATCACTTGCTGGGATTTTATAAAGAATTTCATCCCTTTGCAATTTCTTCCAAAAATCATCAAAAAGCAAAGCTTCTTTTACTTTTTGCTCAATAATTTTTTGGGCAGAACTCACCTCTTCCTCTGTTGGGCCACTTTTTAAAAATTCTAAAATGACCTCTTCAGCTTCGGTTTGCAAAGCCTGTACTTTTTCGGGCAAGCAAGAAAAGCGCAAATGCACAAACAAACTTTCTCTAACAGGCTCTAAAGGAAATTCATAAGAAAAATAGACTGCATACGTGTCACCTAGCTCTCGTCTCATCTTTTTCATAGCTCTCTCACTTAAAATATAAGTAAGAGCGCTTAATTCAAGATCTGAAATGGGTTTTTCTTTGCATAACTTTCTATAAGACATAATCGCTGTGCTATGCGTCTCTTTTCCTTTATAGACTACATGCTCTACAGAATCTTTCACATCTGGAAGAATTGGCAGTTCAATTGATCTGAGATCATCTGTAGGGATTTTTTTAAATGAAAAATAGGTCGATACAAGATGTTTCATCACTTCTACATCAAAGTCACCTACAATAACAACTGAAAATTCGAGAGGGTCTCTAAAAGCTACTTCAGCACATCTTTTTGCAATCTCTTCATTAGCCTCAGTTATTTTTCCACTAACAAAAAAGGGATGATCTTCGTACAGAAGACGGTTATACTCTTCCATAAAAAAAAGCTCAGGCATATTGTTTTTATACGTCTCAATCTCTTTGATTTGATTCATAAGATTGGTCCATATATTAAGATCAAACCTCTTTTCTAGAAAAAGAGCCCTGATTGCTTGAAACAAAACTTCAGCTTCAGAAGTCGGCCCCTTCGCATTAATTAAACGCATATTTGCTAAAATCTGGGCGTAAAACAAACTATCTTTTTTTATTAAGAAATTTCTCAATTGAGCGCCATTTAAATTGGCAAGGCCTGATTCCAGCAAATAATAGGCTGCAAGATCGGAAGAGAGATACTCTTCTTTAGAAAAAAGTGTTTTTCCTCCTTCGGCTACAAGCTCTATGGAAACATACCCTTTTTCTAGACTTGTTGGGTGAAGAATCACTTTCATTCCATTATCAAGAATTATCGTCTCTGTCCCCATTTCCTCATTACTTACTGTTTCTGAAATATTTACAACTTCTCCAATTTCAGTTTGCAAATCTTCATTAGATTCCACTTTAGGAGCTTCTACCCCCTCATTTTTTACTTCTTTTAAGATGCCTGCGACCCCTTCCTCTGAAATTACTTCGCTAGTTGGCATAGAAAAAATTCGGTTCATTTCATCAATTTGTATGTTTGTTTTGATCCAAGCTTTAATGTCTTCACAAGTAATTAGTTTCACTAGGTCTTGCTGCAACTTATACCCGCTTTCAAAAGAGCCAATCAGAGTATTGCAAAGAAAATGACTGTGGTAGGAATTTGCATAGACATCATTTTCTATTCGGTGAAGATTTTCCCGTCCTATTTTTAAAGCCTCTTCTGTTCGCAAAACTTCTCTTTCTAATTCATTTTCTGTTGGGCCATATTCTTTAAGGCTTTCGATTTCTTTATAAAGCGCTCTAATTCCATCTACTGGCCTATCCATGTAGCCAATATAATGAATTTTTAAAGCTTCATGATACGTTGTAAAAGGCACCTTATAAATACCTGCCCAAAGAAAAGGCGAGCTCACATCTTTTGTAAGTGCATCAAATCTTAGATTTAAAATAGAAAGTGAAAAACTAGAAATAAGGGACTCTTTGATAGAGGCTTGAACATCTTCTATTTCTTCTTTAGTCTGACTAAATTTTGTAAATGCGCCCTGCACAAAAATTTCTTCTTCATCAACCATGAATAATGATTTAGGCTCTTTTGGAAAATCAACATCAATAGATTTAATTGTCTCATCACCTCTTGTAAAAGATCGAAAGCACTCTTTAATTTTTTCTTCGACTTGGTTGACATCAATATCGCCTACCACAATCATAGCCATTCTATTTGGGCGGTACCATTTTTTATAAAAATTTTGAATAAGCAAAGGATCTGCATGCAAAATAACATCCTTCAATCCAATTGGCATTCTATCTTCATAAGACGAATTCTTGAAAAATTCGTTATAGATCTTATTTTGCATTCTATAAGCAGACTGTGTTTCACCACGATTACACTCATCTAAAACAACCGTTCTCTCTTTTTCAATCAACTCTTTATCTAACTTTGCTCTCCCTGCAAAATCACTTAAAATAAGAATTGCTTTGTCTAAATTTTCTTTCTTTTCTAAAGGCACCTGTAAAAGGTAGGTAGTATGCTCAAAAGTCGTATAAGCATTTGTATCTGCACCAAATTTCGCCCCAATTGATTCTAAATAACTTACTATTTCCCAATCGGAAAAATTTTCAGAACCTCTAAAAAGCATGTGCTCTAGAAAGTGGGCGATTCCCCTCTCCTCTTCTGTTTCATAAATTGAACCAACTTTTACAACTAATTGTAATGAGGCCTTCTCTTTTGGAAACTGATTGTGTTGAATGTAATATGTAAGACCATTTTCTAACTGACCAATGCGAACATCATCAGCAAAAACAAAACCAATAAAAGTAATAAAAACAAAAATCAAACGAAATAAAGACATAAAAAACCCTCCGGAAAAAAGGAGCAGTATAAATCTTTATGATTTCTATATCAACAAATCATCTTTTTTCTGCGCGAAAGCCACAACCTTTAAGAATTTGTGGTTGTCCGAAATATTCAATTCGGGGCCACATTCTGCAAATCATGGGGCGGAAATGATAAATGCCACATGTACCATCTTTTTTAAGATGCCTGCAACCCATAAGATGGATTTTCATTCCATCTACCTCATGTAAGGCCTTATCTCTTCGATAAAAACCGTTTATTTGGGTGTGCCAAAAAAGATCTAGTTTATCAGAAAACCCTTTCGACTTTTTAATCAAAATATAGTGGCAACAATTTCCCCGCTTTTTACACGCTCCCACCTTTTTAAATGGAGGCCTTATAAGGGCTTTGGCAATAGCTTGAGCTAAAACATCGAGCCAGATAAATGGGAGCAAAAAAAGTTTTATAGGCCACCTAATAAATCCCGGAAGCCATTGTTTAGGAATTTTCACAAAAGCTGGCTTATGATTATCATTTCCAGCTTCTTCTATAATTTGATCAAGCATCTAGCACATGATGCCAAGAAGGAAATTTCTGGGCAACTTTTACCTTAATAAGAGCAAAAATCTCTTGAGCCCTTCCTTTCTTTACATATCCCGATGTCGGAAAAAAGAGCTTCTTATGTGAAATGTTGATATTTCTAATCACTTGGTCGTCTTCTAAAAGGCATAGAAAAGGTGTTTCATCTTTTTCTGGAACTTCATTTCGGATCTCATTTGCATTTTGAGCCATTCGAAGACCATCTATTAATGCTTTTAATAAATTATCGAGGTCTCCAAAAGATTGCTTTTCTCCTCCAGGACCCATCTGACTAAGAAGAATCACCTCTAGATCGACTTCAAGATTGCTATCTCTTGTAATAAGAGGCAAAAACTTAAAAGGGCCAACCTCTCTTATTTTGCTCGAAGAAAATCCCATATGATCTGGTACGCTATTATCTTTGTAATATTGGTCGAGCTCTTTTAATTGTTTTAAAAAAGTACGTCTGTAGATGAACTTCAACTTTGCATGCCCTGTCGTTAACAAAGTTCCGTTGTAATTAAGATAAAATTCCATTTATTATTATTTTTTAAATTATTTCTAATTCATAATATCAAAATCAAATTTGATAGAATTCATCTATTTTTTAGCACTCTCATATCAAGAGTGCTTGATTTAAATTTAGAGGAGTGTAATTTAAAAATAAAAAAACTTAAAAGGAGGAAAAAATACGAGTCCAAATAATCAACTACAAAAAAGATTTGAACACCCTTTTCAAAAAATTTTTGGAAATTTTTGGGAGGAGCAACTACCAGCTTTTGAAGAAAAAATTGTAAATTCACCTATAACTTTAGCAGAAGATGATAAAGCTGTGTATATCGAGGCCTCTGTTCCTGGATTAACTCCATCAGAAATTGATGTAACCCTCGAAAACAAAGTTTTTTGGATTAGAGGCAGTAAAAAAGAAGCGCAAGACAATAAAAAATACCATTACCGCTCTAAAAAAACTTACTCTTACCAAATATCTCTTCCTGAATCAGCTGACGAAAATAGGGAGCCTGAAACTAAATATGAACATGGTGTTCTTACTATTACGTTTTCAAAAACGAAAGGTGAGATGGCAAAAAAAATCCAAATCAAATAAATTAAATACTCTCAACCACCTTATTAATAGGTGGTTGAGAGAAAATTAAGTAGGCTCCATCTTCCATAAACTCAACTGATAAAGCCTCCATCTCTTGATTAAAACTTTCATAAGCCTTTTTTTTATCGATTAAGTATCTAAACATAAATTTTTTGGCTTTAACAGCTGTTTGAAAACCATAATTTACTCCCATTCCTTCAATGAATGAAGAGACAGCTGCTGCATCACCTACCAAAATAAACTGTTTATAAAAATCTCCAAAGAGAATCGATCTTTGCAAATAAACAGGTGTTAAACCACTTATAACTACATGCCCCTCTGAAATTAACTTGGCCTCCTCTCTCCATCCAAATGCTTGGGCAATCTCTTCAATAACTTTCGGATTTGTAATATCTATCTCACAATCTTTATAATCTAATGATTTTTGGATAAGAATATGAAACCCAAGCGGAGTGACCATTTTTTTTACATAAAGTCCTTTGTAATTTTGAGCTTTTGGTATTTCTACAATAGGTAAAGATGATTTTTTTTCTATAAACGCCGAACTTACAACGGCCGATTCGTATCTAATTACTGGAACTTGCATCACATTTCGAACAGTGCTATGAAAACCATCAGCACCAATTAAAATATCGAATGGAAAAATTGTTATTTCATTGTTTACAGAGACTAAAGCAATTTGTTCTGATACTTGAATAAATCTCCCTTTGATTTTTAAAATACCAAGCTCGTCTACTTTTTCTAAAAGAGCGTATTCCAATGCGTTTATCTCAAGCAATCCAACATTTTTATCAGAGTCAAACTCACACATTCTCATTGATGGTATATAAACACCTAAATCTACAAGCAAATCAAGAGCTTCTTGAAAGATAAAAAGAGATTGCGATCTTGTGTATCTATCTCGATCTTCAATTATAGTTACATTCATACCAGCTCTATATGCCTCTAGTGCTGTTAAAAGCCCTACAGGCCCAGCTCCTACAACAACTACAGATACACTCTCTTTTGCAAAGAGCCTAAATATTAGAAAAACAAAAACAATAATTTTTTTCATGAATTCACTATAGCTTGAAATTCTTCTCGCAACAATTAAATAAAGTTGAAAAATACCAAAAAACAACATACTATATCTCTTATCTTTATACATTTTTTGGAGCTGTCTATGGAAAGAGCCCCATCTGACAAAATTACCATAATTCCACTATGGGAAAAAACTAGCTTCCAAAATGGACATTTGACTGGAGAGATCTCTTTAAATTTTTCAGAGGGAGCCTCTTTCTACAGAATTCCCGTAAAAAAATGCCCCGGGGATAAAAAATACACTAATCTAACAATTACCCGTACCAGATCATTTGAAAAGACATCTTCCCTGACGGGCTTAAAAGCAACTGTTAGCCAAGTCTCAAAGCTAGGTCTACAAATAACTGGGTATAGTTTGCTTCCTGATGAAACAATATCGATCCTCTCTTTTCACCCCTGCTATATGAAACCTATCTCACATATAACTTTATCCCCTCTAATCGATCCTATTCCAGGATCTAAATACTATTTAGTATTTTCTTCAAGTGAAGATGGTTCAATTGGAGCTGTATTCAAGAAAATACCAGAAACTGCCACTTCTTCCTATGACACTTAACAAAGCGCCGTAATCCCTAAATAGATCAATATCTTTAAAAAAATATTGTTATTTGATTTCTTTTTTATTAAGATCTCGTCAATTTTATGGCGCGCTCTTTTTTCTTTTTTCTTGTTCTTCCCCTCTCTATTTTTTGTAATTGGGAAGAATTGTTTTCTGATAATAGTGACCCCTCTATTGTAAATCACGTACATGTAATTACAGGGAATTTGCAAATTTTTTCACAAGACGCAACTGTCTCTGGCGCTGTTCCGATTCATCTCACAAGAAGTTATTCTAGTGGTTATGCTAATCTAAGAGCTTCGAAAAAAGAGGATTTTTCTAAAAAACACGATCTTAGCTGGACAATGCAGGGTGGATGGAATTTTCTTCCTCATCTTCAAATGCTTATTGATCCTAGAGTAAATGGGGGTAAAGCGCTTGTTGTTTACGCAAAAGAGCCTAATGGGGAAATGCTTGTTTATAAGGTGTTTGAGCAAAAAGAGCTCTTTGAGCTTACTTTAAAACCAGAAAAAAAATCAGGCCCTTGTTTTGGTAAAATTAGCGGCAGATTAAACCCATCAAACAACATTTTACACATCAATTACAAAGAAGGTAGAGCTACTCTACATCTTGCTAATGGCGGGAAAAGAATTTATAAGGGAGATGGTAGAGGTTTAATTGATGTTGCATCAGATAATAATATCAACTTACTTGAAAGACGGCTTAGAAACTACCTCTTAGTGGAAGAAATTTCCCCCTCTCTTCAAAAAACTATTTATGAGTACAAAAATGACTACCCAAAAGGGGTAAAAATCTCCTCTTGTAATCCAAATGGGTCAAAAGTCTATGCTTTCATTAATTTAGAAGAGCTTCACTACAGCCCCCCATTTTTAATAAAAGTCACAACAAGTGACCAAAGAGAGATCACTTATGAGGGGGTATCTTTTGATAATGTAGATTACTTAAGTTTTGCGGCAAACAAGACCTCTATTTTAGATGAAATGAGCTATAAAGCTTCTAGGAAAAAAAATCGTCTAGCTTTAGAAACACTCTCATCTTGGAGTGATGAGAAATTACATATCACTTATTATAAACCTCAAAATTCCCAAGAGGAAGAAAAATGGATCAAAAAACCTCATAAAAAACCCTTTCAAATAGATAAAGTTGAATCAGTTCAAAGACAAGGTTTACTTTTATCATCATTTGCATATTTTCCCGAATTTACTGAAGTTAGGGATGCAAATAATGCACTGCGAAGATATCACCATAAAAACGGCAATCTTACCCTTATCGAATATTTTAATGAAAATGAAGAGCTCTATTCTTCTCAAATGTTTATCTGGCAAAATGAGAATTTAATCGCAAAAGTGCTCTGCACCCCCGATGGAAAGGGTCTTTTTTCTAAAACATTTACCTATGACGCTTTTAGAAATGTGACAAAGGAGTCCCTGTATGGCAACTTTTCAGGTCTTAAAGAAGGCCCTTTTGAAATAAATGAGAACGGATCTTTAATAGGAGCTGAAAAATATATAAATACATTTTCATATGATGAAATTTCTCACCTTCTTATTTTAGAAAGAGAGGGAAACGGTCTTACACACACCTACACCTATATTGAAGGAACCGACCTTGTCGAAACAAAAACAACCTTTGATAACAAAAAACTTATTTCTAGTCAGTCGTTTAGCTATGATGAAGATCTCTTACTTATAAAAGAGTGCTTTGATGCAGACAACGTACATCTTGAAAAAAGATACGAAAGAGACAAAGATACAAAACAAATTAAAGCAATTGAAGATGAAATCAACCGAATCGAATACATCTATACAAAGCACAATCAAATTGGGGAAGAGACTCTATTTGACAAAGAGGGGAATTTTCTTTACAGCCTCTATTATAAATACGACAGGTTTGGTCACCTAATTTCAAAAACAACGCCTTTAGGAGGTGAGAATCGCTATACTTATAATTTCGCAGGCGACATTCTTTCATTAAAAGAGGTGGGAAATCCTGAGATTTTTTTTACTTATGACTCGCATCACCGAGAGGTATCGAAAACAGTAAATGGAAAAACAAGTTTTACTTTCTACAATACAAAAGGGCTTGTATCATCAAAAACTGATTCTTTTGGCCACACAACAAATTATTTCTACGATCTATTTGATAGACCAATTCTTACAATCTTTCCAGAAGTAAAAAATAGGGATGGCGATCCTTATCGACCAACGATGGAGTCTAACTACGATCTTTTAGGCAATTTGACTTTTTGTAAAAACGGAAAAGGTGAAGTTAAAGAAATCACATATAACGTTCTTTCCAAACCAGTAAAAGAGATTTTTGAAGACGGCTCTTCAATCAATCATATCTACACACCAACTGGCTCTTTAAAAGAGAGTATTCTCCCTGATAACACCTCAATTTTGTACACCCACGATGTTTTTGGGAGAATCACTTTTAAAAAAAGTGGTTTGCTTGAAGAAAGATGGGAATACTCCCCTTTTGGCGTTATCTCATATACAGATAAAAAAGGGCTTAAAACAATCACAACCTATGACAACTTAGGAAGAAAAATTAAAGAATCAAGCGCCGAAAGAGAGACAGAGTATTCCTATGATGTTTTAAATTTTTTAACTAAAACAACAAAAGATGGAATTACAAAAAGGGAGGTTTTTGATTATGAGGGAAATCTCATCTTTGAAGAGCTTGATTACGAAAATCAGATTAGCTACACCTTTGATAAAGAAAACAGAAAAACAAAAATCTCAAAAGTTACCTCAGCTGGAACTGCTATTGATACAATTACATACGACACTGAAGGACGAGTTATTCAACATAAAGATCCGTATGAAAACGTACACAAATTTATCTATGAAGGTCAAACAAAAATAAGTGTAGACCCATGTAAAAATGAAACAATTGAGACCTTTGATGCACTTGATAGAGTAGTCAAAATTGAAAAAAAAGACTCTTTTGGAAATACGTTATCAAAAGATGAACTCTACTACGACGAATCCGGAAATCTTTCGAGAAAAGTTGTCTCTATTTATCAAGACTCAACATTTTTAAAAACAATAGAGCTCTTTTGGGAATACGATTTTAGAGGACTTGTTACAAAAGAGCTTCAAAATGAAAAAGTAACCCTCTACGAATACGATCTACTTGGACGACTTTTTAAAAAACAGCTTCCAAATGGTGTTACCCTCACTCATACCTATGATGAAGAGAGTAGACTCATAGAGCTTACAAGTTCTGATGGAACTATTCACTACCAATATCTCTACACTGTTTATCTAGATCCGATTGAAATCAAAGATCTCGTACATAAAACAACTCTTAAAAGAAGCTACAATCTTTTTGGTGAACTTATTAAAGAGATCACAAATCAAAATCTTACTCTATCATGGAGCTACGACAACCTTGGCAGAAAAACTACCCTCACACTTCCAGACGGGTCTAAAATTGGGTATGAGTATGAACGCTCTCATCTAAAAAAAGTAAAACGAATACTGAAAGATGAGACGTTAAAATACGAGCATTGCTACTCCTGTTTTGATAAAGCAGGCCATGTACAAAATGAACTTTTAATCTATCATCTAGGAGAATCTAAAACTGTATTAGATCTATTAGAAAGACCTATTTCCCTTTTCTCACCCTTTCATAAAATAGAGACAACTTATGATACAAGAGGTCTTGTATCTGAGACAAAAAACTCTCTTTTTGACAAAAAGAGGTTTGCTTACGACTCTCTTAAACAATTACGACTTGAAAATGAAATTGCATACGATTTTGATTCCATAGGAAATCAAAAAGGAAAAGAGATAAACGAGTACAGCGAAATTACCTCTGAATTTGTCTATGATGCTAATGGCAATCCAATTAAAAATTTAAAAGAGGCTCTTTTATACTCTTATGATGGATTGGGAAGGTTAGTTGCAATCGTTGATCAAACAGGAAAAAAAGTTGTTTTTTCCTATGACGCATACTCTAGACTCAGCTCAAAAGAGATTTTTCAAAATGAGTATTCGATAAGAACAAGGTTTTATTTTTATGATCAAGAATATGAAATAGGCTCAACAAACCTTTTTGGCACAATTCTTGATTTAAAAGTGTTAGGCCTTGGCGTCAAAGAAGAGATCGGCGCTGCAATCGCAATAGAGATTGAAGAAAAAGTGTATGCACCTCTACACGACTTTCAGGGAAATGTTATAGCTCTCATCTCTAAAACAGGACAAATTATTTCAACCTATGAATACGATGCTTTTGGAAATCAGACCTCCGAAATGTCACAAAACCCTTGGAGGTTTTCATCTAAAAGAGAGGAAGAGGGGCTTATCTATTTTGGAAAAAGGTTTTATGACCCTCAAAATAAAAGATGGCTTACACCCGATCCTCTCGGCTATTTTGAAAGCCCTAATCGGTATTTATATACACTAAACTCACCCCTAAATAGAATTGATCTCTTTGGACTCTATTCAGAGTCTGAAAGGGGGTTTTACTTTGAACCTACCCATTTTCAAAAACAAGAAAACACCCCCTCTTACCATGGAAGATCGCCTCAAGTTTTATTCTGCAAAGCAGTTTTATCTGAGACCACTTCAGGAACTCCGGTTGATGCAATTATTATTAGCGGCTCTCTCCACCAAATTAATTACACCCCTTGTGAAATCGAAACTAATAGGGTAAATCTTTTAGACCACCTAAACGAAATCTGCCCCGATAACAAAAATGAAATCAACCTCTTTACAGCGCAAAATGGAATGAATACAACATTGTATGAATTTTCAAAAAACGCAAAAGGTTTTATGAATCTTGTGCAAAATGATGCCCTTTTTATAGGAATATACAATCCCTCAAATGGGTTGCTACCAGATTCAATCAGATGCCTATCACAAATACATAAAAAAAAGATGACACAACATGCAAAAAATACAGGCGCTTTTTTAGGCCTTATGGCAGATTCTTTAGAAACACTTCCCTCAAAATCTTACTGGCTTCATATCCCCCATAGCGAAGCTGGGATTCTTTTTAATTTAGGATACTCCTTATTAAACGATCAACAAAAAGAGGTCTTAAAAAATCAGCTGCTTGTCTTTGCGCTAGCGCCAGCAGACCCAATTTCTTGGAAACACTGTCTAAATGCAGAAAACGTTTACTCAAAAAAAGATTCAATCACAAAAAGATACGGCGAAAAATACAGAAATCACCCCGATTACAATATCAAATTTCTAGATTGCGAATCTAAAAGATCTGAATTCACAGCATACATAACAGATCACGCCCCTTTGGGCACAACTTATAAAAATGCGCTAATCGATCATCTTTGTAAAAACAAAACCCGCTAACTACATTAATTCAGCTTAATGACCATAAAAACAAAAAAAAATTTAAATATTTTTAAATGAATATTTTAGATAGAATATTCGTTATGTTTTTATTTGCTAAACACGATTGTTGTTTGTTGACTTTGTCTCTTTTTACTCTATCTGGAATCTCTTATGCACCAAGCTATTGGAGAGCTGGAGAGCGCATTTTTGCAATTAATCTTTGCTTCCCTGTAATAGGAGCCATTCTAATAATAGCTAGGAATTTTTTTGATTCAATTCATGTAAAGAAAGTTACTAAGCCGATTCAACAACCGGCTAAATTCAAGCAAATAACTATTAAGACAGATTCAATAAAACGCATAAAAACTTCATTACCAGAAAGTTTACAAATCCCCCCACGCCACCTAAATCACCTTGACGATCCGAATTGCCCTTTTCCAAGAAGAAATGTATGGACAAGATTAGATTTTAAGCCAGAGGAAAGAAGTCAATTAAGAGCAGGCCCTTCCGTTTTCAAATGTGGGATTCCAGATGAACTGATAGTAGAACTTAATAACTTAGTCTACATCTTTGGACTATCTGCAGGCGACATAGGACCTGCTGGATTTGTTAAAGACCCAGAAGCTGTTGAAGAAGATTATAAATTAGCAAAAGCTCATTTAGATAGTTTGCCCGTACCTAAAAAGCCTCATCGATTGGAAGGACTTACAGATGAGGATGCTTTGACAACCCTTCTTAGCCATAATAGTGGCATTTGCATCGGAGAAACTCATGGAGATATTTACCACTACAGATTGTTAACCGACAAAATGGCGGAACTAAAAAGTATGGGTCTTTCTCATCTATTCTTAGAAAATTTCATGTTTGACTCACTCGTTCAAGATCTCTTAAATATCTGCCCGCTACCTCCTTTAGTAGAAACAGTTGTAAGTATAAGATCAGAAAATAGGAATAAAACAATTGCAATTTTAAATATGTTAAGAGAGGCTCATGCTCAAAACATCCAAATTGTGGGTATCGACACAAGCCTAAGTTACGATGCAGGCCATAAAATGTTTCTAAAAAAACATCAACCGTTTCATATGCGCCTAGTTTGCATGAATAGCGCGGCTTTAAAAATCATGCAAGAGACAAACCCCCAAAAATTTATTGCTATCATGGGTAAGGGTCATGCAAACAGCCAAACAGAAGATAGTCTTTCTTACTTAGGAATCTCTGATGCTTTGGGAGTTCCATCAATTGAATTTAATGAAGTAACACCTGATTACAAAGCTTTTGTTACAGAAAAGAGATCCCAATCAGATTATCATTTTGATATTGAGGTAAGAACTCTTTCTGATGTAAAACAAAAATTAATGCAAATTGAAAAGGTTTTATCTGTTTTAAAAAAGCTCCGTCTACGTAAAACAGCGGCGTGAGACGATAGTAACACTAATTTTCTTCGCTTTTAATACGCTGGATATCGTTTTGCACTCTTTCTTTATTCTCTTCTGTAGGAGATTCTAAATAGGTGTTTAAATCTTTATTCAAATGATCTTTTAAATCGGCAAGTTTTTGATTAAACATTGCATTAGCAGACTCTTGCATCGTCTCAAGAGATTGTTTCATAACTTGTTTAAATTTATCTTTCTGAACATCTAAATTAGAATTTTCCATCCCCTGAAAACTTTTTTCAAAAAGCTCTACACTCTCCTTAAAGTCAGATTGATAAGTGGGTTTATCGGGTGTTGGTCCTGATATGGTCATAAAATAACTCTATTAATTTATAAATCAATACATATAAAATAGGTCTAAAAAACACAATATGATTAAAAACCATTCCCTACTTTTTCTCTCTTTCTTCTCTCTTATTTTTGCAGATGAGAAGGTTACGACTGATCGAACACCAATGAAAACACCTGAAGAGATCCAATTAGAAATCAATAAAGCTCAAACCGATTTTGAAGTTGCAGAAATAATGTTTAACCCTTGGTATACAGGACCTTTAATCACTGGTTCTGCAAGCATGGTTCCCCCCAAACAAGTGATGCTGCAGCCTTATCTTTACTTCACAACTAATTACGCAGCATTTAATGCCCAAAGGCAATCTAAGGGCGTACCTAACTCGTATGTGTTAAATCCCCTGATTGTTATTCAAGCAGGAATTACAAATTGGATGGATGTTACAACTGTTCCTGGAGGGTATTTTAAATGGTCGCAAGGTGAATATGGACAGGGATTTGGAGATTTACCCATACAGCTTGGTTTTCCTTTATTAAAAGAGACGCTCTATATTCCAAAAATGAAACTTCTGATTGGAGAGACATTTCCTACTGGAAAATACCAGCATCTTAATCCGAATAAGCTAGGTCTCGATATAAGTGGGCAAGGTGCGTTTCAAACTCTAATTGCTTTAAACATGACCAAAGTCTTCTGGTGGTTTGAGCTTCATCCGATAGCAACAAGGCTTGGCAGCAATATCAGCATCCCGAATAATAAAATAAATGTTCATGGATTTAACGCGTATGGTGGCGGATATGGAACAAATGGTAAAATCAAAGAAGGCGTGACGCTAAATTTAGATTTTGGACTAGAAGTTAGCATAAATCAAAAATGGGTTTTTGCAACAGATATAGCCTACACCTACTCTGCTAAAAGCACGTTTTCTGGAACTGCTGGAGAATTAAGTCCTGGTCTACCTGCGATCAATGGACTTCCCTGGAGTGACTCTTTATCTCTTGCCCCTGCGATTGAATACAATCAAAGCGACTCTGCAGGTTTCATTGCAGGAATTTGGTTTCCTGTAACAGGAAGAAACAGTGCAAATTTTGCCTCTTTAGTTTTATCATATTATATTGTTATTTAACCTATTTGTATGTATCAAAAAGCCCTTTTTATTTTTCGTAGAGACCTAAGAATTGTAGATAATACAGGACTACTCTACGCATTAACTCACGCAAAAGAAGTTGTTTGCCTCTTTATTTTCACCCCTGAACAAATAGAAAAAAATCCGTATCGAAGCGATTTTTGTCTTAATTTTATGTTAGACTCTTTAAAAGACCTCGAAGAGACAATAAACAATTTAGGAGGAAAGCTTTTTTACTGTTATGAACACCCTGATGTAGCAGTATCTAAATGCATAGCTGAGTTAGGAATTGACTTAGTTTGTGTCAACTCAGACTATACACCATATAGTAAAGAGCGCGATCAAAAGATAGAAGATGTTTGCAATAAAAATGAGATCTTATTTAAAACTTTTCATGATCTACTCTTGCACCCTCCTGAAGAACTTTTAAAGGCAAATCAAGAGCCCTACACAGTCTTTACTCCATTTTACAAAAATGGGAGCAAATTTAGGGTGAATCATCCAAAGCCAAATGAGCATAAAAACTATTTTAAAGGCCCATTAAGCTTTGCAGAAAACTCCTCAATCTTTAAGCGAATTCTACCAAATAGAGTAGAGACATTTAAAGGGGGACGAAAAGAGGCCCTCTTGATATTAAATAAGATATCTAATTTTGAACTCTATGAAAAAGAGCGCGATTTCCCTGCATTAGAAAAGACAACTCACCTATCACCCCACTTAAAATTCACAACAGTTTCGCCAAGAGAAGTCTATTATTTTGTAGCAAAAGCGTTTGGCAACCAGCACCCTCTTATTAGATCACTTTATTGGCGTGATTTTTTTTCTCTCATTTGCCACTACTTTCCCTTTGTATTTAGATCCTCTTTTCATCCAAAATTTGATAAGCTTGAATGGGATGATAATGACGAGCTCTTTAACCGTTGGTGTGAGGGCAGAACAGGCTTTCCGATCATTGATGCAGGAATGCGCCAGCTGAATCAAACAGGGTACATGCATAATCGTGTTCGAATGATTGTCGCCTCTTTTTTAGTGAAAGATCTTCACATTGACTGGCGAAAAGGGGAGAAATACTTTGCAACTCACTTAGTTGATTACGATCCGGCTGTAAATAATGGGAATTGGCAATGGTGTGCAAGCACCGGATGCGACGCACAGCCCTATTTTAGAATCTTTAATCCCTGGTCACAACAGCTTAAATTTGATCCCGATTGCGAATACATAAAAAAATGGATCCCCGAACTAAAAGACGAAACTGCTAAAACAATTCACAATTGGCACCTTCAAGAGTATGAGACAAACTACCCTCTTCCTATAATTGACCACTCTATTGAATCGAAACAAACATTAGCATATTATAAAAAATGTTGAGGTCGTATGGAAAAAGTTTATGCAATTTTCGGAGCTACTGGGGGAATTGGATCTTCTTTGTCAAAAACTCTTTCAAGTAAGGCAGATAGAGTATACCTTCTAGGAAGAGATGAAAAAAAATTACAAGCTTTAGCCCAAGAGTGTGAACAGCCTTATATGTTGGTCGATGCAACAGATGAAAATTCTGTTGCAAGTTGCCTTGAAAAAATCATCGAAAAAGAGGGCAAAATTGATGGAGTTGCCTCATTAGTTGGATCTGTTTTTATAAAACCTCTTCAATCAACTTCACAAAAAGAATTTGAAGAGATCCTAAAAATTAATACTGTATCCTCTTTCTGCATCTTAAAACACGCTCTTCGGCTCATGCAATCGGGATCGGTTGTCTTAAGCTCATCTACTGCCTCTTTGATAGGTCTTACTCATCACGAAGCCATAGCTTGTGCAAAAAGTGGCGTTAATGGACTTGTTCTTTCAAGTGCAGCCTCGTATGCGAGTAAAAAAATTCGAGTGAATGCAATTGCGCCAGGTCTTACAAAAACAAAACAGACTATCTTTATTACAGATAGTGAGCTAGCTTTAAAAACATCGCTTAAATTGCATCCCTTAGGAAGAATTGCAGCACCTGAAGAAGTAGCTTCTCTAGTAGCTTGGCTTCTTTCTGATGAAAGCTCTTTTATTACAGCGGCAGTCATTCCGATAGACGGGGGCCTCTCTTCAATCAAGTAAAAAAAGGATATTATGCAAACTATTTATACCTATTTTATTGCTCTTACTACTTTTCTCATGATTGATTCTATTTGGCTTGGATTCGTAGCAAAAAATTTTTATCAAAAGCAAATTGGTTTTTTGCTGACAGATCAAGTAGTTTGGCTAGCTGCTATTATTTTTTACATTTTATATATTTTAGGACTCTCTTATTTTGTGATTTTCCCCTCGATTGGAAAATCACCTCTCTACCAGATATTTCTTAAAGGCGCTTTTTTTGGCTTTATTTGCTATGCAACCTACGATTTAACAAATCTTGCAACCGTTAAAGGGTGGCCTTTTAAAGTTGTGTGGGTCGATCTTTTGTGGGGCGCTTTTATCACAGGAGTAGTCTCTTTAATTACAGTTTTTTTGGCAAAATTTTTTTATAAATCATGATGATCTCTTTTTTTCTTACTCCCTTAATCACTCTTCTTCTATTTTTTTCTCTCGCTTCACTAATTTCTGCTCTTATTAAAAGGGCAGATTTTGCAGATGTTATTTGGTCAATGGGCTTTTTACTTCTTTCATGGATAAGTTACGCCCTCTCACCTTTTAAAAGCTCTTACCAATTTATTCTAACTTCCATCATCTCTTTATGGGCTGTAAGACTTTTTATTCATATCGGGAGTAGAAACAGAAAAAAAGCGGAAGATTTCCGGTATCAAGAGATGCAAAAAACATGGAAAAGGTTTTTCTTTCTTCATCTTTTTTTCAAAGTATTTATGCTGCAGGCGCTAATTTTGTTGATCACAGCTTTTCCAATTCTTTGGATTCTTTTTCACCCTTTTACAGGAAATTGGCTCCCTTTTTATCTAGCTCTCCCTATCTGGATATTCGGATTTATCTTTGAAGCAGTGAGCGATTTTCAACTTCTTTCATTTCAACAAAAGAAAACAGGCAAGCTTTTAACATCTGGTCTTTGGGCTTATTCTAGACACCCTAATTACTTCGGAGAACTTCTTCAATGGTGGGCTATTTGGATTTTTGCTCTCGCCTTTCCTCTAGGTTGGATAACTTTTTTAGGCCCTCTACTTTTAACAACCCTCATCATTTTTGTATCAGGTGTTAAGCCTCTAGAAAAAAAAATGAAAGATCATCCTGATTTTGCATCCTACGCAAAATCAACACCCTGTCTAATCCCAAGCTTTTTTACAAAAAAAACCTAAAAAATTAGAAAAGAAAGAGGCTCTATCATATCCCACGCAAGTTCCATCCAATTTCTATAAAAATAATAAACTGCATATCTTGATATCGAACTTCTTACAAAATTAGCATACAACCAAACCTCATAACCCAATGCCTGACCCCACAACAAATAAAAACGCCAGTTTTCACTGGCGTTTTGCGGATCTAAACTTATGCAGCGGCTCTTATCAACCGACAATACTGTAAAACACCAGGCAACGAAAATGCGTCACATTGATAATTTCCGCATCTTCCACTAGATAGAGAGCAAGAAGTACCTCCTATAGAGAATCCCATTCCGCTAATTTGAATTTGAGACGCCATATCAGTACTAAAAGAGCCTATTTTAGTTCCTTCATTATTCACCTGCATTAGTGATTGCACTAACTCGATTTTTGCATTTGGTAAGCTTTGGTATAAAGTCAAAATCGAATTTTGAACAGATATTGAACCATTGTATTCGGATGTTGAGGCAATCACATAAAAGCCACCGGATGTTAAATTTAAATTCGCATTTCCATTTAAACTATAAATAGTCATTTCTCCTGAACCAGAAGCAGGGAGTTTAAATGATAAGGCACTTCCATTTGACGTGGTAATATTAAGATTTCCCACCTGAAACCCATAAGGTTGACCGCTAAAAGATATTGTAAGATCACTAGTTATAGTAATATTTGTATTCACATCATTACTATTAGGAAAACCAGTAGATCCTGTCCAACATAGCGGGTCTGTCCACTCATTACTTTTGCATTGTTGCCATGTATAACTTATACTCATAAATAACCTCCGTTTTTATTTTTATTATTACATGATATATATATATCATTATGAATAAATGAGATGCGATTCGACTATCCTAAATTTGGTCAAAAAATAGAGTCAGACAACCCAATAACCCAATGCCTGACCCCAAAGCCCCGAAAAAATTTTAAAAGAGCTTAATAGCCTGCGATTTTTTGAATCATTTTTCTAAAAATAAGAATGTGAAACGGAATCATTAGATACCAGTATACCCTACCAAAAAGACCTTTTGGCTGAAAAATAGCGATTTGATAAACAGAGTCGTCATCAACTTGAAATTCGAGCCAAGCAGTTCCAGGCAGTAGCATTTCCGCATAAAGAATCAAATTTCCCTCATCCCGATTTGCTTTTACTACCCTCCAAAAATCAACTGCATCGCCAACTTCTAGCTCTGTGGGGTGGCGTCTTCCTCTTCTTAAGCCAGGTCCCTTGCATATCTTATCAATAAACCCCCTGATTTTCCATGCCCAATCGACACCATACCAACCCCGATCACCCCCTATTTCCCAAATTCTATCAAGCGCCTCTTTTTTGCTATCAGCTATCTTCATTTTTCTAACTTCTTGAAAACACCCTTGCGTTGGAATTTGACAAAATTTTTGAATATCTGGACTTTTTTGATCAATTACCCAAGCATCCATCCATGTCGATTGTACTTGATAGGTTGCAATTTTAAAAAAAGCCCTGTGCAGAGCTTCACGAAAACTCATGCATGTATGAGGAATCAGAGTATGAATCTCATTATTTAAACAAACGCTATTAGCTTTCATACTTTCTACTAAATAAGAGCAGAGTGAGTAAGGAATCGAAGTAATAAAAACAAGCCAATAACTAGATAATTTCGGTGTTAAAAAAGGAACATCTAAAATATGCCTCTTTAGATTTCTAAAACGGGCGTATTCCAAAAGAACCTCTTTAAAGGTGTAGACATCAGGCCCCCCTATATCTAAGGTTTTTCCATAAAGATCAGAATTTAATAGTGCCACTCGTAAGTAAAAAAGAACATCTACAATTCCGATTGGTTGACAGCGGGTTTTAACCCAACGGGGAGCAATCATAAACGGAAGCTTTTCTACTAAATCTCTAATAATTTCAAATGAAGCACTTCCAGCTCCTATAATAATACTTGATCGAAAAATAGTCAGTTTAGAATGCGCTGTTTTCAAAACCTCTTCGACCATTTTTCTCGATTCTAAGTGTTCTGATAGTTTTACATCGGGGTCAATAATTCCCCCCAAATAAATAATCTGCTTGCATTTGAGCTGATTCATTAATAGAACAAAATTTTTAGCTACACTCTGCTCTTTTTCACTAAGATCTTTTATCTTTTTTGCCATCGAATGGACTAGATAGTAGCTAACGTCAATATCAGTTGGAATTTTATCTAGATGCTCTAAATCATGTAGATCTCCGTAAACGATATGTAAATTTTCATGATTTATAGAGCCGACTTTTGTTCCACGTATTCTACATAAAGCATAGACTGTATGCCCCTCCTCTAATAAAAGAGGAATGAGTCTTTTTCCGATAAATCCCGTAGCTCCCGTGACAAAAACTTTACTCAAAAAGACTCCTTTAAAAATTGCTCACCCTTTGCAAGCAAGACCGTATCAGACTTTTTCTTTTTTGCCATATCATACAAGATGCTCAGCCTTGGTTGTTTTTCAAAAAAGGGTAAATGCTTAATCATAAACCTCCAGAAAAGAGCGTCCCAAATTTCAGACCAATCCCCTTTTTTATAACTACTCATCTTTAAGATGTAGTTTGAGCCACTAAAATAAGGTTTTGTTGTCATCATCCCGCCGTCTGCGTACTGACTCATTCCATAAACATTCGGTACCATCACCCAATCATAGGAATCGATAAATAATTCCATAAACCACCTGTATATCTCATCTGGCGAAATTTCAGATAATAAAAAGAAATTACCCAGAAGCATTAACCTCTCAATATGATGAAGATACGCTGTTTTTAGCAATTTATCAATGGCATGATCTAGGGGCAAAATTCCCGATGTTCCCTCATAAAAGACTTTTGGCATTTTCCTTTTATGATGAAAGAAATTCCCGGTTCGCTGTTTTTCGCCAATTATGTGATAAACACCTCTAATAAACTCTCTCCAACCAATCACCTGTCTAATAAAACCCTCAAGACTGTTCAAAGGAATTTCATTTTTATTTGCGTAAGCAATCGTCTCTTGAACTACTTGATTAGGTGTTAATAAACCAACATTGATAAGCATCGAAAGTGCTGAGTGAAAAATAATACCCTCATTTGGATCAATTGCATCTTCATAATCACCAAAAAAATAGAGCCTATTTTCAAGAAAGTCTTTTAGAGCATGCTTTGCTTCCTCATGTGTGGTCGCATAGACAAAATGATCACTTGTTCCTAGATGGTGTAAATATTTCTTCTCTACATATTCTACCGACTTTTTTACTATGTTGCTTTTGCCGAACAGAGGTTGGTTTGGTATGTTGATTGATTTAGGAAGCTTTCTTCTGTTTTCTTTATCAAAGCTCCACTTCCCACCAACCGGCTTTCCCATTTCATCAATTAAAATATGTAACTTTCTTCGTTGATAGATGTAAAATGTATCACAACTAAAGTGGTTCTTTCCTTTAAAAAACTCCTTAAATTCATCTATACCAGTTAAAAAAAGAGGACTTTTTACAACCTCCAGCTTGACTCCAAATTTTTTTATACAAGCATGAACTCTTTTTTCTACTTCTACATCGTCAATATCTACTAGATGGAGAGATGAAATCTTTTTATGCTCAAACGCATCCTCTAAATCACCTTCAATATAAACAGTTGTATACCCTTTTTCTTCCAAAAAGTTTTGATAGCTTTTTAATGAAGCCCTATGAAAAACAAGCTTTTGTTTATGAAATAAAAAGTCTGAAAAAAATCTTCGGTCTTCTATTAAAAAAACTGTTCGCCCCCTTTTGAGACAAGGGTGATCCTCAAAAAGGTGATGCGGAAATATAAAAACTGCTTCATTCATCAATTTAAACACCAAATAGCTGCATTTAACATAGTTGCAAAAAAAGTCCAAACAAAATAAGGAAATAATAACAATCCCGAAAGCTTATCGAGCTCATAAAAAGCTTTTATATTGCAGGCAAGAAAAATTAACAAAACAATTATGTCCACAAGAGCTAAGAGCGGGCTTTGTAAATAGAAGAAAAAAAATGGCCATAAAAAATTAGCTAGGAGCTGGATGCTATAAAACATAAAAGCCTTTTCTTTCCCTTTTTTTAAAGAGAGGTATATACGCCATCCTGAAACTGCAATCATCAGGTAAAGAATTGTCCAAACAGGCCCAAACACATAAGAGGGTGGATTCCAAGAAGGTTTTTTCAATACTGCATACCAGTCTGTAAGAGATGACGCTGTAAACCGATTTCCTATCGTTGCTATAGAAAACACCAAAATAATAAAAAGAAAAAATGAGACTGTTTTTTTATCACGCATTTTAATGAATCCTCATTGCAAGATACCCTCTTAATACGATTGTTTTTTAAAGAGCTAATATATCCTTTATCCTGGAAAAAACAACCAAAATTTAATCGACTATATTGGCCAAAATCAGTTTCATAGAGAAATGAGACTCTCCTAACAAGCCTCTCTTTTTTTCTCTAAGAATGCTCTTACTTGGCGCAAGATATTCAACATAACATCTTTATCCGCTTCTAAAACCCTCCTACTTCTAGATATTCTTTCATACTTAGTCAAAATAGAATCTACAGTCTCTAAATGAAAATCGGATTGAAAAAGTTGGTCACTCAATTTATTAAAAATAAGTAAACATTCCGATATCTCAAGATCAGCAGAAATTTTTGTACAACCACTTTCAATTTTTTCTACAGAAATTTTTGTACAACCACTTTCAATTTTTTCTTCCGTACCTTCAGTAACACTAAATAAAATTACAGTAAATAGATCAAGGAGAGTGAAATTTATAGCCTCATAGGTGTATTCTTGCCATGTTAGATACTCTCTAGATAAATCTTTTGGACTCCCTTTAGAAAGGGAGCAAATTCTGATCATTTTATCAATATTCAGACTTAAAGTTTGGTTTGCCTGCATAATTGCTTGAAAAAATGATAATCCTAGCTCAAGCGTTTGATCAGAAAGATTTATAACCTCTTCTAAAATTAAGGTTTTTAAATAACATAAAAAGTCTTCAACTCTGTCTGCATTCAAACTAAAAAGAAAGTGGTAACTTAAAACTAATTTTAAATTTTTTTGTGATAGATTCCCTTTTGCACTTGCAACCACAAAAAATGCTTTGTAGTATGCAAGCGTTTGCTGATAAAAAAGCTCTTTTTCTTCATCTCCTAAAATTTGAAAAAGACGAATACTATGCTTTGCCCAATCGGCTAAAACACGGTCTGAAATTGCGGTTTGTTTTTTATCATCAAAATTTAAAATCATATTAAAGAGATTAAATCGGTAAAAGTTCATAATTAATTGAATGTATCTAGCTTTTTCATCTGGAGCTAAATCAATTGAAAATAAATTAGTTACAAGAAAGTTATAAAATAAACTAAAATCTTGAAGATCTAATTTATAATCAACATCCCTTGAGATGTTTAAAAATGCAAAAAGCATCTGAACAAAATTCGAATCTATTTTAGTAACTGTATTTGATAAAACTACACATCTGACAAGGGTAACAATTTTATCTAATGCTTTTATTTTAAATTCAACAGATACGCTTGAATAATGAACAAAATTAGAAAACACAATAGAAATGTCTGCAAAACTTTCAAGAAAGTGCTCACTTAAATCGTGCAATCCAGGGAAGATGAGCTCTTTTTCTCTCTCATTGATAAATTCAATTCCTACTTTTTTGATCGAAATTTTTGAAGAATCTCCCCAATTGAAGTTTTCTAAATCAATAACTGCTTGCCCAAGCTGGCTAATTTCCTCTTTTGTTTGAGTTGTATACTTACACCCTTTCAATAAATTTGCGATGAGTAATTTTAAATAATTTTTAATAAGATCAAGATGTGGGTTAGCATGAATATAAGGGTGAGATAAAATTAACTCATCATTTAATGTTGTAAGTCTATACAAAATTTCTACATCTTTTTTCGGTAAGCTACCCGAAGCAACAAAAGCGCGTTGCAACTTCATTTCTGAATCACTCTCCTCGAAAAGATCAATCATTTTTATAGATGAGTCATATTTAGCAAGACTAAGAAGAAGCCCTAAAATTTTATAAGTAAAACTCTGAATTTGAATAGTATTTGATTCATTGTAATACCTTCGCTTCAAAAATGAATGGATGAGCGCTACAAAATTGAGATACTCAATCGATATTCCAAAAAGAGCTATCCAATTTTGATCAAATGATTCAACTAAAATGGTTGAAAGTGGTTGAATCACTCTTTTTAAATCTTCTAAAACATCTCTTGAAAGCTCTATATTTATCCGCGTTACAAAAAAATTTAGAGCCTCTAGAATCAATTCTTTATCTTTTACTAATTCTTTTTTCAATATAATTTCATTTTTTATGACAAGAATATAGGCTAATTTTAGAGCATCAAGCAATTCTCCACCTCTCATGAGCTTGACAATCACCGAATTAATAATTGAATTTAAGAAGGTTATATTACTTTTCCCTTCAGAGTGCTCCTCTTTTAACCTTTCTGAAGGTTTAAAGAAAAGTTTCATAGACGTAAAAAGTTGATTCGCAGGAGAAAACTCTAATATACTTTCAATGATATCAGGATGTCTTTGAAGCATTTCAATACCAATCATTTCATACATCCAAGGAAACTTTTTAACATTTAAACAAGCAATCACATCAATAAGATACGAAGCTCTTTCATGAGGATCTACAAACTTTGCAACGTGAAGAACAAGGCATCTAATAAATTCTCTAAAATCATCTGTTGTAACTCTTTTATAAGATGCATATTTTTTTATAAAATCACTAAAATCTCTTATAACGATTAGCGATTGGGCAAGCCCTGAAGGCTCAGATGTTTTTGAATGAAAGTTTAATCTCGCTGCAAAAAATGAGAAATATATCTCAAGTAAATCAGATTTTATTTCGATTTTTTCAAACTCTTTTGTGATAAAAATTGAAATCATCGTAGCTATAGAAATACAATCATATGCTCTCATTTTATAAAGAGTGATTAATTCTTTAAAAAAATGTGGGTGAGCATTCACTATCATTAAATCTGCAAAAAATTCAGAAGACCTATCCTCATCTTTCAAATCATAGTAAGGGTGAACAAAAGAAAACCAGAGGTCTAAGAAAAATTCATTATCTTTTTCTAGTGATAAACTCAAGATGAAATCTTTAAATCTTTTGTCTATTTTTATTTCTTTGATATCAATTTTTTCTTCTTCACCTTTAAATAAAAAACTTAAAAGATTCAAAAACCTTTTTTTGATCGGACCGCTGATTAGTTTTAAATTAGGTAGGAGAAATAAATTGCTTGTCAAAAGATTGATCAGTTCACCCTTATTGATATGAGTTTTTATGATGTCTGCAAGAGTTATATAATAAGCGACTAAGTTACGCCTTTCGATTTTTCTGTATAGAGCAATTTTTTCAAAGAAATTTAACATTTCACGGTAATGCAACTCTTTATGCTCTAAACTCTCTAAAGCTTTTAAATTCTTTTCGACTACTATTTTTATAAAACCTTCCGAAATCAACCCTTTTTGTTGGAATAGCTTTAAATCAAGGGAATTAAAAAATTGAATGACACAAAGTGGATCAAAATATTTTATCTTTCCCATTAAATAATCAATAATCTGATGAGACAATGCAAAAGTGGTGGTGTGCCTAATCATTTGATTGATGATTTTTACTCTCTTATCAGTTGGATCTTGCGTTTTGAAATAAGAAATATAGAACAAAAGATAGTGTTGCTCTATTTTACAATCTTCATCACTACCTCGAAGAGCTAAAGCCGAAGCAAACTCTTCTGCTAACTCATCCATTTGCTCAATCAACTCAATCGATGAAGTTTTTTCCGAATAGGTAAAACTTGCTATCAACCCTAATACCATTTCGAAAAATTCTGGCCTTTCGCCAATAGAAAGCAGCAGATTATTTCTAGTTCCGTTTGTAAGCGGAGAGAGTAAAAGTTTTAACTTTGCTTGAAAACTCATATGTTTCATGTTTTTAAGAAAAAACTCTAGAAGTTTGAGCTTACTTTCATCATGAATTTCCATCCACGTTTGAGCCAAAAGATCAAGGTGATCTGTTTTATTGACCATGAATTTTTTACAAACAAATTTCAATAGAGCAAAGTGCAAATCGGGGTTTGTTTTTACATGAGGGTCTTGAAGAAAGATTAGAAAATCGTCTAAATCTAATCTAAGAGCTGGATTCGTCTCAAAAAGAATCAAAGCTTTTTCTAAAAGATATCTTGTTGTTGTAAATTTCGTATAAGCGTGAAGAATTTGAGCAATCTCAACTTTTTTAGTGCACTTTGAAAAAAATGCTTCATAAAAATGCTCCCCGTGCGCTCTTTTTTGCAAATGGAATCTGATTTTATCTTTAAGAGGCTCGCTAAAAGGAGTAATTGTTAGTAATTTTTCAAATTGTTCATAGCTAAGAGGCTCCAAAAAATAGTCAAATGAAGAAACTAGAGCATCTATTAAAATTTTTGGTGGCAAAAGAGTGTGGGTAAGCTTTAAAAGCTCTTCTAACGAAAGATTTCTATGATGAACGCTAATTAATTCTATCGCCTCTTTATTAAAAAGATTTCCAGCAGATAGCTGGATCGCAAAACATTTATCAACAATTTCTAAAAACGATTCTTTTTGTCTCGCATTAAATTTTAAACAATTTATTTCCTTTGCATAGGTGTTAATAAAATCGACGAATTGTGCTCTTTGTTCTAAAAGATGTAAATTTAGAGTATTAATTGTATACAATGAAAAACGGAGCGACTTTTCAGTAACAGGTGCTCTTGTAAAAAATTTGAGGAGCTTATAGCCTATTTCATCTTGAAATACCCCCTTTTTCTTTAGCTCTGAAAAAATTGTTAAGATTTCATCTTTTTTCTCTGAACATAGAGCTTGGACAAAAGGATTTTCAAACAATTTAAAAGCTGTCTGCATCTTTTGTTCATCGGAAGAATGTAGCCACCTAAGAAGAGTAGAATAGAGCAAAGAAGGCTCTATCTTTTTTACCAGACTGTCAATTAAGTCATCATCTCCCCCATGAACTAAATGGGGAAAAAATGAAAAAAGTAAGTTTTCTTCATTAAGAATTTTAGAAAAAATTTTAACGTTGCTACTTATTTTTCCTGGAAATTTCTGAAAAATTGGTTCAAGAAGAGTATAATTTTCCTCGAAAAATAAAAACCAAGTTTCATCAAGAATCTCTATCGCTCTTTCATTTTCATAAATGAATTCTATAGCGGCCTCTTTGATTTTTCCTGAAATAATTCCATGGTGAGTAAAAATGTATCCTAAAAGCGGAATCAATTTTAACTTCACTTCACGATCTTGCACATTCATAAAAATGGTTAGAATTTTTTTGGCACAATCTATATTTTTTAAACACTCTCTAAGGCTTTCATCACTTGAGCTGCCAGTGAATAGATAGATCGATAAAAAAAGTGCAAACGGCTTATCTGTTAGTTTTGCAAGAAAACCAAATAGCTTTTCATCTTCAAAAGAGAATAATGAAGAGTGTTTTTCTAATAGCTTGGCAAAGCCTTTCGACAAAATCTCCACGCTAAATAATTTAGGATTTTGACAAAGAATTCCTAAGTATCTTCCAAATAAGATTTTGAGATCATTTAAATCTCTATCACTGATCTCCTCTGAGATTAAAATTCTATTATAGAAAAAAAGAAGCAAGGAATCATCTGTAGATAACCCATAATCTACTTTCAAAAGATGAATCTCACCAAACAAAACACCCATCATTTCTGGAAAAAATGAGTTAAAAATCTCAAACCTATATCTTAAATCGTAAAAATTTAAGCTTGGCAGAGCAACATACGATCTTTCACTATCGCCTATCTTCAAAAACTTTACCTTGTGCATAAGAAATTGTTTTTCAACACTCAGGTCTAAATTTTTAGGCAAACCACTTGTCATCGGGTCACAAGAAAGATGAGCCTTTATCGATAAAAAAGTGATGGCATGCTGAAAATCGTTTGATCCAAAAAAAACCTGAATTTTTTCAGGAAATTTAGTAATGACCTCTTTAGATTGAAGAAAAGAATTAAAGTAGGGGTATAGTGTGACATCATGGGATGAAAGCATTGCCGCATTTAAAAAAATAGAAAAGGCCTCTTCTTTTGTTTTTGCTTTTTTCATGATTAAATTAAACAACTGATCATGGTAAATTGGCTTTCCTGCATTCATATAAATTCTTGTTTTCAAATCTATAAGCAATTGAGTTATTGGCTCAACATGATGTATCGTGTAGCCCTTTGATACCGAATAGGCAACTCTTTCTAAACCATTATGAGCAAGAGTTGCAGGATCTGGGATTACAATCAAGTGGGTGTAAAAACAATGATCGATTTCATCTTTGGTTGCAGAAAATTTTGACTCGAAAAAGAGTCTTGATAGATTAAAAGCGCCTTCGGAAAAAGGTAAATGGATCGATAGCGATTCGTGGTAAAATGTACTAGATCTTTTGTAATGACCATCTTTAGGTAATGAAAATGAAAAATCGATACCACAAAAAGAGACTAGTAAAGTAGAGTTATCTGCAAAAAGGAAAAATTTTTCTCTAAACCCCTCCCAATAAGGAATTGTACCACCCCTTTCACGCAAAAGAGAAATAATTGCTCTTCTTGAAACCTCTTCAAAGAAAATCTTAAGCGATTTCGGATCAAGCGGCAATCCCTCCTTACTCGTTGGAACCTCATCAACTATTACCAACACATCCAAATCTAAATCTTCTGGAAAAGTTCCATTTGTATAAATCGTTGAAACAGTACTTCCTTTTAGATAAAAATTGAGTCCTAATTGATGAGTCGCGATGTACTCTTTCCAATCAAAATCTCTTTTCCCAAAAAAAGCTCTGGCCTCAACAAACCCCTCAATCAAGGCCATAAAAACTCGATGAGCTTTAAAAGCAGAAGGCGTTTGTCTTAAACTAAACAGGCCTTCGTTATATGTTTTTTCAGAAAGAAAATAGTCTCTTTCTTCAAAAACAGTTTTAAGAACCTCTACTTGGCGACCATTTAAAGAGCCAAAACCAAAACTACTTATAGCAAGTTCTAATGAGTCTATTTTTGATGAGGAGCTTTGCAAACTTGATTCCATAAATCTACCTAAATTTAATTAGCAAATAGTCTACAGCACAGTTAGATTTTTAGCGATTGATTATGAATAGAAAAATTTTGATTTTAAAATCACCACCTTGAAATTTTCAAAAAATTAAATTTTGATCGATAATTTTTTCCAAGCGAACGCTTCTAGATTTTGATAGAGGGTTTTCAAGCACACGAACAAAAAACATTTATAAGTGGTCAGTTATTCCAGTTGCCACTTGTAAAAATTACAGTCGGTTCTATCGTAGGCATTGTGTTCGATTGATCAATGTAAAAAGGGGTATCATATGAATAATAACTAGAGAGACTCGATGGTATGTATATTTTTATGGGACACAAAGTTCCAGTTATGTCGAAGACATAATTAGATAAATATGGGTTTTCAGGAGGAACATTCACAGTTATCGTTGGGCTATATTGATTTTGAGATATTATTCCCATATTACCTGTTGAATTCGCTGTATAAGGATTTAAATATATCCCGGTATCGGGGTTACCCCCTTCTCCTACATACTTGATATTGAATGTAAGATTTCCGTTCAATATCAAACTAGGACTCGAAATCACTACACTATTTACATTATCCACATTAAATGTTATATCACTCCATATTTGTGAGGCAGGCACACTAGGCTGCGACCAACCTATACCGCCTAAACCTCCGACTGAAAAATATGCAGCTGGATTTAATTCTAAATTTGAATTTTTGTTAACGGTCAAAAGAAAAAAACAAACCGGCTTAGTTATAGTTATTGAAAGAGAAGATAAGTTACTTGGAAATTGTGCCTCTGCAAGTAGTGTAGACCCGGACGCATCATCACCATCAGTACAAGGAGAAGAAGGGTCAGATATATAACCGGGATAAGAAGTTGTAGACGAACCGTTTAAAAGCCAGTTTTCAGAGTTTGTCCACTCATTATCTTTTCCGTTACCTGTCCAAACATATTGATTTATTGAAAAAATTGGTTGACTCATACTGTTCTCCTTTTTAGTTAAACACAATATCAACAAAAGAACTAATTATTCATATGATATTGTATTTATTAACTTTAAATAAAATTAAGTGAAATAGATAATCCCCAAGCTTGAAATTGAACACTTACGATTTTGCTTTAATTTTGAGCCTGTAAAAGAGCATTTTAGATTCCCTCTTGGATTAGAAAGAGCCTATTTTTTATAAAGCTTCCAAAGATATCTTCCTTGAAAAATAGTCCATAAAGGGACTCCAATTAGAGCAGAGCCCGCTATAAAGTAGATAAGCCAAAGAATGATAAATAGATGTGCAATCACTGTCACAATATTACCAAGACCCCAAAGAACTCCTAAAAAAACTAAAAATGGGGAAAATTCTTTTCGATGGAGATAATTTAAAAAAATGAGCCAAATGCCAGGAAGACCTAACGAAAGAATATAAATTGCAGGATCTGCTACTCCGAATGCAATCATTACGTGTCTAATAATTGGGGGTGCTTTTTCATATTGCAGCGCAAGGTGAGGGATTTGAGTTGCATCTAAAACACTTTGCAACATTCCGATCCCAAGCCCGATAATTGAAAGCAAAGTGAACAAAATAAACCACCCACCAGGAGGATGTTTTTTTATATGATAAAGAGAAATCACAACACCAACCATGCTTGCGTTTGCAAGACACATCAAATATTTTAATACTACAAAGTAGTGCTTATATGATTCAAAATCAACAAAGTAATCTTCTGACGCAACATAACTTGCGATCGGTTTTGGCGAAAGAAGTGCGCATCCCGCAATCACAAGATAACAACATCCTGTAATTAAGACGCATTGAGCTCCCATTTTAAAAACACTTCGATTAAAACCTTCTTGATTCATTTATACTTATCTCCAACAACTTTCAATCACATCTCATTGAAAAATCTGATTCCAGCTACAGCATTAAATACTTTCATAAAATTCTTCTTTAACCGTCTTATAAGCCCACTTCTTATGAAAATAAACTATATTGTCAAATATTTTTGAATAATGATTAGAGAGTCAGATGTTCCATGATGCAACCTCTTCTAGAAAGATTCAAGGTCTCTCGTTTGGACAAGAGGGAGCTATACATATTCCTAAATTAAAAGGATATTGGATATCAGTGCACATTCAGTATAAGGGCCTGCCCGAAAAAGTCGCCTTACTCGAAAAATTTGATCATTTTTGAATTTTTTGAAGTTTGAAAAATCGGCATACAAACAAACCCCATAACCCAATGCCTGACCCCGCATACCGGTCCTTCGGACTGATTTCACTTTGTGAAATCCTCTGTCGCTTCGCTCCATTTAAACCCACAAAGTGGGTTCAACCCCTTCTCATTCCGAAATAAAAAAAGCGTGAGGCATACGCTTCACGCTTTCATTTCGGAAGAGGTAGGATTTGAACCCACGGCCCCCGCAAAGGGGCTCCTGTTTTCAAGACAGGTGCAATCGGCCGCTCTGCCACTCTTCCATATATTGGATGGGAAGATTATATAATCTTTTGCATTTTAAAATCAAGGAAATTGCTCGAGAAACCTCATATCATTTTCTAAAAAGAGACGTATGTCTGATACACCGCGCAGCATGAGAAAAAGTCTTTCTACGCCTCCACCCCATGCAAAGCCTGAATATTTGTCTGGATCGATTCCGCCCGCTTTTAAAACTTCTGGATGAATCATTCCAGCACCACACATTTCAAGCCATCCACTCTGTTTGCAAACTCTACATCCCGTTCCTTTACAAATTGTACAACGGACATCAACTTCCATTCCTGGTTCTACAAAGGGGAAATAACTTGCGCGCACTCTTATTTCCACCTCCTCTTTGAATAGCTTTGTATAAAACTCTTCAAGAGTTGATAAAAGATCGCCAAAGGTAACACCTTGATCAATGTACATCACATCAATTTGATGAAAAAGGACATGTGAACGAGTTGAAATCTCCTCATTTCGATAACACTTTCCAGGACAAGCCATTCGAATCGGCAAATCATACGCCTCCATCACTCTCTGCTGAAAACTTGTTGTATGAGACCTTAAAACTGTCTTCTCATCAAGATAATAGGTGTCTTGCATATCTCTTGCGGGGTGATCTTCAGGATAATTCAAACCACCATAATTATAATAGTCTGACTCAACTTCTGGGGAGTGATAAACGGAAAATCCCATAGAAATTAAAATATCTAACATTTCGTCTATGGTTTGAGAGATCGGATGAGCTCTTCCCAAAAGAGGCAATCTTCCAGGAAGTGAAATATCTATTTTTTCTTGATCGATTTGCTCTTGCATCTCTTTATCATGAAGCTTTTCAAAAGCTTTGACTAAATCAACATCAAGATCTTCTTTTAGCTTATTGATCCACTGACCCTTTTCAGGCCTCTCTTCAGGCGTGCAAGATTTTAACAGTTGCATCAAAGAAGTAACTGTTCCTTTTTTACCTAAATAGTGAACACGAAGGTCTTCAATCTCCTTCGTGTTAGAAACTTGCTTAAGTCTTTTTTGAAACTCTTTTCTTAAGCCGTCAATTTGCTCTTTTAAACCAACTTCCAAGAAATTCCCTTTAAGCTAGGGCTTTTTTAGCTTGCTCAACTACCATTTCAAATGCTTTAGGCTCATCCACAGCTAACTGTGCAAGCACCTTACGATTGATTTCAATTTTAGCTTTCGCAAGCCCTGCAATCAACTTGCTATACGAAATTCCGTAGCATCTTGATGCGGCATTAATTCTTTGGATCCAAATTGATCTAAATTCACTTTTCTTCTTCTTACGTCCACGGTATGCATGATCCCAAGCTCTCACAAGAGCATCTTTTGCATTGGCATAGTGGTTTTTACGATCTCCCCAAAAACCTTTAGCTTCTTTCAGAAGTCTTTTTACCCTTCTTTTTCTCGCCGGCGCGTTTGTAACTCTAACCATTTGCCTCTCCTTATAATCCTATGATTAATCGAGTATATTTTTTCTCGAAACTCTTTGCTACCAATTCAGGCTTTTCTAGATCTCTCTTCTTTCTCGAGCTCTTTTTTGTCATAATGTGACTTCTGCCTTGCTTTCTTCGGAGCAATTTCCCAGTTCCTGTGATCTTCAATCTCTTTTTCGCTGCTTTACAGCTCTTCGCTTTGACTTTCGTGGACACTCTTCTTCTCCTTAATTTTCTTTTCTTTTGTCGAGGGCACAAGTAGCATCATCAAACTTTTCCCAAACATTTTGGGTTGAGATTCAGGTTGAGCTACATCCTCTAACGCTTGTATAATTGAAGCGAGCACTTGTCTTCCATTATCCGCAAAAACAATCTCTCTTCCGCGGAACATACAAGTAAACTTTACTTTACATCCCTTCTCTATAAACTCTCTTGCATGTCTAGTCTTTACATCTAAATCATGCTTGTCAATATTAGGTTTTAACTTAATCTCTTTCACTTTCGTCTGATGCGAAGCTTTCTTATTAAGCTTTTCCCTTTTAGTTTGTTGATATCTTAGTTTTCCGTAATCAATGATCTTACAAACTGGCGGTGTTGCTGTAGGGGCAATTTCTACTAAATCAAGCCCTTTTTCTTGCGCTTTAGCTAGCGCATCTTGCAAAGTAAAAACGCCAAGCTGTTCACCATCTTCGGTAATCAATCGCACTCTTAGCGCTCGAATTTCTCTGTTAACTTTCAAACGATCCTTTTAACCCCACGTAAAAAACAAGTTCCCTCTAGCATACTAAAAAATCTCTTTTTTCTACAAGCATTGCAGCTATTCGATCAACTGAAATTTTTACTCCGCTCTCTTCTTGACTTATGACACCCCAATCAATTCCATAAAAATCTTTGCAAACAATCTGGGTGTCTTGAAATTCAAAAATTAAGGAAATAATTTTAGCAAAATCTTGAAACATTTGCAAGGAGGAATTTGCTACATAATAAACTTTTTGAAGCGCCTGATCTTTCAAACCACATTCAAATGTTGTATCAGACTCCTCTTCGAGTGTAGTAAAAATTTTAGTAAGCCCTTTTTTCTCGTACCATTCAATGTTTCCTGAAAACTCAACCTCTTCATACCCTAGTTCTTTTAAAAAACTTTCAATTTTTTTCTCGATCCGTTTTCTAAATTTAACACCCTCTGGAAGCCAATAGATATCTTCACCCGCTTTTTCAAAAAATCTTTCCTGCTCTCCTATTACGAGGTGATCATCTGTTTCTGCCTCTTTTAATGCCCTACGAAATTTTTTAAGATCTTCTTTTTCCTCAAAAGCTACTCCATAAACTAAAGAGCCTCTTTTTTCTAAACCAATTGCACCAATCTGAGAAAGATCTGGATCAATCTCCTCTTCTAAAACACCTACGTAGCTGCCAATTTTAATTATATTTCTAGAGGGTCTTGATCGATCTAACTCTCTTGCTAATTTAAATTGTTTCATCTCTTTAAGACAC
>Ga0194124_10001183_pt1 | contig 34170 bp, 38 predicted proteins | sample TA2KigCas0mmetaG_FD_148605 | JGI IMG/M metagenome (GOLD analysis project Ga0194124, IMG submission 148605) | Freshwater microbial communities from Lake Tanganyika, Tanzania - TA2015031 Kigoma Deep Cast 0m | ecosystem: Environmental > Aquatic > Freshwater > Lake | place: Tanzania: Lake...
TTGATTTAATAGAGGATTTAATAAAAGAGTATTCGAATGGTGAAATAATAATAGAAAACGAAAAAGATGAAAAAGAACCAAAAGATGAATTAGTTGATGATGTATTACAAATATTAAATGTTTATACAGCAAAAATGAATGGATTAAGGAAGTATAAAGGTAATATGTAAATTTATACATTTTTATACATTTTTATATCTACTAGTAGCTGTCCCAAGAAGGTTTTTTATTATTTTCACATTTACGTAAGAAACATTTATCTTTATAATAGTTAAATGCCGTGCATTCTTGTGTATTATCACATTCTATTTTACAATCTTCTAAATTTGATACTGGTGACCTTTTTAAAAAATTACAATCAGCATCATTCCAAGTTTTAGAGTGTGGTCCATAATATTTTGTATTTGATACCGTGGGAGGTAGAGTAAGTGTTGGATTTGGATTTGTTGCTTTTATATCAGTTGAACCTGATGTCCAAGTCCATGCATATTTTACATCAGACATATGTATATTTAATTGTCCTATACAATTACCATTAGATTTACTAAAAATATATATGCCTAAATAAGTATAAGGGTTTCCTTTTGTAAATACATGAGTAAAAGCAGTATTTTTATTTGTTTCTTCTAACCAATAATCTGCAAAAAATAAAAATTGTAAAGCTATTTGATTTGATGATGTAAATGGATTTTGATTAAAATCCCACTCTAATAAATTATCATTAGTTTCATCATCTTCCATAATAGAGTACCTCCATTTTGATGAAGTTATATCAATATTTCTTAATCTAAAGATAGGCACTGGATAAGTTTGTCTAAGCCATGGTTCGTTTCTTTCATATAAATTTTCTATCATGTTGTCTATTTCAGTAATTAAAGGAATATTAGAAATATCTGTGTTTAAATATTTATTTTTTAAATCATCAAAATATTTTGCACTATATTTTTTATTATCGTCTGTTTCTATATTTAAGGTTAGTGGTGCTACTATTCCATTTTTTGGGACTAAACGTAAAAATCCAGCTATTTTACCAAAATCAGTACTAATATAATTCCTAACCGCATATTCCCAAAAATCAGTACTATTTCTAAAATTTTTATAACCATCAATATATTCTTTCTCAGCTTTTGCCATTTTCTTTAATGTATTTAAAAATTTTTTATATCCAATTTTTTTTACATCATTAACATTACCACTAAATCCTTCTTTCTTGCAATTTTGTGAATTTATTAGTAAAATCACAATAATAATAATTAATATTATAATTAAATTATTCATATTATTTAATTTATATAAAAATTTATTTTAATTATAAATAAAAATTATTCATTTTTTTTTCCTCTTGCTGTCATTGTAGCAATGTCAATTATAGATTGAATAACTGGTGATGGAGGTGGTATATTTTTTTCAACAAATCCGCCCTGAGACATCATTCCACCTCCTATATTTTGAGGAGGCGTATATTTATTAATTGCCTGAACGAATCCACCTTGAGACATCATTCCACCTCCTATATTTTGAGGAGGTATATATTTATTTGATACAAATGATGGATTGAAATTTGGTACATTATTTGTAAATGGTGATGGCTTATGTAATGATGGTGGATTAAATTGAGCATATACACAGGAAAATATCACAAATAGGATAATAATTTTCATTTTTATAATGATAGATATTCATATTTTTTTTATATCAATTTTTTATAAATCAATTTTTTATAAAAAAAATGAAAAATATAGTATAAAAAATTGAATATTTAAAAAAATCAGTAATATATATAGAATAAATAGGATAAAAATGGAAAAAAATATTTCATTATCATCGGAAGAATTAAGAAATCTAAGTGGTAGCATATCATGTAATAAACCAGAAGATGAATTTGGAACATTCTACAAAATAAAATTACTTTATACAAATACTATTGTTATTCCAAATTATAGAACTTTTCATATTGAAAAAGCAGTAGCAGTAGAATATCATTTGAGTAAAAAGAATAACAATTATTATTATTATAAATTTACTGATAATGAATTAGTATATATGTCAAATGAATTCAGGTCAAATCATATGGTTAAAAATATCTATCATATTATGAAAAATATAGAAAAGTTAAATGATGGTAATATTAAAAAATATAATATATCTTCTCAATTAGAGTTAGAGGTTTTATGTGATTATTTGAAAAAGAATAATATATTACATACAATTTATATAGATAACTTAAGTCTTATAAAGAAAGGTAAAAATAATTGCCTTTATGATGACTATAAACAACATTATAATATATACAAACCATATTTTAATCATGATGGTCCAAATTATGAAAAGAATAAAATGAAAGTATTTAAGTTATTTATACAAGTTTATAAAGGATATGTAAATTTATTATTTAGAAAATCTGACATTGAAATACCAAAATATGGAATATATATTTTACCAATAAATAAAAATTGATTTTTTTTATATATATACATAAATACATTCATATACCCTTATCTATAATATGACAGAAATATTTGAAATTAATTCTAGTGATTCTAGAGTTATTACTAATTATATATATAAGAATAGGATAAATTTACAACCAGTTGATAAAATAAATTATTTTGTATGTGATTTGTTAAATAAAAAAACTATATTGAATAATATACAATCAATTACACTTGGATATGGTATATATAATTACATCCATACATGTGATGATGGCACAACTAATACTTTAATTATAAGATATCTTGAAGAAGGTAAGCCTATAGGCACAACATGTTCGGCTAAATATTTTGATAGATTAATAGTTGAAACAACACATGATATATTTACAGACTTTTACAAAAAAGCATGTGATAATGATTTATTATTACAAAATAGAATGAATATTTTAGTATGTGATAAACATGGTGATTGGTCTGTCTATAATAAAATACCAAAAAGAACATTAAAAACAATATATATTGAATCAAACATTAAAAGTAAAATTTTAGATGATGTTACAAATTTTCTAAAACCTGAAGTAGAAGATGAATATAATGCGTTTGGTATTCCATATAAAAAAATATACTTATTAACAGGAAGCCCTGGTAGTGGTAAAACAAGTTTAATTAAAGCATTATGTAATGAAATAAATTATAACTTGGGTATGTTAACCATTACAAAAGAAACAACTAATACAACTTTATTAAATGCTTTTAAGTATATTGATCCTAAAAGTATTATATTGATTGAAGATATAGATTGTCTATTTAATAAAAGACAAGCAACAAATGATAATGCACAAATAACATTTTCAAACTTGATAAATATTATGGATGGTGTTTTAACTAAAAGTGGAACAATAATATTTATAACAACGAATCATCCAGACCAATTAGATAATTCTTTATTAAGACCAGGACGAATTGATATGATTTTACAAATTAACTTACCTAAGAAAGATGAAATTGAAAAGTTATTTATAGATTTGATGAGTCGTTATTTGGATAAAGAAACAATTAAAACAGATTTTGAAAAATTCTACGATATAATTTATAAAAGGAAATTATCAATGTCAGCAATTGTCAATTTCCTTTTTACCTATAAAGAGAAATATATGGAAAATATTAGCGAACTTATTGATACTAATACATTTATTTTGAATACAATGAGAGATGAAGCATGTTTTAGTATGTATGGATAATTTTTTATAAAAATTGATATAATATAAATATGTATATAAATATATTATAAACATGATAACTCAAAATTATAATAAATTATTTATATTTGCTTGCAAAACAGGAGAATTAGAATTAGCTAAAAATATTATTAGTAATCCATTATATAATGAATTACTTGATATAGATTATGCTTTTTGTATGGCTTGTGAAAAAGGCCAATTTAATATTATAAAATGGTTAATAATAATAAAACCTGATTTAGACATTTATACAAATGATGACGATTCTTTTGGTGTTGCTTGTTATGGAGGACATTTAGAAATAGCAAAGTGGTTGATGTGTATCAAACCAGATATATATATATCGGCAAATAATGAATATCCTTTTCGCATTGCTTGTGCGAAGGGTCATTTAGATATTGCTAAATGGCTAATAAATATTAAACCAACTATAAATATTTCTGCTAGAAATGAATATGCTTTTTATGAAGCTTGTGCAGCAGGTCATTTAGAAATTGCAGAATGGTTATTATCTATCAAATCCGATATAGATATTTCAGCAGATGATGAAGCCGCATTTCGTGGGTCTTGTCACAGAGGTCATTTGAAAGTAGCACAATGGTTAATCTCAATTAAACCTAATATAGATATATCTATTTCTGATGAAGATGCTTTTTGTGGAGCGTGTAAGGAAGGACATTTAGAAGTTGTAAAATGGTTGCTCTCTATAAATTCTGATATAGATATTTCTGTTATGAACGATTTTATATTTCGTGTTACTTGTAAAGAAGGACATTTAGAAGTTGCAAAATGGTTGTTCTCTATAAAACCTAATATAGATATTTCAGCTTGGTTTGAGGATGCTTTTCGTAGTGTTTGTATAGGAGGGCATCTAAAAGTAGCGCAATGGTTAATATCTATTAAACCTGATATAGATATTACAGTTAAAAATGGTGTTGCTTTTTGTTCTGCATGCACTGAAGGTCATTTAAGTTTAGCGAAATGGTTATTTGATATAAAACCAGACATTAATATTTTATCTTATAATGGAGCTGCTTTTAGTGAGGCCTGTGCTGAAGGACATTTAGAAATTGCTAAATGGTTAATTACAATCAAACCTGATATAGATATTTCAATGGATAATGAATATTCTTTTGTAAATGCTTGTTATAGGGGTCATTTTGATGTAGCCAAATGGTTATTACAAATAAAACCTGATATAAATGTTTCTGCTAGAGATGAATATGCTTTTCGTGGAGCCTGTGAAAATGGATATTTAGATATAGCTAAATGGTTACTAAAAATTAATCCTAAAATAGATATTTCTATTGATGATGAATATGCATTTGGTGTAGCTTGTGAAAATGGTTATTTACACATAGCTAAATGGTTAATTTCAGTTAAACCTGATATAAATATTTTGGCAAATAATGAATATGCTTTTAGATACGCAAGTAGAAATTATCATATTGAAATAGTTAAATGGTTAATCACTATTAAACCTGATATAAATATTTCAGTTGATGAAGAATGTATATTTATATCAGCTTGCCAATATGGACGGTTAAATTTTGCTAAATGGTTGATTCAACTAAAATCTGATATTGATATATCTGCTAAGAAAGAATTAGCTTTTAGAGATGCTTGTAGAAATAATTGTTTAAGTGTTGCTAAATGGTTAGTAAATTTGAAACCTGATAAATATAAACTAAATATAGAAAATGGAATAATAATAGATTATCAAATTATCAAGAATAGATTAGAAAAAATAATAAAGAGCAAAGAAAATATTATATTTGCGGAAAAATGTGGTATATGTTTTGAATCAAGATCAGAATTACAAATAAATTGCGGACATACATTTTGTAAATCGTGTTTATCAATTCATATGAATAAATTTAATAATAAAAATTGTCCTTATTGTAAACAAAAAATTAAAGAATGTTATTGTTAATCTTGTTTTCAAAAAAATATTGATTTTTTTATATAATAATTATTTTTATTATATAAAATTACTATTCATAACAGTAATTTTATGAAACTATGCTGTCTAGTCCTAAACCTATAAAAAAATCAAGAAAAAACTTTTTACAATACAATAAAGATAATTTTTCCATGTATAATGTATGGATTAAAGAATTTGATAATACACATAAAATACTTATTAGTTATATAGGAGAAGATATTCAAAATTATTATAAACGAATGGAAAAAGATTTTTTTGATTGGTTTAATGAAAAAAAAAATAAATCCAAATTTATGTTTGAAGTAAAAAAAGAATTTATGGCGTTGGCAGATGATGTCTTATTACATGTTTTACTACAACATCAATTAAAAAAAACAGAAAATTACTTTATGATAGGTCCTTTTCAAAAATATTTAGAAATAATTGCTAATGAAGATACTGAAATTAATTTAGATTTGTATGATGATATAGAAATTGATTCACATCCAGATATAGAACCATGTTATCATTTATTAGAAAGTAATAATATTCAAGCTGAATTAGAAGAATGCGATGATAAATCTTTTGTAGATGATAAGTATTATAAGTCTTTTTTTGTATAAAAAATCATAATCAAAGCTAAGTATAAATTTTTTATTATATCAAAAAAAATTGAAAATTATATATATTATATAAATTAATTCAGAATGGAACTTTATTTACATCCTTATGTTCAGCATGGGTTTGGCGAACATTTACTCCAACAAGTCCAGGAGAAACGTGAATATCAACAAGCCTATATTGAATCTTTGAGGTGTATTCCTACAAGAGCAAATGTTTATACAAAAATTAAAGAATTTATTGATTATTATCAAGATTTTTATCCTATTTTTAAAAATAGGATGGGAAGAAATTTTTCATTTTATATGAGTGAAAAAATTAATCACAATGAGTATATTCTTAGATGTGTAGAAAAATTCTTAGATGAAAAACGAGAAAAACTTATTGAATTTTTCTGGAACATAGATTTAGGAAAAATATTTTGTATTTCCTCAAGTGATATTTTTGCACTTTCTTTTCAGAATACTAAAATAATGAATTATACTAAAATTCCAAAAGTTATAGAACCAAAACTAAATTTACAAATATTACAATTGTTATATTCTCAAAAAATAACAAAACAAAAGACATCACGATCTATTTCAATGTCAATGTCATATTTTTTGATTAATTTAACTACAAAACCTTATTTCAACCCAAAAACCAAAGGGAAAATATTTTCTATGATTTCTAGAAGAATAAAGTCAAAATTTTTCTTGAAATTACCTTTGATAGGCCAGCAACACTTATCAAAAGGTTCTAAATTTTACATACCCCCCAAGTTTTGTGGACTAATTACATATAGAATAGAGCACCATTATATCAATTTTATGCCTTTTTTACAAGCAATAAGTTCAAATAGAAATGATATTATGATGTTTAATGACTTCAAATGGTTTTCACAAATTATACAAACAACACGAACAACATCTAGTCAAGAAAAAACAGGAAAATTATTGGATTCAGAATTAGCTAAACTTGTAGAAAATATAAAAAGTATTTTATTTTTTGAATCAAAGGATCTCTGTTTCAAATTTAGCATGTTTTTTGTTGTATATTATGCACATAGTTTATTATTGGAAAAAAATCGTTATTATAGCTATAGTTTTATTCATTATATTTTTAAGGACAATCCAGAAATACCAGAAATTATTCATTATATTATGACTAACAGTAAGCTTAAAACCTTAGAAACATTACAAGAAACAAAACATGATTACTATGAAATTATTAAAGCATATGGTAATAAATTCTGTTATATTGCTGGATGTTTAGTGGATTTTTACGATGGAAATTATGATTTACCAATTTCTCAACTTTTTGATGAAAGTGTTATGCCAAATAGTGCTTCTCCTCTTCAAAAAATTGTTTTTTACATCCTTAATAATTAGTAAATAGGATGATAATTATATTTTTTTTATTTTTTAGATATTATATTATATATATAATGCCTAATTGCAAAAATAATTCAAAAAAAACCTATAAAGGAGATGAACCGTCGCCAAAAGGTTTAGGTTTTTGTGCCTCTGCAGAGAAAGAAGGAAAAGAAATGAAAGGTAAAGATGGTAATATGTGGATTAAAAAGAATGGTAAATGGATAAAAAAAAATACTAAAGAGAAATATTACAAAAAAATATTAGATAAATTATACAAATGGTGGTTGCCATTATCACAAGGAAATATTATAGCTATTTATAAAGATGGAAATAATGTATTGATTAAAAGTGTTATGAAAACACGTCAAGCACAAAGTAAAGATATAATTGAAAAATGGACTGAATTTGGAAAAGATAAGGAAGTTAAAGCAATTATATGGAGCGCTCAAAGTGTAGATTCTATACAATTTTTTGTTGAATTTTTGTTAAAAAAAATGACTATTGAACAATTAGAAGAATTTGTTAAAATTAAAAATTTATCTGATTATATTTTAGAGAATTATAAAAAATATTTTGTTAAAAATAAATTATATAGTGATAAGGATTATTATTTGAAAAATTAAATTTAATCACAATATACAAAAATCGTTTAGCGCACGATTATAACCATCAATTTTACTTTTCCATCTAAAGAAACAATCTATAGTATTCGTTTCTAAATCAAGTATCTTAAATTCAATATTATCAACAAATATTAGATAATTATTTTTGTAGATTATTTTAGATAATTTATTTGTAGTATTATAAATTAACTTGCTTTTATTACCACATTGTCTATAAATTTTTTGTGTATATTTTTGTAAAATTTCTTCATTAAAAGAAGATTCATTTGTATGAAAATATACATATTTACCAATTCTAATAAAATCTCTAATAATTATATTAGCTGGAAATTCTGAATTTTCTTCAATCTTTTGAAGATTTGTTTCAAGTAAATCTGTTTCTGTAATAACAAATTTACAAAAATAATTAGCCGAACCTGTAAATTTAATACATTCAAAAGAACCATCACTATTCATTTTTATTGGTGTTTTGTAACAATTACGTTGAAAATATGTTTGAATAATATCTGTAAGAGAAATTATATCTGTTTCATAATCACAAATCATAAATGAATATAATTTACTATTATTTGTAAGTGAAAGTGAAAAAATATATATTTGTGGTAAAGATTGATGAAAGAAGTATAATTTTTTTTTGATTCCAATATTTTCCATACTACATTTTTTTGTATAACCATCATTATCAAAAATATAAACTTGTAAATCATCACAAGCGACCATCATTATAGGTTTTGTTGGATGAAATTCTATTTCTTTTATGTCAGAATCTATTTCTATTTTGCTGACATATGTATGTGTTGTAGCATTCCAAAACATAATTATATTTTTTTTAGAAACTGAAATAAAACAATCTATTTTTTCTCCTTCTTCATTTATAATATACCAATTTTTAACATATCTAACAAATTTAATATCTGTATCAAAATCATAATCTTGATAAAAATTACTATCCATTTCACCATTTGTAAATAGTATCATTTTATAATCTATTGCACAAAGAATATTTATACTTATTTTTTCGTTATGTTTTATATATATATCTACTAATTCTTGTTTTATAACTTTAGGTAGTGCATCGTATAATTTTTTACATTGTTTGGCAATGTTTGTTTTTTGTAAAATTATAGACCATAAATCAGTAGAAAGTTCCATCCTTTTTTTCAATATATTATTGGTTATATAATATAATATAATCAATTTTATTCATTATAGCTTAAACATTTGTAATAACTTTAAGTAATATTTCTTTTACAGCATTATGCAATGAAGTGCAGTATGTATCACCATAATAAAAATAACTTATATGATTTACATCATTGTTTTCTTCAATGTCATAATATTCTTTTTTGATATTATCATAGACATACATATCATTTATTATAATATCGTAATCATATAATTTTACACCATGTGCAGAATAGCTATAATACTTTTTTATATTATTTATTCTAAAGTAAATATCCTTGTCTCCTTTTGTAAGTTTCAAATATTTTGGCTCCATAATTTATAATTATTATAAACATCTAATTTTTAACCTAATATTTTTTATAACCAAATTAAATTTTCAATATGATTATTATTTATATCACCATCTAGATGTTTAACTCTTCTTTTTGTATAATCTACATCTTTTTTTGTTAAAAATGTTAATGCAACCATGCGAGCAATAGAAATTGTTTTTCTTGAAGAAGATTCAATTTGAATTCTACCTTTGAAAGATGTTCTTATATTACCAGTTTTTATATTTTTTATATTACCTAGATTTGATATTTCGTAAGGTTTATCGTAAAAGTATGGATCATTAATTTTTCTATATTCTTCTAGTATCATAATAATATTTTATATAGTTATATGTTTATTTATTTTTTTTATATATTATATTTGAGAAATTTTCATACCAGGAACAATATTATTTTTAGCAAACCAGCCTTTATTCAATTCTAGTGCATAAAAAACTTTATCAGAAGTACTTTCTATTGTAGTTTCATCATTCGGATTAAGTTGAAAAATTTCTAAAATTGTGCCAGAACAATTAAGAAATGCTATATCTAAAGCAAGAGGAGTATCTTTATTCCAAAAATATGCCTTAATTGGCACATCAAATATAAAAAGCATGCCACTATTTTTAGGTAAAAAGTTACGATTCATTAATCCAACAGAACCAGAACCAAGCTTATCAATAACTTCTACATTAGCTTTATAATTACCAATTTTTAATGTTATATTTGGTATAGGTTTTATAATAGAACAAGGAATATATTTTTTATCTTTTTTTTTGGATTTTGATAATATTTTATTTAATTGATATATTGTTATAAACAAAAATAGATTAATTAACACTTCATTTTTCATTATAAATTTATATAATATATTTATTTATGATGTGCATACATAAATATTATAGACCATAAGTCAGTGGTAAGTTCCATCCTTTTTTTATAATTACTTGTTATATAATATAATATAATCAATTTTATTTATTATAGCTTAAACATTTGTAATAACTTTAAGTAATATTTCTTTTTTTGCATTATGCAGTGAAGTGCAGTATGAATTACCATAATAAAAATAACTGATATGATTTACATCAACATTATTTTCAATGTCATAATATTCTTTTTTGATATTATCGTAAATTCTAATATTTTTTTTATCATCTATTGACAGAAATAATCCTCCATCTACGTCACTATCTAATAATAAATTATTATCATAGACATACATATCATTTATTATAATATCGTAATCATATAATTTTACACCATGCGAAGAATAGCTATAATACTTTTTTATATTATTTATTCTAAAATAAATATCCTTATCTCCTTTTGAAAGTTTTAAATAAAATGGTTCCATAATTTATAATTATCATAAGCATTAACTTTTTAACCTAATATATTTTATAAATAAACTTTATTTTTTTTATTATAAAAATGATCACCCCTAATAAAATTATTATATTATCTAAATATATAATATTATAATGAGTGATCCTGTGCCAATTTTTTCTATTTTCTGTATTGATTTTAGATATGATAATTTAACTGCCAATTTTTTTCAAGGAATTGGGTTAATTAATTCATATTTTGCGGCCACAGCTGCAGGTGCAGCTTTGCCTTTAGGTTACAAATGTTCATGTTCGGATATTTGTAAAAAAGGTAAATGTAATCCTTGTAATAAGGATATGATATTATTAAAAAAAAATTTAGTTAAAAATTTACAAATAGCTTTAACTCTTCAACCAATACAAAAACTTTATTTATTAAATCATCAAGATTGTGGTGCTATAAAAGCATTTCTTGGATGCTCTGGATATCCAACAACTTTAGGTGCTAATAATCCTAAAGAGATTCAAATAAATCAAGATATACTTACTTATGCTCAAAAATATATGTTAAAAAAATTTCCAGGCAAAACTGTCACCTTAGGACTTATAGATATAAATGGAACAGTTGCTGAATATAATATAATAACCAAAAAATGGACAAAAGTTTTTACTGGAGCTGGAATAAATCCATTAGGATTATGGTTTAATTATACGTTTTAGATGATGATAAAGAAATAATATTTACATGTATTCTAATTGTCTTCTAATTGTTTCTATAGTTGGTTCATCGTAATCAATTACAGCACATGTATTCAAATTTAATAAATTTTCTTTTGTAATATTAAGTTTTTTATAAAAATTTAATATAAATTTTTTGGCAAGTTCAGTGTTTGGAAACTCTAAATCTATACATTTATTATAATTAAATGAGCTTTTGTAAAGTGGAGAAGTGTTTCTCCAATTTATATGCACTGAACCATTAAAAATTGATAAATCATCCAAAACAGGTTTTAGTGGTTCTATAGGACTTTTTGCATAAATAACAACATAGTCAGTAGTCAAATTAAGATTCATTTTTATATAAATATATTATATAAAATTAATCAATTTTTATTGAAATATAATCTTATATTTATTATAAAATTGATTCGTATGAATAAAAAGATTATTTTTAATTTTTTTTAGATAGAGTTTTTCTAATCTATTTAGTGTAGTAATATTTATATATCCATATTTAGACCAGTATTTATTTTTATAATTAAAATCTTCTAAAAATTTTGATGATAATAATAATGATATCAATAATAGTATATGTATATTATAAATATTTATATTTACATCTAATCTTTCTAAATAAATAATAGCACTAATCATTATAGAATTAGTAATTTGAAAACCCTTAGCAAGTCTAAAAAGATAATCTTTAATATTTATTACATCATCAATATTATTTATACTAAAAAACTTTTCAAAATAAGAATCACAAAAATCATAATTTATATTTTTATATAAATATTCAATATATTTGTCAATATGTTTTATTTCTATAATTTCATCTTTATAAAAAAATATTGAATAATTTATAACTTCATCTAATATTTCAATTATAATATCCATATATATACATATATCAATAATTATTTATATTATAAATTCCAATTTATTTCTTTATTTAATTTTTGTTCAACCTTTTTGAAAATATTTGAATTAAAAAAGCCATTATTAGCGGAAAATGGAGAAGGATGAACTCCTGTTATAATATTTTCTTTATTTTCAATAAATTTTTCTTTTGATTTAGCAAAATTTCCTAAAAGTATAAATATACAATTTTTATTTTTTTTACTAATATAACTAATAACATCATCTGTAAAATCACTCCAAATAGCTATATGACTACCTGGTTTATTTTTAATCACAGATAATGATGAATTTAGTAAAAATATTTTTTCTTTAAGAAACCATCTTTCTAAATTACCTGAATTAAACTCATAATTTCTTTCTGGAAATTCTATACATAATTCTTTGTAAATATTTTGTAATGAAGGTGGTATTTTAACTTTATCTGGCACTGAAAAACTTAATCCATTTGCTTGATTTGGATTATGATAAGGATCTTGTCCTAATAAAACTACACTAATTTTTTTAACATTCATTTCAAAAACTCTAAATATTAGTTCTTTAGGTGGATAAACTATATCATCATTATTATACAGTTTATCTAAATTAAAATTATATTTATCAAATAATTTTTTCCAACTTTTATGAATATTATTTGTCATCTTATAATTATTTTTATATATTTATAAAAAATCAATTTTTTATCTAAAAATAATCAATATTACAATCGTGTAATATTTCATTAAACTTATCAATTAAGTAATTATAAGGTCGTGCTGGTATGTTATTATAAAGTTTTAAATAAGTTTTTTCTGGTAAATCAATAATTACAAAGTTATAAAGTGAATTATTATTTATAAATAAATAATGATATAGAATTGTAAAAGTTGTAAATACTATAGTAAAAAACCAAATTATCATTAGGAATCTAAATATATAATGATTGTCATCATTTTTATAATCATTTTTCTTTTTTAATGGTAATCCTTCATGTAATTTAATATTATTTTGCGCAGCAAGTCGTCTAGTAATAACCATAGTTTTATATATGCTTAATAATTATTATATATATAAATCAATTTTTTGAGTTAAAATTTTAAAATAAAAAAATAATATATATTTATATGAATAAAGTATTATTATATAAAAGAGAGAAAAATAAAAATTATGATAATGGTGTATGTTTGAATATGATTATAAAAAATGAAAGTAAAAATATGCCAAGATTATTTGAAAATATACATAAATTTATAAAATATTTTATTATATGTGATACTGGTTCAACTGATAATACTATAAAAGTAATTGAAGAGTTAGCAGAAAAATATAATATAGATGGAGAAGTTTATACTGAACCATTTAAAAACTTTGGTTATAATCGTTCATATTCTTATAATTTAACAAAAGATTGCGATGCTAATTTTAAGTATGTATTATTTTTAGATGCTGATATGGTTTTAGTTAATTTTGAAAATATAAATATTATAAATTATAATAAGGATATTTATTTTTTACAACAAAAAACAGGTTCATTAGAATATTTTAATATGAGAATGGTTAAGAAAGGTATAAATATTGAATGTAAATGTCCAACACACGAATATTATGATATTTTAGGTGATTATATAGTTGAATATATTAAGGATTTTTGGATTAATGATATTGGAGACGGTGGATATAAAGAAGATAAATTTGAAAGAGATATAAGATTATTAAAAAATGGATTAGAAGATGAACCAAATAATGGTAGATATTATTTTTATTTAGCACAAAGTTATAAAGATATAAATAAATATGAATTAGCGATAGAAAATTATAAGAAAAGAATAGAATTGGGGGGATGGTATGAAGAGGTATGGTTTTCATATTACATGATTTCATTATGTTATTTAATGTTAAAGGATGAAAATAATTCAATAATTTATTGTTTAAAAGGATATGAATTTTATCCAAAAAGAGCTGAATGTATATTTTTAATAGCCAAATATTTATGTGATAATAGAAAATATAATTTATCCAAAATATTTGTTGAAATAGGAGAAAAAATATCTTTACCAGATGATAAATTATTTATAAGTAGAGATGTATATGATTATCAATTTGAATTTATAAAATCTATTATTTCATTTTATTTGGATGATTTTAAAAATGGATTAGTAAGTTGTTGTAATTTATTAATGAAAAATAATATTATAGGAAACATTATTCAATTAACATTATCAAATTTATTTTTTTATTTAGATAAGACAAAAATAAATTTTGAAAAAATAAAGATAAATTATCCAGAAGAAGTTAATAGTAATGATTGGAATTGCATGAATCCATCTATTATTAGTTATAATGATGGTTATTTATTAAATTTAAGAGTTGTAAATTATAAAATAATAAATAATTGTTATTATCATAAAAATGATAATTCTAATTTTAGTATAGAAAATCCTGTATCAACACGAAATATTTTATTATATTTAGATAAAAATTTAGAAGTTTTAAGAACAAATGAAATTATATTTGACGATAAAAAATATAAACATATTTCAACAAATATAATTGGTTATGAAGATATGAGAATTTTTATTCAAAATAATAATTTATATTTTTTAGCTACATGTAAAAATTTTACTAATAATAATAAAATAGTATTTGGTAATATAGATAAACAGGGAGTAGTTTCAAAATTAAAAGTTTTATATGGTATTGATGATAATAATTGTCAAAAAAATTGGGTTCCAATTATAAATGATGAAAATAAAACAGACGTTCATATTGTTTATTCTTATAAACCATTTATTGTTCTAAAATTAAATTTGAATGAATTTGATAAAAATTATGATTTAAATCAAACAATTAATATTTATAAAAAGTATAATATAATTGAGAATATTGATTTTAGAGGTTCTACACAATTTATTAAAATTAATATAAATATAGTTAATAAAGACAGTATTATTAATATTGATGGTTACATAGGACTTATTCATGAAGTTTTAATTAATGATGGTAGAATTTATTTACATAGATTTTTAATTATTGATAATTTTTATAAACCAAATTATGTTTCATATCCATTTTATATATTTGATAAATGTGTTCAATACACATGTGGATTGACTTTTTCAAATAATAATTTTATTATTTCAGCAGGTTTAAAAGATGAAGAAGCATATTTAATAAAAATACCAATAACATTTTTAAATAATAATATAAAAAAATTATAGATTTTATTATACAAAATAAATATTTTTATTTTTTTTAATGAATATATAATATATTATAAATGGAATATTTAGAAAATATAAAAAATGAAATTGTAAAAAAAATGCCTAAGATTATTGAATGTATATTTATTTTTATGATATTTGTTATTATTGCTAATTTAATAAAAAATAATTTAGTAGATGATGAAAAAAATATTGTAAATGATGAGATTTCATATAGTAAAAATTTAATTCAACATCAAATAGCATCTCTAATATACTATATAATCTTAATAGTAGGTATTATATTTTGTTTAATTCATTTAGGTATTAATATAACAACTTTATTAACAATTTTCGGTTCTTTTGGTTTAGCATTTGGTATTGCTATGCAAGGAACTTTAAGTAATGTTATTTCAGGAATAATTATAAGTATAAATAATTTATATAATATTGGTGATTATATTAGAATTAATCAATTAGTTAATGTAAATACTATTATGGGAAAAGTTGTGGATTTTAATTTGTATTTTACAAAAATTAAAGATAATAATACAAAACTAATAATTAATATACCTAACTCTACTATACAAAATAATTTATTAACTAATGTTTCAATATCTAATTTATTATTAAAAAAATAATATATACATATATATATATATATATATGGAAATTTACTATGATGAAAACGAACCTTTTGATTTTGTAATTCCATTAGATGCTAGTGATATAATTGGGACAAGTGATATAATTGATTCTTACGATATTGTTAATCCAGTTGGATATGATATGGGACATGCTTTATATACAAATGGATATCCTGAATTACAATTATCACAATTTAATGATTTAACTCATGATATTTATTATTATTGGAATGGATTTGATGATGCTGGTAGAAGTGCTGTTTTAAATAATTTTAATAATTTTCATCCTTTAGATAATATTTTATTTGATAGATTTAACAGTTGGGATGATATTGATAGATATTGGTATATTCCAAATGATTATTTAACTGATGGATATTTATCTGTAGATGGATGGTCTCGTGGTTATGCTTTATTAGCATATATGAAAGCAGTATCTGATAAATATTTAAAAAAACATGTTAAAAATGCATGTGAAAGTCGTGATAAAGTTATTGCTAAAGCTATTTGGTATGCTGTAAATAATCATTTTAACACACCAAATTATGTATTAACAGCAAATGATATACAAGATATAAGAAATAAAGATGTGATAAGAAAATCATCTTATACAAATATAACTGATCAAGATATACAAGATATTTTTACCTTAATGAACGTGTGTCATAGAACGAGAAAGAACATAACAGCTACTAATATTGAAAAATTCTTAAAAAAAGTATGTAAAGAAGGTATTAAAAATGCTGCTAATACCTTTAAAAAATATTTATTATTAAAAAATAAATATTCTAAAAAAAAATCTAAATAAAATTTAACTAAAGTTGTACTCTACATATAGGACAACTTTTATTTATTTTAATCCATTCATTAAAACATTCTTCATGATAACAATGATTACAATATGTTTTTATCCAAACTTTGTTATTTATATCTAGACATATACTACATTCTTCATTTGGATTATTAAATTTAATAATTATTATTTCTTTATTTTTAGAAGTTTTTATTATATCAAATAAAAATGAAAAAATCATGCCAATAAAAAAAAAAATATAAATAACTATAATAAATATAATAAGAATAGATAACAACTGCATCAAAAAAATATTTATTATATATAAATTTGTATAATTATTTTCTTCTGCGTATTTGTATTTATTTATTCCAATAGGCAATGAACTAAATAAAAATGTAATTAAACATAAATATTCAAAACACTTTAACATATATTTCGCACAGTTTTTATTTTGTTTTTTCCAAATTTTATATTCTTCTATTGAGGTGAATATTCTACCATAATTTTTATAATATAAATATTCATGATATGAATTATTAGTAGTTGAAAAAAATATTGATATTAAAGTTATAATATAATGATAAAAAAGATTATTTTTATCTATGTGCTTAAAACTAATAAAAATAGAAATAAAATTATAAATAAAGAAACATATATCTAGAAATAAAATTATTTTATAAAAAATTCTCCTATCATTTAACACTATTTGATTATTTTCCATTTATATTTAACTTATATTAAATATAAATTAAATTTTATGTTTATTATATATATTTATTATGGAAGAATTATTCAATCTAATAAAAAATTATGGTTATATAATTAGAAAAAATAATCTTAATGGTTTAATCAATTGGAATGAAATGAAAGATTTATTAGCCACAATTAGATGTGATAGATTATCTTGGAAAATAAATCTTGTTAAACCAAATGGAGAAAGTATAGATGGTTTAGAAAATTCGTATCGTTATGTTCATAAAGATTTAGGAATGAAAGGTGAAGAGACAGATTTAAGAGATGATAACTGGGAAAAATTTCATTTTTTTTTACAATTAGTAAGAATACCATATAAAAATCCTACTTGTAATTTAGTTAGATTAGCACAAGTAGCATATAATTTAGGACAACTCGATGCTGTATATTTTGATGATGTTTATACTGCTAGTGTTAGGACATTTTATAATATGAATAATCTTGATAAAATGAGTTCTTATACTGAAAATAGTTGTGATATAAATAAAGAGGATTTAGAAAAAATAAGACTTCTAATGGACAGTAAAATAATTGGATCTGGAAATTTATATAAATATGTGAATAAATATTTAAAATACAAAAAAAAATATTTTGAATTAAAACATAATTTACAAAAAAGGTAAGCATTTCTTATTTAATTTTATATCTTCATCATAATTAGTTATTTTATCAAAATTATTTATTTGATCTATCTTCGATTCATAATTATCATTTTTTATTTTTATTTCGTTTATTACTAATTGTAATTGTTTAATTTGTGAATATATATTTTTTATATTTTCATTATTATTATTTACAGTATTATATAATTCTTCTATAGAATCTTTTTGATGATTATAATTATTATCTAATTTATTTACAGAATTATATATTTCATCTACAGATTCTTTTTGATGATTAAAATTATTTATTTTTTCATTTAATTTATCTATAGAATCATGTATTTCATCTAAAGAATCTTTTTGATTATTTATAAATTTAATTTTATCATCTAAATAATTAATTTTATTATATAAAAATTTCATTTTATTATCAATCTCATCAAATTTACTATTAAATTCTTTTTTTAATTCTAAAAAATCAATATAAATTTGATTTTGATTATTAAGATTAAAATTTAATATATCCATTTGTAGGCTATTCATTTTATCAATTTTATTTTTTATAGTTTCATCATTAATAGACATCTTTATTTTTATTCTATATTATAATTATAAAAAAATTATTTATTTTTATCATCATTTCTAAAAATATCTTCACTTATTATTTCATTTCTATTATTATATAGTAATAACTTAATATATTCTTCTGCTTTATTTCTTAAATAATTACGTCTATCTTTATCATCTTCAGTTATAGGATTACCATCTTCGTCTTGATCGTCACTATCAAATTCTTTCATTAGTTCCATAATTTTTAGACCATTTATAATTTTTTTCTTATTTCTTTCATTGATTAGATCTTTGGTAGTTATACATTCATATTTGTTCTCACTAAAATTTATAGATTTATCAAGTAAATTAGAAGTTAAATTATTTCCTGGTGTTAGTATCCAATTTTTACCATTATGAATCATCACTTTTTCTCTATTTATATCTGATATGTAAATATTTTTATATTCTGGATACTTTTTATTGAAATGTATTCCTTCTATTATTTTTTCTGGTATTTTGGCACCTGTATTTTTAAGAAAAGCATCAAAAAATACTTTATCATCTATTTTATTGAGATCTTCTTTACCATGTTGAATTATAATTGTGTTATTTATAATGCCATTATTTTGATTTTTTATATTCTTGTTATTTTGTATATTGCTTTTTGAATTTAATTTTAATAAACTAATTTCATTATTTAATGCATTATTTTCTATAAATAATTTATTATTTTGATTTTCTAATAGTTCCATACGTCTTACGAGCTCTTGATATATTGCTTCTTTTTCTTGTGTTTCTTCTTTACGAACCTTGCAAGTAACAAGGTGCCGTTTAAAATTATCAATTCTTATTGTAAAATAATTACAAAAATTACACTGATATCCTTTTTTGTCTTCTACTAAAAGTGAGGATTTTTTGAGGATTTTTGAGGAAGTTTGAGGATTTATGAGGATGTTTTTTTCATTTGTAGCTCCGCACGGTTTCTTTTTTAGCTCTACGTGATTGAGGAAATGGGACTTTTTTGTAAAAATCTTATTACATTTCGGACAAGTATAAAAAACCATTTAGGCTATATTAATACTATTATATTTTTTTTTAAATATATTTTTTATTAATTTTATATGAAAAAAGCCTAAATTTTAGCCTAAAAAGCCTAATTAGGCTTTTTTTGGGCGTTTTTAGGCTTTTTGAAAAGTTGAGAGAGTTTGCATAAAAATATAACTGTCAAAAAACAAAAAATAATTTTTCTTAGACTTTATAAAAATTACAAAAAAAAATATGGATAAAAATAAATTTGAATAAATATAAATTAACATTGTTAATATATAAAAATGATACAGAGAATGATATATGAATTCACATTATTAGCAGATATAGTTGAAAAAATAGATATATTTTTTGATGAAAATATATTATATTCTGGTACAGATTGTGAAGATATAAAATTTGAGGTTAAAAAATTACCAAATACATTTAACAGATGTAAGATAAAAGTGCAATTATTACATAATAAATTATTTGATAATATTGATAAAAAATTAGAAATAACTTTTTTAATTGATAATAATTATCCATTTTCATTTCTGCAAGTTTTATACAGTAATTTTTTGGATAAGTTTGAATTGGATGAAAAAATAAAAAAAAATTTTGCTTATCTAATGACTGAAGATGGATTTGATATAAATAAAAATCAAGATACTAGAGAAAAAAAAGAAATATATTATTTTTATTACAAAATAAATAGTTTTATAAATGAGTATTACAAAAATTGGAGTCCTGCAGATAGATTATTTAATTTTACTAATAATTTATTGATTATGATAAATGATTTAGCAAATAAGATTACTAATTTAGATATAACAGAATATAATGAAGAAATACCAGATGAATTGACAGATAAAGTATTTACAATGACAATTTATAATGATCCTGTAGTAGCTATAGATGGTTTTACATATGAAAGAGCATCTATTACAAAATGGTTTAATGGAAGTAATAAATCACCAATGACTGGACAGGTGCTAGAAACCTTAAAATTATATTCAAATAATGAAATGAAAAGTAGGTGCATAGAATGGAAAGAAAAACATAAAAAATAAAAGTTAAAAATAGAATATAGATTATAAAAAATTTAATAGAAGTATATTATAGTAATAATGGAAGATTGTAGTAATTTACTTTACATTGATGAAATTAGTTTAGATAGATGTCTTAAAGTATTGGAGGATAGATTTTATAATAAAAAGATATATACTAAATTAGGTTCTATTTTATTATCAATTAATCCATATGAATATTTTGAAGATAATATTATAGACCAAGTCCATCTTAATAAAGAAGTTGATAATATATTAAAAAATTTAGAGAATAAGAATCAAATAATAATTGTATCTGGTGAAAGTGGTTCTGGAAAGACAGAAACAACAAAACAAATTATACATTATTTAAATTCATGTGTTAAAAATAGTGATAATAAGTTAATTGAAAAAATAGAGGCATCTGGTATTATATTAGAATATTTTGGAAATGCTACAACATCAAAAAATACAAATAGTAGTCGTTTTGGTAAATTAATTGAAGTATATTATAATAAGTATAAAGAATGTTTAGGTATGAAAATTATAACATATTTATTAGAAAAAACTCGTGTTTTAAGATCTGAAGATATTGGTAAGTTTCATATATTTAACCGAGATAAGAATGAAATTATAAATTTATTAGATAAAGGAGGATTTACAATAGAAAATATTAATTTTATTATGGATAAAATAGAAACAATTAACTATTTATTAAATCTTAATTATAAAGATAATATAGAAAATACTAAATTAAAAGATGTTTTAAGTAAAAGAACGATTAAAGTTCAAGATGAACTTATAGAAAAAACTTATGATAAAGAAGAGTTTAATGAAACTAGAGATATATTGGTTATGAAGATTTATGATAATTTATTTAATTGGATTGTAGAACAAATGAATATAATGTGTAATGTAGAAAAATATGACTATAAGATTGGCATTTTAGATATATTTGGTTTTGAAGATTTAAAAGAAAATAGTTTAGAACAATTACTTATAAATTATACAAATGAAATTATACAAGGATTATTAAATAAAATATTGATTGAAAATAAAATTGAATTGTATAAGAGTGAAGAGATAGATATAAAAGTAATCAATATTGAATTAAATAAAGAACAAATTAAATTGATAGAACAAATATTTATTAAATTAGATGAAGAATGTATGGTTCCAAAAGGAAGTGATATTAATTTATTACACAAATTAAATAATACTTATTCTAACAATAAACAGTATAAGATTATAAAAAATAATAACATTATATTTGGTATAGAACATTATGCAGGATTGATAGAATATAAAATTACAAATTTATTAAAGAAAAATATGGATAAAAATATCCAAGAAATAGATGAATATATAAAAGAATTGTTTAGTTATAAGAAGAAAAGAATGAATAGTAAGCTTAAAATTAATTCAATTACTAATCAGTTTAAGATACAAATAAATGAATTTATTGAAAGTATTATTAGTTGTGATATTAATTTTATAAAGTGTATAAAATCTAATTCAAATGATAAACCGTTATATTTTGATAAATCATTAGTAAAAGAACAGCTTGTATATAATGGTGTGCTTCAATTAATTAATATATTAAAACAAGGTTATAGATATAACTTTTTAAAAGATGATTTTATTAAAAAGTATCAACATATTGGTTTATATACAATTTCAGGTATAGTTTATGGTAAAACTAGAGTATTTTTAGAGGAAGAAACATATTCTATAATTCAAAAAATATATGATGAATATATTTGTAAAAATACTATAATAATTCAAAAAAATATTAGAATGTTTATTAATTATAATCAATTCAAAAGAATAAGGTTAAAAATTATTTTATTACAGTCTCAATTTAGATTATACATAGCAAAGAAAGAATATAAACTATGTTATTCAATAAAAAAAATAAATAATTTTATGTATAATATAGCTGTTAAAAGAAGAAGAGAAAAAAGAAATAAAATATTATATTTAATGAATAAGATTAGATGTATAGATTATTATAATGATTATGTTAATATAAAGAATAGTGTAGATTTGATTAAAAGTAATTATTTAATTAAAAGAATAAGAAAAAAGGTTTTAGAAAAGAAGAAATCAATAATATTGATTCAAAGATGGTGGAAATGTTATTTAAAGATGAAGAATAATTTTTTAATAAGATATAATAAATTAGAAAATGAATTAATTATTCAACAAAAAATTAATATTGAAAAAGAACAACGTATTATAAACTTGGAATTAATAAATAGTGAATTAATTGAAAAGAATAAATTATTAGAAGAATTACTAAAAAATAAAAAAGTTAATAATGATTACGATATAGTTGAAAATGATGTTATAGAAAATAATGAAATAATAGAAATAAATAATAATAAAGAAAATGATAGTGATAGTGATATAGAATATGAAAGTGTAGATATAAATGAAGAATCGAATGAAAATGGTATGAATAATAGTGATGAGAATACACAAAATAATAATGACAATTTATATAAATTTAAATTAATAATTAACAATTTGTATAAGGATATAGAACATTACAAAGAGGATATAAATAATAGAATAAATGAAAAGTTAAATTTAGTAAATCAGTTAGAATTAGTAAATAGAGAAAATAGAGATTTATTAAGGCATGTAGATCATTTAAAAAATAAAAGTTGGTTTTCTACATTTTTTAACAGATAAAATATTTATAATTTATATAGTTTGGCATGATTGCTAATCATGATTTTCCTTGCTTGATTTCTCAAAGACAGTGGAAGTTGTGTAAGTGCCCCTTTCCAAGGCATACCAGAACTATAAACTTTTCCAAGCCATTTTCGGAGTATTTCGTCCTCTGTAACCTCAATAGGAGTGTCTTGAACGAAAAGTTCGTACTTTCTGACTCCTGCAGGTATTGAAGGCACATTCAGTTGAAGAGAATTTAAGATGGCATCAATTTTAGAAACTGAAATAGACATTTTCTGTTCCTCATAAGGTAATGGAGTCCAGGGTCTTGAAGGCTCAATTTGATTCTGATATGTAAAAGACGGCGAAGCCTGATCAGAGGGTTGGATTTGTAGTTCAGATGTGAATTTTGGAAGCACACATATCTTTGGAGGTAATTTTGGACTTCCAAAATCAATAACGACTTCTGAAAAGTCATTCATAGAAAGAAGTCTCTTTTTAGGAGATTCTTTCTTAGAGATAATTTTGTAGGGAGTTTTTTCTTTGGAAGGAGGTATAATACCACCAGCACCAGAACGAGTTCTTACCATTTAATTTATGATATTATTAAATATTTAATTTTCAATTTTTTTACAACAGCTTAAATAAATATATATATAGATATTATATATATTTATGAAATATTTAATTAATTTTTTATTATTACTACAGCTATTACATCTTAGTTTAACGTTACCGTTAGCTGTAGTTAATAAATTACCTGTCAAAGTAGCATGTAATTGTAGTTTTGTGTTATATCACAATGGGGCTAAAGTGGGTTCTGGAAATTCATGGCAAACAACTTATTCATATAATGTTAAATTATCACCATCAGAAAATGTATTTGCGTTAGAAGGGGTTAGTAATAATAAGAGGGGTGGATTTATTGGCTCTTTTGGTGATAAAGAAACTTTATCAACTTTATGGCGTTGTGAATATTTTGCTAAAACTGTGCCAAATGGTTGGAATAATGTTAATTTTAATGATACACTATGGCACAGTGCGGTTAGTTATGGTGTTAATAAAGGTTTGAATGAAAGAGCAAATATAGTAGAACAAGCGGAATGGTTATGGACGAATGATGTTAAGAAACAGGATAGAATATATTGTCGTTATAAATACAATACAAAATTAAATATTCAATTAAACCAAGAAGTACAAAAAGTGGTTAAAACAGAAAATAAATTAGATGTATCAAGTTTAGAGCATAATTCAGAAGTTTCATTAGATGGATTAATTAATTATCATAATGAAAGCAATATAAAATTAAGAGAATTAGAAAAGAAAATTTCCAAAATGTTGCATGAAACATTAGAAAAGTATGAAGAAGATATTAGAATTAACGAAAATAATATTAGAATTAGTAAAGATACACTAAACAGAATAGTAACTAAAAAAACTGTAGTTATAACTAAATTAAGAACATTACATGAACAGATTATTAAATTAAATATATCAATACACCAACATTATAAACAGATGCATGAAGACGCACAATATTTAAAGAAATTATTATTATTAAAGCCAAAATTTTTAAAGACATTAGATAATGTAAATCAACAGATTGGATTAGTAAGGAGTTATATAACAGATACATTAGTTGAAGGTGAAGATAAAAATGGGTTGATGAGAATTATATTTGATCTTCATAATTCAACAAAATATACAACTATGGATATATCACATGCCTTTTTAGTTCATTTAGAAAAATATAAAAATAGAATGAATGGTAATAGTCACATATATGAAGAAGAAATAAAGAAATTAGAAAAATATCAAACTACTTATACAGTTTATATGAAAGAAAAGAAGGATATTGTAAGCGAATTTAGAAGAGTAGTGGAAATAATAAGAAAATTAAAAGAAACATATAATATGTCAATAGATGAACTTGATTTATTTAATGAATTGGTTTTAAGAATATCGGGATTATTAAAGAATAATAATTGTGAAGTAAAATCTTTTATATCGCCTCAAAAAGAATGTTCTACAGCATTATTACAGTCTCATATTGAAAATAATCATTTATAAATAAATTTTTATAGATATACTAAAAATAGTGATTCGTATCAAAAAATATATCGTGAATTGTACATATATATAAATAAATAATATTTCATTTTTTAATATATAAATTTAAAATATCATATAAGAATATAATGGATATTATTAAGGAAAAGTATAAAAAATACAAAAGAAAATATGAAAGAAGAAAAGAAGAATTAAATAATCAAAAAGAAGAAATTAAAAATACTAATATAGAACAAAAAAATGTATTAGCTGAATATAATATATTAGGCACTGGTAAAACACAAAATATAGATAATCATATAAATACTGGAATTAGTACCAATAAAGATATACTTTCACAATATAATATTTTACCATCAATGAATTCTTTATCAGCCTTATCTGAAAAACCTATACAACAACAACAAGCACAACAACAACAACAACAACAAGTGCAACAACAACAAGTACAACAACAACAAGTACAACAACAACAAGTACAACATATACAACAACAAGTGCAACAACAACAAGTACAACAACAACAAGTACAACAACAAGCACAACATATACAACAACAAGCACAACAACAACAAGCACAACATATACAACAACAACAACAAGCACAACAACAAGTGCAGCCTATACAACAACAATTGGAATTAAATTTAAATGGGAAATATAGTATAAATAGCTGGCAACAAGAGTTAAAGAAAAAATACGAGAATAAGATAGATATAGAATTACAACAAATAAAAGAAAAAAAACGAAATGAAAGAAAAGAAGAGATAGAAAAAATAATTAAAGAGCGTGAAGAGATAGAAAAAACAATAGATAAATTAAAATTAGAATTAGAAGAACAAATAAAGACAGAATTATCAGAAAAGATTAAAATTTTAGAGAAAGAATATATTGATGAATATAAAAATTTATTTAATAAAAAAAATTAAATAAAATTATTTAATTTAAATTTTCATAATATATATTAAATTATATTATGATAGATAAAGTATATCTTATAAATCTAAAACACAGAAATGATAGATTAAATAAAATGGATAAAATATTAAAAAAAATAGGTAATAAGTTTTCAGAATACGAGATTTTTGATGCTATAAATGGAAAATTAATAACAGAAGAAGAAAAGAATAATTTATTAAGTCTTAAAAGTAAAAGAATATTTAACAATCCATCAAGTTTTAAGGATATAAGAACTTTAGGTGCTATAGGATGTTATAAATCACATATAGGAGTATGGGAATTAGCGTTAAAACGTGGTGAAAAAGAAATAATAATATTAGAAGATGATATAAAATTAAATGTAGAAGTTAATAAATTAAAAGAATATATTAACACAAGACCAGATAATTATGATATATGTTATTTAGATTGGTAAAAATTATATGGATATGATAATACAATAGAATATAATATTAATTGGAATAGAAATAATGGAGATGAAATTTCATATTTTTCAGCATACATGATTAGTGAAAAAGGAATAAAAAAATTATTAAAAGATATTTATCCTATAGAACAACAAATAGATTGTTATGCTGATGCATATGCAATTGAAAACAAAGATTTTAAAAGATATTTATCAAAAGAAATAATTTTTAATCAAGGATATAGTCCTTTATATGATTCAGATATAACAAAAAATACTTTTAGATGTTATTTAAATGATATATTTTTAACTAAAAGATTTGGAAAGATTATTTTAAAAACAGTAACTATATTAGGTATTATTTTTATAATTACAAAATTTATATAAATAAATGAATTAGATATATAATAAGTTGAGCACAAGGCCAACATTATTATAATAATAAAAGTTGAAAAAAAAAAATTATAATATATTAATTAAAATGAGCCAAATTTATTCCAATGTTAGTGAAGGGAAGAAAATTATTAGAGATATAGAGTATATATTTGGTAATGATGATATAATTAAAGAAAATACATTTTTTTGGAAAATAGAAAAAGAAGGTGAATTCAATTGTTATATGATACAAAATAGAACTAAAGATTATTATGGTGTGTCTGATGCTATCAAAGTATATAAAGTAAATGATATATGGTACAGAGATACAGTTCAATGTTTAAGAAATATTACAGAAGGTAGACATGCAAGAATTTATTTAAAAAATAGAACTATTTACACTGCAATTTATAGAATGTAAAAAATCATAATTTATAATATTGATACCAATATATTATAAAAAGTATAGTAAATTATAAATAATAAATGATAAATGTATAATGTATATATTATTTAATTATTTTTTTTATATTTTTCATTATATATATATAATGTGGGATATAATATTGTCTTTTATTTTAGCAGCAACGTTAATAACAATTACGACTTTAATTTTAACAGAAAAAATAAAAATCAATCCTGATACAAATAGTATGATATCAACAACATATTCACCAATTCAAGTATTAATAACAACATTGCCTCCATCATTAAATCCTCGTTCATCAGATACTATGACAACTAATACTCGTTCATTGAATAATGGCACAACAATGGCAACAATAACATTGCCTCCATCATTAAATGCTCGTTCATCAGATACTATGACAACTAATACTCGTTCATTGAATAATGGCACAACAATGGCAACAATAACATTGCCTCCATCATTAAATCCTCGTTCATCAGATACTATGACAACTAATACTCGTTCATTGAATAATGGCACAACAATGGCAACAACCACTATGATGCCAACAACTACTATGCGTCCAACAACGATAATTCCTTTTATACCAAAATTTAAAAATAATAGTAATGAGCAAATGGGTGCTGATGGTAATTATAAAATTGATATTCGTAATGCAAATATTTATCCATGTATTGATATAGGTCCAGGTACATATAAAAACTCTAGTTTTATGGGTGTATTATTAGATAATGATATTACTACAGGAGTTGATATAGAAAAATATCATATTGGTGGTCCTTGGTTACCATATATAATAGTAATAACATTACCGGTTGAGAAAACATTTAAAGGAATATTCAAATTAGATTTATTGAGTCCATGGGGAGGACAAACTTTACCTAGAAAAATATCATTAGCTACGTTTAATAGTAATGCATTTACAAGTAATTGGTGGGCGAATAGCACTAATCCCATTTATATTAGTAATGATTTACCTCATCGTTTAGAAAATATTGATTTACCTGAAGTAGGAAATGGTAGTAGCGCAGGTCCATTTAATTATAGTTTTAATGTTAATTTTACAAGACCATTTAAACATATTGCTTTGTTAATTCATTCAGGTTGGAATCAAACAGGAACACAAGAGGGAAAAGCAGGAGCAGTATGGATAAACAATTTAGAGTTTATAAATGATGCATAAATATAAAAAAATGAAAATAATTGTAATAAACTTATATTAAGGCCAATATTTAATAGTATAGAAAATTTGAATTTATATATACAAAATAAAATAGAGAAGAATAAGTCTATACAACTTATAAAAAAATAAAAAAGAGTACAATAGAGTAAATACAAATAAATAATAAATGTATAATGTATATATTATTTAATTATTTTTTTTATGTATTATATAGTATATATAATGTGGGATATAATATTGTCTTTTATTTTAGCAGCAACATTAGTAACAATTACGACTTTAATTTTAACAGAAAAAATAAAAATCAATCCTGATACAAATAATATAGTATCAACAACGTATTCTCCAATTCAAGTATTATCGTCGACGATGATGCCAACAACAACTATGATACCAACAACTACACCGATGCCTACACAAACATTAAAAGATAAATTTGGTCAATTTTGGAAAAATGAAGGTTGCACCACTGAACCTCCATGGAATGAATGGTATGAAAAACAAAATGAAGAAACATTAAAAAAAGATGCAAAGGCTTGGGCGACACTTACTGGTGATTCTCATCGTGGGGGATGTTATGGATTAGATAAAAGTAAATGGCCTACTGTTAGACAATCATTAGAAAAAGTATGTCCTAAAGAGACATCAGAAAAACGTTCAGATGGTGAATGGTATGTAGAACCTGACGGTTATAATCCTGCTAAAAGAGATGATTATTTATTTAGTGGTTGTAAAGATTCAGGTACTTGTGATGGTACTACTTTTGATTTAATTTCTCAAAATATTATAGATAATATTCCAGCTAAACATGGTTGTGGTTCTTGGATAGCAGGAGATTATGAATGGAGTCCAAATACTAAAAAATGGTTTGTAAGAGCTAAATAAATATTCTTAAAATAATAATAAAAAATTGATTTTTTTTATTATATAATAACACTAAAGTTTTATTTAATTATCACTCAGTTCGTTTTACTCATATTATAATTACACTTATAATTCCACATAGTGTAATTTCGCTATCGCTCAGTTTATTTCACTCACGAAAATGTTATAATAAAATTTTTGTATAAAAAATTGATTAATTATATGTAAATTATAAAAATATACCAAAAATAATATGATATTCATTTACATTTTACTACTAGAATTAAACAAATATTATATAGGAAAAACGAACAATCCGGACATAAGATTAGATTATCATTTTAATTCAAATGGAAGTGAATGGACGAGAATATATAAACCCATAAAAGTGTATGAAATAATACCAAATTGTGATTCTTATGACGAAGATAAATATACTTTGAAATATATGGAAAAAGAAGGTATAAATAATGTAAGAGGAGGAAGCTTTTCTCAAATAGAATTATCAGTAGAACAAATTAAATTGATAAATCAAATGATAAAAGGTGCGACAGATAAATGTTTTAACTGTGGAGAATCCGGTCATTTTATAAAAGATTGTATGGAATCAAAAGTTCAAGATTATGTAATAGATATAACAAATGAAAATATACCAAATGAAACAGTAAAAATTAATTCAATATATGAAGAAATCATAGAACTAAATAGTTTAATAAAATTAACAGATTTTATAAGCATAGATGATTTACCAGAAATTAAAAAAGAATCTCAAGATTATATTAAATTACAAAAACTAAACGAAGAATCAAGTAAAATACAACAGGAATTTCAAAAAAATAAATTAAAAACTAATTTATATAATGAAAAATTTAATTTAATTCAAACTCAAAAACAAAAACTTAATCATGTAAATCAAGGTAATAGTTGGATACACCAAATAGGAAATTATTATCAAGTTATAAAAAAAAATAATAATAGTTTAAATAAAGATTATGATATAATGGCCTTAGAAATAATAAAATACAATCTAGAAAAGAAGAGAAGATTAAAAGAAATTTATAAAGAATATAATAGTGAAGATTTCGTTAAAAAATTATTATCAACATTATATGAAAAAGAGATTAAAATATTAGAAGATGAAATATCAAAAAAATGATAAAATAAAACTTATAATTCCACTATCGTGTAATTTAACTGTCGCTCAGTTCATTTTACTCACGAAAATGTTATAATAATTTTTTTATAAAACAAAAAGAATATAAATAATAATTTTTTGTAAAACTTTTTTGGAAATTTTATCAAACTCTCTCTCAAGTTTTATAATAACTAATTATTTAACTAAAATAACTAATTAGTTTAAATAAAAAAATATATAAGAGTAATATATAAAAATAGTATGTTATATAAATGTAAAATATGTGAGAAGGAGTTTAAACAAAAATGTCATTACGAGAATCATTTAAACAGAATAAGACCTTGTGTTAAATTAACTAAAATCTCCTCATTAAATCCTCAAAATCCCTCAAATCTCCTCAAAAATAACTCAAAAACCCTCAAAAAAATTTGTTATTATTGTGGTTATGAGACAGAAAGAAAGGATAATTATAATAGACATTTATTATCATGCAAAATAAAAAAGCAAGAAATAGAAGAAAAAGAAGAAATATTAAATAAATTATTATCAACAATAGATCAACAAAAAGAGCAAATAAATCAGTTAATAAAAACAAACGAGAATTTAATAAATCAAATGAAAGTATGTAAAACACAAAACAATAAGAACATAAAACATCAGAATAATGGAACTATCAATAATATAAATATTGTAGCTTTTGGAAAGGAAGACTTAAGTAAAATAGAAAATAAAGAATTTTTTGAAGCATTAACACAAATGGGTTACAAAATACCAGCAAAAATGTTTGAAAAAATTCACATTAATGATAAATACCCAGAATATAAAAACATTTACATATCAGACATAAACAGAGGGAAAGCGATGGTACATGACGGAAAAAAATGGAAATTAGATAGATACCATAATATAAGTGATAAGCTATTAGACAAAATTTTAAATTTTATGGAGGAACGATGTGAAGAGCTAAAAGAGGATAAGAATATAACAGACAAGAAGAAAATGTATATGGAGAATAAGTTAAAGATACTGCAGATAATGAAAGATTATGAAAAGGAAGAAGAGAAAGAGAGGCATGAATATCTAAGGAGTCAATGTAAGGATAAGATGAAGATGGATTTATATAATAATAGAGAGAGTATAGACGAAGAGAATCCTAAAGTAGGAGAAGATATATAATCCGATAGTGTGGAACAATTGAAAAATAACTACAATAAAAAATTTGAAAACAACCACAATATAATTTTTATAAATAAGGCAGTTAGTAATTTTATTGGAGAAATTGAAATGACGATTCCTTCAGAAAAAAATGATTTTTCACAACTACCATATTGGTCTTCACAACTCGCATCTGTTAATGATGGACATGCTTTATGACATATTAGTAATTTATTAGTTGAAAAAATAAATGTTGAAACTACTACAATTAATGAAATTGTTAAAGAATATAATATAAATCAAATTGATTTATTACATACTGATACAGAAGGACACGACTATACAATTTTGATGAATTATAATTTTGAAATAAAACCTAAACAAATTATGTTTGAACACAAACACATGGATGGTTTATTTACAGTAGGAATTAAATATGTTGAATTATCAAATAAATTATTGTCTCTTGGATACAAAAAAATACACCAAGATAGTGAAGATACAACTTCTAAATTGGATTTATAATTGGAGTTTTAGATGAGAAAGGTGTAAATAATAAAATTCATTTATTTGTTATATTATATAATGAACACAGTATTATTTTATATATTTGACTATAATAATATAAAAATTGTATTTTTCACACCAATATATAAAAAGTTGAAATATTTATATATCTGAATATTTTACTTACAGAATTTTCTACGATGAATGCACAAGAAGCCGCAGCTCAAGCCGCTCAAGAATTGAGAGAATTGGAGGCCTCCTATAAGGAGGCCCAGCAAAAATGTCAAGAGATCGAAGGTATGATCCAAAAGACAAAAAGTAAGAAGGAGAAATATGACTCCATAGTTGTTGAACGTCAAAGTGCTGAAAAGGAAATAGCTCGTCAGCGTCAAGAAAAAGAAGATAAAAAATTGGCGGAAAGCGAACGTGCCACACGCTCATGTGTTTTGGCAAAGGGCATTGATAACCCTTTTTGGTATGATGCCCAACTGATCAGGAGAGGCGGAGAAGGACTGCCATCTTATGGCGATGACACAACGAAATTCGATGTGGTGTTTGACGAGCACACAAGGTTGCACAATCTTGAGGGAAAACAAAGATACGCTGTCAAGTGCAAGACGGTTCTTGGCAACGATGTTGTTGTCGTTTTTGTTGGAGAACTTATTTGGTAAAATTAAAGACCAGAGTAAACTAACAAATGTAAAAATATATTTATTTTTTTATTTATAATCTATACTATATAAGTATTATTTTTAAAGAAAGAATGCGTGTATCCATCAATAATATATTGAAAAAATACAAAAACAGCTAAAATATAATTTTTAGTTAAAAATATATAATAAAGCAAAATACTTAAAATATAAGTTGAAATGATTATCATTCCACTATAGTGTAATGTTGCTATAGCTCAGTTTGTTTCACTCATATTATAATTCCACTAAAATGTAATATTGCTGTAGCTCAGTTTGTTTAACTCACGAAAATGTTATAATGAATTTTGTGTATATAAAAATGATTAGTATGTGGGGCGATTCTGCAAGTAAGGAAAAACCTGCTTAGCGTCAAAAAAAGAGAAAAATAATGTATTTACATATTTTATAATAAAAAAATTGAATATATTTATATATATATATAGTAA
>Ga0194124_10001184_pt1 | contig 34136 bp, 20 predicted proteins | sample TA2KigCas0mmetaG_FD_148605 | JGI IMG/M metagenome (GOLD analysis project Ga0194124, IMG submission 148605) | Freshwater microbial communities from Lake Tanganyika, Tanzania - TA2015031 Kigoma Deep Cast 0m | ecosystem: Environmental > Aquatic > Freshwater > Lake | place: Tanzania: Lake...
TGGGCATCGATCAGAACGCGACCATCCTAGATCATGCAGGACGTCCTCAACATCTTCTCCCGTCCGGAGAGCCCATTCGCGAATTGATTTAACGCAGTTTTCGGTTCGCGGACAAACGGCGTCCGCGGACGTTCACATGAACAAAAACTTGCTATTTGCCACGCTGATCTCGGCATTCCTGCCGACAGTCGTCGTCGCGGACACGAAGGACGAAGCACTTTTGCAACCGTTCTTCAAGGAGCACTGCGTCCGCTGCCACAATGCGACCACCAAGAAGGGGAAATTCGAACTGCACGACTTGAAGGCGGACATCGCTGGCAACAACGCCCGCTTCGCCGCGATTCTGGAGCGGTTGCGGGCCGGGGACATGCCGCCCGAGAAGGAGCCGCAGCCGGACCTCGACACGTTGAAGAAAGTGATTGACGTGATCCAGGCGGGGCTCGGAAAATCAACTCCAGGAAGCGCCAAGACGGTCGAAGTTGCAGCACGTCCCGCCGATGGGAATCATCTTCCGCATTCGCTGCTCTTCGGCGGTAAACCCGGCCCGAGCGTGCCGCCGCCGGCGCGATTGTGGCGGCTTTCGCCTGCGGGATACTCCGTCGGTTTCCTCAAGTCGCTCAACCTGGGAGGGGGGCGGCTCTCGCAGCCGTTCTCACTCCACAATGACCCTGGCATCAAGGATTATGCGGCACTCTACTGGATCGATGAGGGCGGCACGGACATCCTCATGCGAAACGCGGAATCGATCGCCGGCATGCTGCTCAGCCGAAAGCCTGCTCAGATGCCGCCTGAATTCAAGCCCTTGATCGACCCCAAGAAGGCCCCGAGCCGAGAGCAATTGGAAATCGTCATCCGCTCCATGTACCGGATGGTCCTCATCCGCGAGCCGTCTCCCCAGGAAATCGCGTCGCTGCTCGCCCTCCACAAGAAATGTTCGGAGTCTCCGGGCGACCTCATTTCCGCAAGTCGAACGATGCTGATGGCTCCGCTCCTGTCTCCTGAAGCGTTGCACCGTTTCGAGGTCGGCCGCGGCGCCGAAGTGAGGCCCGGCGTGCGGATGTTGTCGCCGGAAGAACTCGCTTTCGCGATCAGTCTCGCCTACTCCAACGACCGCGAACCAGGACTCTTCGCGGCGGCGAAAGCTGGCGGACTCAGGACGAAGGCGGATGTGGAAAAACACGTCCGCCGAATCTACGAAGATCCGAATTTCAACAAGCCGCGCATCCTCGGTTTCTTCCACGAGTACTTCGGCTACGACCGAGCCCCCGAGGTCTGCAAGGATGCCCAGCCCGACTACGTCCACCATGCCGATCAGTTGGTTCTGGACACCGATTTACTGGTCATGACGATCTTGCAAAAAGACAAGGATGTGCTGAAGGAACTGCTCACGACCCCCAAGTCATTCGTCAACAGCGGCTGGTTCAAAGTGAACGGCGTTCCTGCAAGCTGGAATCGTAACGACGCGACTCTGGATCAGTACCTCGCGAGGAATGTCGGCTCGAAGATTGAGTTCTATGCGAAAGACAAATCGTCAACGCCGAATCGTCCCAAAGAGAAGAGTAAAGGGGCAGCCGAAACCGCCTACGGATTCAAAGAATGGCCGGACAATCAGCCCGTCGACCTGCCTGGTGATCGCATCGGCATCCTGATGCAGCCGAGCTGGCTGGTCGCCTGGAGTTCCAACTTCGACAACGATCCGGTTCGTCGGGGCCTGTGGATCCGCGAGCGCTTGCTGGGGGACAAAGTGCCCGAAGTTCCGGTCGGCGTCGTGATCGTGTTGCCGGACGATCCGAAGCGGACGCTGCGGGACCGCATGAAGGTCACCAAGGATCAAGCCTGCTGGAAATGTCACCAGAAGATCGACGACCTTGGTTTTCCGTTCGAGGCGTTCGACCACTTGGGCCGACCGCGGACGACGGAGAACTCGGTGGACTATAAGGCGTTTCTGGAGACGAAGAAATGGATCGTCCACAAAATGCCGCTCGACACGACGGGGGTCATCTACGCGAGCGGTGATCCGAAGTCCGATGGCTCGGTCAAGAACGCGGCGGAGATGATCCGCAAGCTGGCCGATTCGGAGCGCGTTCGGCAAGTGTTTATCCGCTACGCCTTCCGTTATTACATGGGCCGCAACGAAACGCCCGGCGACGCGGCGACATTGCAGGAGGCGGACCGCGTGTACGTGAAGAGCGGCGGCAGCTTCAAGGAACTGGTGGTGTCGCTGTTGACCTCGGAATCATTCCTCTATCGATCGGTGCAAACTCAAGGAGCCAAGAAATGAATGGCCTTTTCCGTTTCTGCAGGAGTGTCAGTTTCCTGACGTTGGTCATCTGGGTAACGACTCTCCACGCCGCACCGTGGACGGTTCTAGTCGTCGAAGCGATCGACGGGGACACAATCAAGTTCAGGCATAAGGACGGCGGCAAGGCTGGCAAGGAGGCGATTCACTGCCTCCGCGGAGCGGCGGCCCCCCACCTGGATCAACCGTTTGGAAAGCAGGCACATGATCGACTCAAAGAACTCGCCGTTGCGGGAAAAGAAATTACCGGTAGCGGTCCCGTAGGGCGGCCATACAAGAAGTTTAATGCGGTCCGCTTCCGAAACGAGAAGGGAAACCTTGCGGTCATGATGGTCTCGGAAGGGCTTGCCTGGGTGATCGAGAGTGAACTCGATGATAAGCATGCCAAGCCCGGCAGTCCGAAAAAGTTGATTGCCGAAGGCGAAGCGCTGCTCAAGGCCCAGGAAGAAGCACGCAAGGCCAAGCGCGGGCTGTGGGCCGATGAGAAACCCATCGCCCCCTGGGACTGGAAGTCTTCAAATCAATAAGAAACCAACCCTGAACTCGAATAAACCAATGAACATGAACTCGAATCGTCGAACGTTTTTCAAGGGCGTCTCGCTCGGAGCGGGAGCGATCGTGCTGCAACCGGTGTTGCAGCAACTGCACGCCGAGGCCAACGGCAAAGCCGCCCCGCGGAGGATTGTCTTCTTCCTCGAAGGCAACGGCATGACCCCCGCGCACATCCAGCCGGTGGGACTGGATCGCCCGGAGGATGCAAATAACGGGAGCGACAAACTTATCGACGAGTCCCTGGCGAAATACAAACTGCCCGATCCGATCGCGGCGCTGGCTCCCTTCCAGAACCGCATGACGATCATCCAGGGGCTTTCTCACAAGATCGCATCGGGGCGCGGTCACTCACCGGAGTTTGGATCTCTGGGTTGCTACAGCGGTGCAGCGGGCCCGATCGCGCAGACCATCGACTCGGCGCTGGCGGCCAAATTGCCGAGCGTTGTGCCGCATCTGGGTCTGGCTCTGACTCCCAGCGCCGAGTCGATCGTCAGTTACTCCTGTTCGGTCACGTCCAAAGGGAAGCCGCTTCCGTTGCTTTGCAAGCCGGAACTCGCCTTCCAGTCGCTGTTCGGCAGCGCCGCCGGGGGAGAGGCCGCCAAGACTCCCTTCCTGCGACAGAAGCTGATGGATTACATGAGCGGGGATATTAAGCGAGTCCAATCGCAGTTGGCCGGACCGGAGCGAGAGAGCCTCGACCGATACCTCGAAGCGTACGAATCGATGCTCGATCGTCACCAAGGCATCATCGGCATGAAGGACGCATTGAAGGCGAACATGCCCAATACCGACAAGTTCAAGAGCACGAAAGAGACCGACCGTCTCGAAGCGCAGTGCGACCTGGCCGTCAGTTCGCTGCTGTCGGGCCTGACGAATGTGGTCACGATCTCTGCCTGTACGGGGAACAGTTACATGCAGTGGAACAGTCTCGGCATGACGCTTCGCACCAACGCCATCGGTCACGGTGGCGGGGAAAACGGCAAGACATCCGATGAACTGCTGAGAATCATTCGTGCGTTCCATGCCGAGCGGATCGCCGCCTTGGCGAAGAAACTGGACGCCGTCAAGGAAGGCAACGGCACGGTGCTGGACAACACGCTGATCGTTTACATGAGCGACTTTGGCGACCGTCACCATCCGTCCTACCTGCAGTGGCCGGTGGTGCTCATTGGCAACCTGGGCGGCAAGCTAAAGACCAATGGACGATTCCTGGAATATCCTCGCTACGGTGTCAAAGGACATCGAACCATCGGGACGTTGTATCAAGGCCTGCTCCACGTGGTGGGCGACAAGCGCGAGCAGTTCAACAACGTCGATCTGGCGCTCGACAAGAGCTTCACGCAAGGACCGCTGTCCGAGATCCTGGCGTAGGAGTTTCTGAGGTCCGAAGATCTCCGCAAGTTGCGGAGAAGTTGCACGCGATTACGTTTACTGGATTTGTTGCACATCAGTGCGACGGACCGAGACCGATGCCCCTGTAGGACGGACTTCCAGTCCGTCCTACGGGGCAATCAACTCCTGCCGTTCGCCTCAACCCCGTTGCGGCTTTGCCGCGTAAGGATAATTCATGATCTACCAACGAAACCTATATCGCGCCACTGCCCTGGTGGCCTGCGTGCTGCTCGGCATGCACCAATCGGCTCACGCGCAGGATCAGAAGCCGATGTCGCTCACCGTCGAGCAGGCGAAGGATATCGTTGCCGGCAAGAACGTCGAATTGCTGCGAAGCGTGACCGAACTGAGCGTGGAAGTGGCGCAGGTCCTCAGTCAGTACAGCAAGGGCGATCTTCGGCTTCCTCGCGTACAGACAATTACGCCTGAGGTTGCCAAGGAAATAGTTCAAACAAAAGTTACGCTCTCGCTTGGCCTGACAACCATCACGCCGGAAGTCGCCAGAGCGCTGGCAACGCGTGCGAAAGGGATGCTCGCCCTCGACGGCTTGAAAACCATATCCGTCGATGCGGCCAGGGAGATCGCCCAGCGCCGCGGCAAGCTCACCCTCAATGGATTGACAACGCTCTCTCCCGAAGTTGCACGCGAACTGGCCAAACACAAGAGCAAGCTCACGCTCACGGGCCTGACCGAGATTTCCGACGAAGCTGCCGAGGCGCTATCCCACCACGGCTCGACGATGCTCCTGAACGGATTGACCCGCTTAACTTCCGCTTCGCTCACAGCCACCGTTCTTCGATCGAATGATGGTTTTGCAAATTTCAAAAAGGTCCAGACGATTTCAGACGGTGTGGCGAAAGTGCTCGCAGAATATCGGGGAACAAAACCGATTGAACTGCCTGGATTGGCGGAGCTTTCCGAGGCGAATGCGGCTCTGCTGCGAGCGAATCAGAAAATCGTCCTGCCGACAAAATTTCAAAGCCAAAGATGAGGAAGGTACTGATTGTGCGTAAGCGAATGAAGCATTTTCTGACCGTCGCAGCGCTGCTGCTTGGGGCGTTCTTTGCGAGCCATCGCGCCCATGCCGGCGACGCGAAGGGCGTGGAGTCCTTCTTCAAAACACACTGCATGCGGTGTCACGATGGCAAGGACAAGGGCAACGATTTTCGGCTGGACACGCTGAAGGCGAATTTCGCCGATGAGCAACTGGCGGAACGCTGGTCGGAAGTGCTGTTGCGGATCAACAGCGGAGAGATGCCCCCCAAGAAGGAGCCCCGGCCGACCGCTACCGAGGCCGCCGCCGTCGTTGAGTGGATTGCCACGGAAATCAAGAAAGGCGAGACGGCGAGAGCGGCGGCTCGCGGCCCGGTGACGCTGTATCGGCTCAGCCGTCAAGAGTACGCCAATACGGTCCTGGATCTGCTCGGCGTCCATTTAAATCCCGACCAGCCTGGCGTGTTCGTGGAAGATCCGCGCTGGCACGGCTTCGAGAACACCGGGTTCATGCTTCGGCTTTCACCCGCCCATGTCGAGAAATTCGTGGCCGCGGCCGAGACCGTGGCAGGGTTCGCCGTGCCGGAAAAGCCGAACCCGCCAGCGAAAACGCGGGCTGGCGGATCCAAACAACTCAAGATCGAACGCAATGGCAAAAGTCGCTACCTTGTCTATCCCGGCCAAGGCCAATCGATTTACCGGGATCTTCCCTCAGGCACGGCGGTGAAGGTTCGAATTCAGTTGAGCGGACTCAAATCCGCCGACGGCAAAGCACCTCGCCTTGTCATCGAACCCTATATCAACCGCGAAGTCGTTACCCCCGAAGACCAGCCGATCACCCTCGAATTTGTTTCGATAGCAGAAAAGTTGACTTGGCGCCAACTCGGTGAAACCAAGCTTGATAAGAAGAATCCAAAACCATTCGCCGAGGATGGGAGTCTTCGCGAGCCAATCTTGTTGATCGACTGGATCGAAGTCGAAACGCCCTACCTGACCGAAGAGCAAGCAGATCGGCAGGCGGAGCTTGTGCCGAAGGATGGAGACAACCTTGATGACGTGCGGAAATCGCTGCATCGCTTCATCGAACGCGCCTGGCGGCGTCCGGTGGACACGGCGGAAACCGATCGTTTCATGAAGGTCATCGCGTCGGAACGAAAAGCGGGCGAATCGTTCCGCTCCGCGTATCGCTCGGCAGTGTCGGCGGTGCTGGCGTCCAAAGACTTCCTTTACCTGCGAGAAGGCTCGATCAAGGAGCGCCGCGACCGCATCGACGACTGGGAATTGGCCAGTCGGCTATCCTACATGCTCTGGGGTTCGATGCCGGACGATGCCCTCTTCGAAGCGGCGCGGTCGGGCGAACTCCGCAAGCCGGAATCGCTTCGCAAGCAGGTCGCGCGGATGATCGCGGACCCCAAAATCGCTCGTTTCACCGAGGCGTTTCCACACCAATGGCTCGAGCTGCACAAAGTCGGCATGTTTCCTCCGGATCGCAAGACCTATCCTGAATACGACCTAAGCCTGGAACGGAGCATGATACAGGAGACGTCCGAATTCTTTGCCGAAGTCTTCAACAACAATCTGGCCCTGCGTGAATTCATCTTGTCCGACTGGACGGTGATCGATCCCCGTCTGGCTGCTTACTACGGATTGCCAAAGCCGAATGGGTCGGATTTCGCGAAGGTGAAGTTGCGCCCGGAAGATCACCGCGGCGGATTGCTCCGGCAAGCGGCGATCCTGTCGCTTACCTCGGACGGCACCCGGCATCGCCCGATTCATCGTGGCGTCTGGATCGCGGAGGTGCTCTACGGCGTCACGATCCCGCCGCCTCCGCCCAACGTGGAACCGCTCAATCTTCTCCGGCCGGATGCGAAGAAATCGACGTTGCGCATGGAACTCGATGCCCACGCGACGAACGCTTCGTGTGCCGCGTGCCATCGCAAGATCGATCCGCTGGGCTTCGCGTTCGAGCATTACGATGCGATCGGGCGCTGGCGAGATACCGATCGCTCTTCCGCGGCCTTGGGAGAACCCATCAGCAAAAAAGGAAAAGAGCCGGCGTTTCCGATCAACGCCCAGGGCGAATTGGCGGACGGTCGCAAATTCGACGGAGCGGAAGCCCTCCAGAAGCTCATGGTTCAGGACATCGACCGTCTCGCGGAAGCCTTCGTCGAAAAATTGGCGACCTACGCCTTGCGCCGGCCCATGACCGTGGACGACACCGCCGAGCTAAAAAGAATCGCGGTGGCGTGCCGCGAATCCGATTATCGCCTCAAGACCCTGATCGAAACATTCGTTTATTCCAACCTCATGCAGAAGCGTTAAAGGAACATTCCATGAACATCATCCACAACACAGCGCGTATCAATCGTCGGCATCTGCTGAAGGGAGCCGGGGTGGCGATGGCATTGCCATTGCTCGATTGCATGGTTCCGGTTCTTAGAGCGAAAGAGGAGGTCGTGCGTCCGCGGCGCAGTATCTTCATCAGTTTGCCCGACGGCGTCCACGTTCGCGCCTGGCAGATCCTCGAGGCCGGTCCGAAGTACAGCCTCTCGCCGTCGCTGGCTCCGCTGGAAAAACACCGCGCGCGGATCACTCCCATCAGCGGACTCTTTCACACCAGCGGCGGTCATTCCCCGCAGTCGTTCCTCACCGGTGGGCGCAGCGGGCAGGGGAGGTTCGGAATCTCGATCGATCAAGTGATGGTCAATGCGATCGATGGGCAAACCCGCTTTCCATCACTGGAGATTGGCGGCGATAGCCATGCCTTCAACGCCGATGGTATCCAGCTTCCGACCGACAATAGCCCGAGTCGAATTTTCGAACGGTTCTTTACCGAGCCGGCAGGAGGAATTGCCCGGCAACGCCGCAGTCTCGAACGCCGCGGCAGTGTGCTCGACGCGGTACTGGACGACGCTCGCTCGTTTGGGACTCAACTCGGTCAACAGGATCGTGGCCGTTTGGATGATTACTTGAATTCCGTCCGGGAGGTTGAGATTCGCGTCGAACGATCCAACCAGTGGCTCGACAAGCCCCGACCGAAAGTCGCCCCCGACGTGGCAACGCGCCTCAACCGCAATCCCTCCGCGGCGGGCGGGCTCGCTGAATACATGCGTTTGATGTACGACATCATCGTTTTGGCCTTCCAAACGGATGTCACGCGTGTCGTGTCGTTCAGCACCGGACAAGAAAACAACGGATCGGTCTCCCCGGAAATCGGCATCACCGTCGGTCGCCATGGCTTATCGCACAAGCAGAACGAGGAACTCGTTCGCAGCGACACTTACAACGTCGAACTGTTCAGCGGCTTCCTCGATCGGCTCGTCGAAGTCCGCGACGCCAGCGGACCGCTGATCGACACGACCATGGCGCTCTTCGGCAGCCACATGTCGAACGGCAGTTCCCACGTCACGGCCAATTTGCCCTTCGTCCTCGCGGGCGGCACGGAACTCGGCCTGCGACATGGCAGCCACATCGACTTCAACAAAATCGGCAAGCCAGAATTCAGCTACGCTCTCGACAAGGAACGTTCCCGGAGCGAAAAATTTGATGGCATTTGTCGCGTTCCGGTCAATTCGCGTGCCCCCCACAGCAACCTGCTGCTCACGATGGCTCAGAAGATGGGAGCGCAGATCGACCGCTTCAACAACAGCACCGGAACGATCGCCGAGGTCGTGTAATAAAGTCCTGGCCAACATGCGTACGCGGCATGAGACGATCGACACTTTCAAAGCAGGATGGAATACTCCATGAATCGACCTGACTTTATACGCTTTGCAGGAGTAGTCTTGCTGGTGGCCGGTATGCCGCTCTTCGGCAGGGCTGAGGAGCCGGAGGCCCGGAAAGATGCACCCGGGAAAGGCGCCAGACCTAACATCGTCTTCGTGCTGGCTGACGATATGGGAATTGACTCCCGCATCGGCTGCTACGGTTCCGGCCCCAAAACCAGCCTGACACCCAACATTGATGCCCTGGCGGCCAGCGGGGTCCGGTTCGAACGCTGTTTCGCGACCCCGATCTGCGGACCGACACGGTGCCAGCTCATGACCGGCCGCTACCCGTTCCGCACGGGCGGGTGGGATAACGGCAGAGGTTGCCTATCCGTTCTTCCGCGGAACGAGTATCCAATGGCACGGATCCTTTCCGAGGCCGGTTACGACACTTGTTGCGTCGGTAAGTGGCGGCAGATGGTGGAAACGCCGCGCGAGTGGGGCTTCGGCGAGTACCTCGTCTCCCCCACGGCCACTGGTTATTACTGGGCGACGAAGTACAACAGGAACGGGAAAGAGATTACAGAGGACAAGAAGGTCTTCTTCCCTGACGTGGCCCATGATTTCGCCATGGAGTTCATCCGGGCGCATGGCGCCGGGGGTAAGTCGGCGGGAAAGCCGTTCTTTCTGTACTACTCATCGCATTTCATGCACAGCAATCTCGAATCAACACCGGGCGCCAAGCCCGACGTGGATCCGAAGAATAGAATCAACGACAGTCTGTCCTATTTCGACAGGCAGATCGGCGCGCTGGCGGCGGAATTGGATCGGTTGAATCTGAGAGATAACACGCTAATCATCTTTGCGGGCGACAACGGAACGGCGCAAGGAGGCAACACGATCAACGGACGCCGACTCAGCGGCAAGAAGCACACGATGCTGGAAGGCGGCGCGCTGGTGCCGTTCATCGCCAACTGGAAGGGCGGCGCCCCGGGCGGACGCGTAATCAGGGACCTGGTGGATTTCAGCGATATCCTGCCGACCTTCGCGGAACTCGCCGGCGCGAAACTGCCCACGACATTGACGTATGACGGCCAGAGCCTTGCGCCGTTGCTGCGCGGCGAAAAGTACAATCCGCGCGAGTGGATCTTTGTCGGCTGTGACGATCAGTGGTACGTCCGCGAGGACAAGTGGAAGCTGGATCAGTCGGGCAAGCTGTTCGATATGAGGGACGCGCCCTTCACCGAGCCGCTCGTGCCGGCCGATTCGAAGAACGAAGCCGCGGTCGCCTCGCGCAAGCGGCTTCAGGCCGTGCTCGACAAACTCAATCCGGCGGCCGGCAAGCTGCCGGGTAAGGCTGAACAGAAAAAATAGCAAAGGGGACGCCGCGGAAATGAGACGATCAACGCTTTCAAAGTAACTTGCGGACACAACGATTCGTAAACAGAGCACTCTTACTATGAACGCGCATCGCTGGAAAACGTTGGCCGTGCCGGGACTGATGGTGTTGGCATTGCTGACAACTGGGGCGGTGACGCTTGGACATGCCAGTGAACCCGAGCCGAAGAAACCTGCCAAGAGGCCCAATATCTTGGTGATCATCACCGATGATCAGAACGCCGAGATGATGAGTTGTGCCGGCAATCCGCACCTGAAGACGCCGGCGATGGACAGCTTGGCCGCCACGGGTGTGCGGTTCGAGCGAGCCTATTGTGCCGAGCCGCTTTGCCAACCATCGCGATTCAGCCTGATGACCGGTATCATGCCCAGCCGGTTCGGCGTAACCAATTCCGGAACCAGGACGCCGATTAGCCCGGAGATCGTGAAAAACTCCTTGGGGAACTTGTTTCGAGCAGTCGGCTATCGGACGGTGTACGGCGGAAAGACCCATTTCCCCTACCGCTTCGAAGACAGTGGCTTTGAAGCTCTGGGGCAAGTCGTGAAGGCGGGCGGAACCTTGGAGCAGAGCTGTGCCAAGTTTCTGAAGCAGCCGCACGACAAACCTTTTCTGCTGGTGGCGAGTTTCAACAACCCACACGACATCTGCTTCATGGCGATCAATTCCCACGCCAAGAGCCTGGGGAAACCTGTGAAGTATGGAACAGCACTCACCGAGGCCATGACGCTGCCGACGGGAATGACACGTGAAAAATTCTTTGCGACCGTCTGCCCGCCGTTGCCGAAGAACTTCGAACCTCAGGAAGGCGAGCCGAAGTCGATCCTTGCTTCCGATAACCGAGCGTTCCGCAGCTACGTGCGGCAGCACTGGACCGAGGAGGATTGGCGGCTAAACCGCTGGGCCTACGCTCGGCTGACGGAGAGCGTGGACGCGGAGATCGGGCTGGTGCTGAAAGCGTTGCGCGAAACCAAGCGGGAGGACGATACCCTGGTAGTCTTCATGGGGGATCACGGCAGCATGAACGCGTCGCACCGTCTGGAGCACAAGTCGGTGCTCTACGAGGAATCGGCACGGCCCCCCTTGATCGTGAGTTGGAAGGGCGTCACCCAGGCTGGTGCTGTCAACCGGGAGCATTTGGTGTCGACGGGCCTCGACCTGATTCCCACCCTGTGCGATTACGCCGGAGTGCCTGCGCCGCAGGCATTGAAAGGCCGCAGCCTCCGCGCGTTGGCCGAGGGACGCAAACCCGAGGCTTGGCGAGCGACGTTGGTCGTCGAAAGCCAGAAGGAGGTGCGCATGCTGCGGAGTGCGCGGTACAAGTACGTCGTCTATCCCAACCGGGAAGAACAATTGATGGATCTGGAGACCGATCCCGGCGAAATGCGGAATCTCGCGCGGGATCCCCAGCACGAGCCCGTGTTGGTCGAACATCGTCAGTTGCTAGAGGAGTGGTATCGCGACAACGGGGAAACCTGGTCGCCGAAGTAGACATGAAACATATTCTTCCCATCTTTGCGTTGCTTTGCGTTGTTGGCGGCCAACTCCTCGCGGCCGAGCGCAAGCCGAACGTCATCTTCATCCTCACCGACGACCAGGGCTGGAGCGACGCGCACTTCGCCGGGCATCCGTATGTGAAGACACCGAACCTCGACAAATTCGCGAGTCAGGGCACATGGTTCCGGCAGTTCTACGTCGCGGCCACGGTGTGTTCGCCAAGCCGCGCGGCTTTCATGACGTCGCACTATCCGGCGCGGCACCTCGTTCACGGCCACTTCGCCACACACGAGCAGAACGCCGCGCGCTCGATGCCGAACTGGCTCGATCCGAAGGTGCCGACGCTCGCCAGTCTGCTCAAGGGCGCGGGGTACGCCACGGCGCATTTCGGCAAATGGCATCTGGGCAGTGGCAACGGCGCGCCGACACCAACGGCTTACGGCTTCGACGTCGCGAAGTCGGTGAATGGCAACGGCGACCAACTCGGTGACGAAGGGAAGGACGCCTACTTCCGCGCGAAGTCCACCCGGCTGATGGTGGACGAGACGATCGCCTTCATCAAAGCGAACAAGGACCGGCCCTTCTACGCGAACGTATGGACCCTGCTGCCGCACGCGAAACTGAATCCGACTCCGGAGCAGTTGAAGGTTTACGAATCGCTCGCGCCGAAAGCGGACGATCCGGCGTTCGGCCCGTGGATGCAGAAGTATCTCGCCAAGGCCAAGGATCTGAAAAGCCAGATGCAGGTCTACTGCGCGTCGCTCACGGATCTCGACACCCAGATGGGCCGCCTCTTCACTGCGCTCGACGAGCTGAAACTTGCGGACGACACGATCATATTTTATTCAAGCGACAACGGCGCGGAGGATTACCGCATTGGCAACGCCGCGAATGGCGGCGTGGGCAACATCGGCCCGTTGCGGGCGCGCAAGCGCAGTATGTATGAGGGCGGCATCCGCACTTTTGGCCTGCTGCGCTGGCCGGGGCACGTCGCGGCGGGGCGACGTGATGAGACGAGCGTGATCGGTGGCGTGGATTTTCTCCCGACCGTATGCAAGCTCGCCGGCGTCGCTTTGCCGCAAGACCTCAAGCCCGATGGCGAGGATGTGAGCGACATCTGGCTCGGGAAGTCGCGCGCCCGCACGAAGCCGCTGCATTGGGAATGGCTCTTCGGGGTGCAGGGCGCGGACTATACACCGCCGACGCTCACGGTGCGCGACGGCGACTGGAAACTCTTCGTGAATCACAACGGCACGGGCGCGCAGCTCTTCAACATCCCGAAGGACATCGGCGAGGAGCACGACGTCGCCGCGGCGAATCCTGAAATCGTGAAATCGCTGACCACAAAAGCGATCGCTTGGGCGAAGTCACTCCCACCGAGCGCTACGCGCGATCGCGTGCAAGCCCCTCGCCCCTGAAGCCCCTGACGCTGACACCCCGGGAATCAAACTTCCCATCAGTTATCATGAAAAAGGAGAAAGGACGTAATCCATGACCATCAGACTTATATCCCTCATCCGTACACGAGTATTCCTGCGGTCTGTCTTTGCCCTCGGAACGTTGTTGCTTTCAAGTTCGATGGTGACTTGCGCACAGGCTGCGTCGCCGCCCGCGGCCGAGAAGCCCGCCGGTCTGCGCGTGATGTTCAACGGCAACAGTTGGTTCATCTTCGTGCCATGGGGCGTGGCCGATCAGGTCAAGGCCGCCGGGATCGAAAGGCACAAGGAAGTTCGACTTCCGAAACCGGGCGACTTCAGCCCCATCGAGTCGGGCGACGTAGATGTTTACGCACACGGCGTGCATTGGTGGATGGAAGTGCCGTGGGGAAAGGATGGCGTCACCGCGGAGAAGCTCGTCGAAACGGGGCTGAAAGCGAACCCGAACTTTCGGGCGTATTATCACGCTGCCTGGCTGGTTCACGATGGTCGCGGCGATGCCATCAAAACGACGGCCGACTACGACGACTCCAAGCTCGCGGATCTTCAGGCGGCTCTCGACAAGACCCGCAAGCCGGTCGAGGCCATCGTGGACAAACTGAACGGGAAGTTTGGGAAGAAGGTGGTGTTCCTCGTGCCGGTGGGCGATGCCACGGTGAAGCTTCGAGAAATGGTTTTGGACGGCAAGTATCCTGGTGTGAAGAAGCAATCGGAATTGTGGTCCGATGCGATGCCGCACGCCGGGCCGCATGTCTCGGCCCTGAGCGGCTACTGCCACTTCGCGGCGATCTATCGCACCTCGCCGGTCGGGTTGAAGATCTCACGGTGGAAGGATTTGACCGACGAGCAGCACGCAATCCTGCAAAAACTCGCCTGGGACATGGTGTCGAAGTATCCCTATGCCGGCATCGCGAACTTCGAAGCTCCCCTAAGTCCCAAGGAGGGCGAGAAGGCGGCTCCGAAACCCGGCGCGGCGAATGTGGCCGATGCGTTGAAGGGTTGGAAGGAGACACAGGACCTGCCCGCGGAAACGGTGGTCGAAGATTACAACGACTACATCGAGAAGCTACCCAAGGCCGAACGGCCCGGCGTGTCGAACGTGAAATACTACGTCGACGGCAACGGCCAGTCGGGCGTGGCCGTGCTCGTCTTCGCGGAGCGAGTCGAGTGGACGCATTTCCTCACCTACGACAAGCAGAACAAGCGGACGGGTGCGACGAAGTTTGGTGCCAAGTGATCAAAGGAGGCAGTTTCCGATGATGCAATCCGTAGCCAACCCGTCAGGACCTGCTGGGGGTTCCCACGCCGGTGGCGGTGCGCTATGTCTGGGCCGGCAATCCCGCCTGGGCCAACCTTTTCAACAAGGACGGCTTGCCGGCGCTGTCGTTTCGGACGGACAACTGGAATTGTAAACCATAAGTGGAGCATCTCATGAATCCTTGGAACAAAGCGATTTTCTTGACGATTACCCTGGCGCTCACCTCAAGGTGTCTCGTTGCCGCCGATCCGACGCGAGCCAAGACGCTGACCGTCGAGCAGGCGACGGAACTGCTTAAGACGCCGAACTCGTTACGTGTGGGTGCCACCGAGTTGTCGCCCGAAGCGGCGGCGGTGCTGGCAACTTTCAAGGGCGAGTTGCGGTTCGAGGCACTCACCACACTCTCGCCGGAAACGGCCGCCGCCCTCGCGACGCGTTCCAGCGTGATCGATCTGCCCAAAGTATCGGCGCTAACGTCCGCCGTGGCCAAGGCGCTGGCCACGACGAAGGGCCAACTCCAACTTTCCGGCGTGAAGGAATTGTCCACCGAAGTCGCGAAGGAGCTCGCCGCTCACATAGGTTCGCTCGCGCTGGGCGTGACGGAACTTTCCGACGAAACCGCCGCTGCGTTAGCGAAGCACGGCGGGAATCTTCGGCTGGATCAACTCCAGAGCCTCACCTCGCTGGTGCTGGCGGAGCGACTCGGCCAGCAGGAATGGCTCTTTCTCGGTGGCGTCACCAAGATCACGCCTGAGATCGCCAAGGCGATCTGTCCGGCCGAGAATCGAGTGAAGTTCAAGAACCACGTGCAACTCTTCATCGGCCTGACGGAGTTGCCCACCGACGTCGCGGCAGCGATCATGGCGGGACGCGGCCACGTCTCCGCAAACTCGCTCGAAACGATCTCCGACGAGGCGGCTGCGGCCTGGTCCGGCCCCTTCGCCAACATTCGCCTGTTTGGACTGAAGAAGCTCTCTCCCGCTGCCGGCGCCGCCTTGGCGAAGGGGAGCGGCATCTTCGACATCCGCAGCTTCGGCCCCGAGCTTTCCGACGAAACGGCCGAAGCCATCGCCAAGCAGTTGGCTGCGGGACCGCATCGAATGATCGACTTCAACGGGCTGAAAAAGCTGAGTTCGCCAGCCTTTGCCGTGGCGGTGCTGCAGAGGTATCAGCAAGGGCCGCATAGCTCGCTCAACGGCGTCGCCGAGATCACCGACGACGTAGCCAAGGCGCTCGCCGAGTACAAGGGCAACCTCAACGGCCTGCCGAGTCTGACTACGTTGAAGTCGGCCTCGCTCGCGGCGAAATACGCGGCCCAACCGGGCGATCTGAAATTCGCGAAACTGACGACGGTCTCCGAGGACGTCGCGAAGGCGCTGGCCACGCACAAGGGCAAGCTCGATCTTTCGGGCCTGCAATCGCTCTCCGAAGAGGCCGCCAAGGTGCTTGCCAAGCATGATGGCGAACTCCTCCTTACCGGACTGACTACGCTTTCCGATTCCAGCGGGGCTCTTTTGCGAGCCAATGAGAAGATCAAGCTCCCGGCAAAGATTCAGCGACCGTGAATCTGAGTGCGCGTATTGCCGAGGAGGAAAGCCAGGGTTCCGTTTATGAATGAGTCCAACTCCGATCGAAGATTGTTTCTCAAGCGCGCCATGCTAGGCGCTGGTTCCGTCGCCCTTCATCCGGTGCTCGTGGAATCGACGGCTCTCGCAGCGGAAAAGCCGCTCTCGGAGCCCCCGCAGCCCATCATAGGCGAGAACGTGCTGGGGGAGTATGGGCCCTGGGCGAGGAAGATACTGGGGGATGGGCCTGCGAAGCTTTCGTTCCTTCGGGATGAGTTCAGTCGCGCCGGGATTGTCGCATGGCGAGAGAAGGCGCGAGCGCGACTCCTGGAATGCCTTGCGATGCCCGACTCGGGCGGAATCCCCAGGGTGCAGGTCGAGAACCAGGTGGAGTTCGAGGGCGTGAGCATCGAGCAATTGGAGTGGCAGTTGCCCTACGGCCCGCCGACGAAGGCGATGTTCCTCAAGCCCGCCAATGCGAAGGGCAGACTGCCGGCGATCCTCGCGCTGCACGACCACTCGGGGAAAAAGTATTTTGGACACCGTAAGATCAGCCGTTCGAGCAGCGATGTCGATCCCCTCATCAAGCAACATGTGGACGATAATTACGGCGGCGTCTGGTGGGCCAATGAGATGGCTCGTCGCGGCTACGCGGTGCTTGCGCCCGATGTGTTTCTCTTTGGCAGCCGGAGGATCCGTTTGCCACAGGTGCCTCGAATCTTGAGTGGGCTGCTCGTGGAAGGAAACCCCGACAACGCCCTGGACATCGTCGCTTACAACCGCTGGGCGAGGCAACACGAGCACGAGGTCGCGAAAAGCCTGTTGTGCGCGGGAACCACAATGCCGGGCGTCGTGGTTGGCGAAGATCAGCGAGCGCTCGACTATCTGTGCTCGCGGGAGGATGTCGATGCCGGTCGCGTGGGTTGTTGCGGGCTGTCCAGCGGCGGCTTGCGCACGCTCTTTCTCGCTGGGTTAGACGACCGCATCGCTGCCGCGTGCTGCGTCGGGATGATGACCACGTGGCGGGACTTTTGTCTCAACAAGAGCTACACGCACACCTGGATGATCTATCCGCCGGGCTTTGCCCGTGACTTGGACTATCCGGAGATCCTCGGCATGCGGGTGCCCTTGCCGACCTTGGTGCAAAACGCCGAACAGGATCAGCTCTTCACGCTGCCGGAGATGCAGCGCGCGGATCGCATGCTCTCGGATATCTATAAAAAGGCGGGCGCAGAGTCACAATACCAATCCGCATTCTACCCCGGGACGCATCGGTTTGATCTGAAGATGCAAGCGGATGCCTTTGCATGGTTTGATTCCAAGCTGGCGAAGAAGTAGGAGACTGAAGATGAAGATACACATTGCGCAACTCGTAGTCGAAACGGAGTTGTCCGTGAATTTCGCCAAGATCAAGCGTGTCCTGGCTGGCGTCCAGTCGGGCGAATGGGTGGTGTTTCCGGAAGCAAGCTTGAGCGGATACTTCCCCGATGCTCCCAATTACACCAGCCGGCTGAACGCCGCAGAAATCGAGCAGGCGATCGCTCAGATCCACGATCTCGTTCGCGCCCGTGGTTGCTTTTGTGTCTTGGGCACTGCTCGGCATTCTCAGGGGAAATGGGAGAATGCGGCGGTCGTGCTGAGTCCGACGGGCTCGGCGGAGAGCTACGCGAAGATTCAGCTCTCGGCTCTTGACGCGAAGCACTTTCGGCCTGGTCCCTTCGTGCCCGTGTTTCACATCGACGGCGTCCGCGTCGGGATCCAGCTCTGTCGTGAACTGCTGTTTCCCAACCAGTGGGCACAGCTCCGGCAGGCCGGCGTGAAGATGGTGATTCACCTGAACAATGCCATAAAGCCGCACGACGCGATCTGGGAGCATGTGGTGATTACGCGGGCCTTGGAGCACGCCATGTATGTATGTAGTATCAACAATGCCGCTCATCCCCAGGAGCTTACAAGTTACCTGGTGGCCCCGAATGGCAGCATGCTGCTCAAGGCCGCCCGGCAGACTGAGGAAGTATTGACGACGAACATCGATCTTACCGCCGTGGTCCAAAACGTCGGCGAACGGAGTGATTTTTAAAATGGAAACCATCATGAACAAAACCAACGAAGCCCATCCTCGCTCATCGCGCTGGTTCGCCCCAATTGCGGTCGCCTTGAGCCTGCTGCCGGTACTGCACCCCAACACATGGGCAGCCGACGCTGACCCCGCTGCCGCCCGCTTCCGCGGCGCCGGCAAGGCCGACCCGATCCGGATCGCTGACATCAAGAAGGCCGCGGGTCCGGCCGGGCAGAGCGCCATCACGTTTGATATGGCGTGGGATCATTCCTGGCGCGCGGCTTGGGAGGTGCCCGAGCAGGCGCATGGAGGCAAGGGAACGCTTAAACTCGAGAGTTGGGATGCCGCGTGGGTCTTCGTCAAGTTCCGCAAGGCCGGCACCAAATTCTGGTCGCATGCGACGCTCTCGGCGCAGGCTGCGGATCATGTCGCACCCGCAGCGGCGAAGCTCGACGTCGGGTCGACGGACGATGGCGCCAAGGGTGCCGGCGTTTTCGTCTATCGCGCGACCGCCGGCAGCGGCGCGAACGACTGGAAGGGATTGAAACTCCGTTGGTTGAGCGAGGCGGACGGCGTGACAGACCTCGGGGCGACGGAGGTGAAGGTCTTTGCCATTCAGATGGTCTGCGTGCCCGAGTGCGCCTTCTGGCTTGGTGATGGCTCGACCGCCAAGGTCGCCGCCCAGTTCTCGGTCGGCGACACCGCCGCGTCCTTCCGTGTCGAGAGTGAAGACGAGATCACGCTCGGCGGCGAGAGCCCCAAGCATCTTGGCAGTCGTGATGGAATCGGTGTGGAAATGAGGGGCGACGACTTCTCGAGCGGCGTGCAGAAGACGCTGCCGGCCCGTTTCCCAAAGGGATATGCCGCGTTCTACTGCATGCGGCACGAACTGACCGAGGGGCAGTTCGTGGACTACCTCAATACGCTCCCATCCACCGACCGGCTTCCTCCACCCATATTCAAAGGCAATAGTGCGGGGCCGGGCTGGATCCTTCCGTTTCAGGAAAAGGACATCACCTACAACGGAATCAGCGTCGTAACGCCCGGGACGCCAGACGCCCCAGCGGCTTACGCGACCGCGACTCCCTTCAAGCCGTGTACAGGGCTCGTGAGTTATGAGCATACGCGCTACGCGACCTGGGCCGGCTTGCGGCCGATGACGGAACTCGAATACGAAAAGTCTTGCCGGGGACCGTTGCGGCCGGTGGCGGACGAGTTTGCCTGGGGGACGCCGGCGATTGTTGGTTCGAACATCAGCAAGAAAGATGCTGCTCCGCAGGATGGTTACGTCGTCACCGATGCGGGCAAGCCCAACGAGCGCGTTTCCTGGAAGGGAGTGAACGGCCCCGATGCGACCCGCGGCAACGCCGTTTGGGGCGGCGCGGTCCGTAAGGAAGCCAAGGGGGGAGTTCCCGCCGATGCTCTGAGACAGAACTTGCGCGGTGGAATCTTCGCCACGCCCCAGAGCGATCGCGTCGCCGCGGGCGCATCCTATTGGGGCATCATGGATCTGAGCGGCAACCTTGAGGATCGCGTCGTGACGGTCGGCAGCATCCCCGGCCGTCGGTTCGCGGGCACGCACGGCGCCTGGCCGGTCCCCTTCGCGACCATCGGCGAAGGAGCCGAGCTGCGGACGCCAGAAGATTGGGGTTGGGGATTCGGCAGACGCGGCGGAACTCTGAGCGAAGTTGATTCGGCGGAACTGCGAACCTCCGATCGCCAGTCCATGAATGCAACATCCCATCTTCTGCCGGCGCGCAATCGGCATTCCAACCAGAGGGTCGGATTCCGAGGCGTCCGAACCGCGAAAATCGTGCCCTACGAGTTGAAGCCGCAAGGAAGAGTCGTCGCGACGCCGATCTCGGAAAAAGGCGGAAGGGTTCTGCGGAACTCGCCCAACGGTTGGAATAATCAATGCGCCGTTGTGCTCGGGAACGTCACGGTAGCCGCGCGGGATGCGAAAACCGCAACGATCGCGTTCGATGTCTCTTGGAAAGACTCCTGGCGCACCAGCGACAACCACGATGCCGCCTGGGTCTTCTTCAAGGCCAAGACCGGCGACCCGGCCGCATGGCAGCACGTAAAACTCGTTGCCGACCGGGTCGTGAACCCAACTGGATACGGCCAGGCCGATGGTGGCACAAAGGTCGATCTCATCGTGCCCGATGGTCCTGACGGCTTCACCGGCGTATTTGTCCGCCGCGCCGCTCCCGGCGAAGGAACGCTGGAAGCCCGTCGCGTCACCGTGCTTTGCGACGCCGACACCGTCAAGGGCATGGCGGCCGACAGTAAAGACCTCATCCGCGCGATCGGCATCCAGATGGTTTACGTTCCCGAGGGGGCGTTTTCGCTCGGCACCGGCGGCACCGAAGTTGGAAGCTTCCATCAATTCACGGATGGCGTGGACAGGAGCAAGCCCTACCGCGTCACGGGTTCCGGCCCGATCCCCACCGGAAAGAAGCAGGGGCAACTCTGGGCCGGGAACCACGGCGGCCCTTTGGTCGATGGCGGTCAGATTCCGGCCTCGTATCCCAACGGCTATGCGCACTTTTATTGCATGAAGTATCTGATCAGCCCGGCTCAGTATGCCGACTTTCTGAATACGATCGACCCGAAACAAGCCGACGAGCGGTATGCCGGTCACGAGCGGTGCGCCTTCAATACCGTTGTTTACTCCGGCACGAACGGTCGCGTCTTGAAGGATCCCAAGGGCGGGTACAGCAGTGCTCCCGGAGGAGCCCGCGGCGGGGCCGGCTGCTTCGGCCTCTCGTGGGCCGACGGAGCCACGTTCGCCGCTTGGGCAGGGTTGCGTCCGATGACGGAACTGGAACTCGAGAAGGCGGTCCGCGGCCCACGCGATCCGTTCCCCGGCGAAGTCGGCTGTTCCTATTGGGGCGTTGCTGAGTTTAACAACGTGGATTGGAACGCCTTCAAGGGGGCTCCTCAGTGCGAGCGGCCGGTCACGGCGAGCGCGCCCGGCCTGCGTTTCAAGGGCACCCACGGCGCCGGCACGATATCGCTGCCGGCGGACTGGCCGCAGGCCGATGCCGTGGGCTCCGGCGTGAGAGCCACCCACTACACGTCTTACAACCTCGAACGTCTGCGCGGAGCGGTGGAGCAGCCCGGATTTTTCCAGCCCAAGAGCATCACCAGTTTCGAGTTGCCTCGCGCCCGGCTGTCCGACCGGCTCTTCGCCGGAGTCGCCGATCCCGAACGGCTCTGGTCGCACAAGTGGCGCGGCGTGCGAACCGCGCCAAAAGGAGTGGGCCCATGATAGCGCCTATCGTCGTGCCTTCATTCCGCTTTCGCCGCTTGCCCCTGAGCCTACACTCGCAGGGACATTTCCGCGTGCCTTCGTGTCTTCGTTTCTGGTGGTCCGTTCTAACTCTCTGCACGGTTGTGGCATTTTCCGGCGTGCAACGCGCCGGAGCCGAAGACGTTGTTGCCTCCGCCGGACCGGACGTACAGAAGTACAACGTCGTCTGGGATAGTCCCAGCGAGAGCTCCTTCGGGTCGATGCCCTTGGGTAACGGCGACATCGGACTCAACGTCTGGGTCGAAAACAACGGCCATCTGCTCTTCTACATCGCCAAGGTGGATGCCTTGGACTCCAGGCAGATTGGTCCGAAACTGGGCCGTATTCGCCTGAGAATGGAGCCCCCGCTCCCGGTTGACAAAAACTTCCGACAGACGTTGAGCCTGCTTGACGCCTCCGTGCTTGTGGAAGCGGGAGACGTGCGATTGCGCGTGTGGGTTGACGCCAATCAGCCTGTCGTCCAGATCGAGGCGAAGAGCCAGACCCCGCGCTCCGCCATCATTACGATGGAGTCCCTTCGCCCTCTGCAGACAGCGACGGCACCCTTGCCCGAAAAGGGAACCGTTGGCGTGCTGTTCAACGACAAGGAAGACCGTCTGGCCTGGTGTTACCGCAACTTGTCATCCGATTGGTGGGCCGAGAACTTCCGAATTCAAAATAGCCCGGAGATGGTGGCCAGGACCAAGGATCCGCTGCTGCACCGCACGTCGGGCTGCTTCGTCCAAGGCAAAGGCTTCGTCCGGGAAGTCTCCAAATTCGGAGAACTACAGAGGACACTCCGGTTGCGTGAGAAAGCCACCGAGTTCGACTGCGCGGTGAAAGTCATCTCGACGCAACCTGCTGATCTCAAGGAATGGCTGCGCGAGGCGGCCAAGCCGTCTCCTTCGGATTGGAACGCTCACTGCGCTTACTGGAAGTCATTCTGGAGCCGAAGCTATGTCCACATTACTTCGGCCCGCAAGGGAACCTTCAATCTCGATCAGTGCCGCTTCACGCAATTTCCCCAGGGATCGAAAGCATACGAGGGGCACAAGGAAATCGACGTGGAAAAAAACGTGTTCCAGATCAGCCAGCGCTACGCCTTGGAGCGCTTCCTCGAAGCGTCTGCCAGTCGCGGCCCGGTCCCTCCCAACGCGAACGGGTCGCTCTTTACCATGGACATGCCGGCAGGAGTGATGGGGGGCTATAATGAAATCAGCGAGAGCCCCATTTCGCCCGACTATCGCTACTGGCAGGAATGCTGCTGGTTCATGTGGCAAAACCTTCGCTTTCCCTATTGGGCGATGGCGACCCGCGGCGACTACGACACGCTGCGGCCCGGGATGCACTTCGTCCGCGACAGTCTCGATATTTGCAAGGACCGCTGCAAAAAACTCTTTGGTCACGACGGAGCGTTCATCTTTGAAGCCAGCGCGTGGCTGAACATCGGGAGATTCAATCCGCCTGGCAGCAAGCACCTGCGGCATCACTTTCTCGCGACCGTGGAAACGCCCGCGATCATGTGCGAATACTATGAGCACACGCGCGACCGCGCGTTTTTGGAAAACGTCTTATTGCCCTGCGCCGACGAATTCCTGAAGTTCTACGAACTCCACTATCCGAAGCGCGACGCCAACGGCATCCTGCGGATGGAGGACGTCGGCGCCGTGGAAACCTTTGCTGGCGTGACGAATCCAGCCACCGAAATCGGCGGCATCAAATACGTCCTCGCGAAGCTGCTGTCTTTCGACATCGACGACGCCCGGCGGCAACGCTGGACCGCGATGTTGAAAATGATGCCCGGCGTCCCGCTCCGCAAGGTCCGCGGCGTGGACCTCCTGGCTGTCGGCGAAAAATACTCCCCTGGAGGAACGGACGGCGGAGGCGACTCCGGCGAACACCCCGAACTCTACGGCGTCTATCCTTTCCGGCAGGTATGGCTCGGCCAGCCCCAATTGCTCGCCGCCGCCCGGCAGTCGTTTCATCTGCGCATCGTCAGCCTCGACGGCAGCAGAGACACGCGCAGCATGGAAACCGGCGGCTGGCAGATGTCGCCGGTGCAGGCGGCTTACCTGGGGCTCCCCCGCGAAGCCGCTCGGCTCACGAGCATCAATTTCCACGATCAGTTCATCAATTTCCGCGACAATTTTGACCCCAATGCCCCTTATCCGAATCGGCCTCGGGCGAGGTTCCCCGCGTTTTGGGAGACGAAGACGGACGGCACGCCGGACTGTGACCACGGGGCCGCATCGGCCAACGCCCTCCAGAGCATGTTGCTGCAAAGCGACGGACGAAGGATCTTCTTGTTGCCCGCATGGCCCCAAGATTGGAACGTTGCTTTCAAACTTTGCGCCGCTGACAATACGACCGTGGAGTGCGTGTATCGCGACGGGAAAGTTCAATCGCTCAAAGTCACCCCGGAGTCTCGCCGCGGCGATATTGTCGATATGACGACGCCAGCTCAGCGAATCCGCACACTGGTGGAGGTCGCGCTGGCCGATCGTAACTATCTGTTTGGGCTGCCGCCAATGCTTGATGCCCAGCCAATCCCCGGCAAGGCCACGAGCGCTTGGATCGAAAAATATGGCCATACCATTCAGGGTTCCAAGGCAGGCCCTTGGCTCAACAGCCTCTTCTCGGGAAAGGTCGTGCATGTTCACGTTCTCGATTGGCCCAAGGAAGGCGTCAGGCTGTCGGCAATTCCACGCAAGCTGGTTTCCGCCAAGTCCGTGACCGGAAACATTGAGGTCAAACCGGTGGAGGGCGGATGGCTGTTGAAGGGAACTCCGGATCCCCTGGACACAATCGTCAGGCTCGAGTTCGACGCTTCCGTGGAGGAGATCGCCACGGCGCTTCCGCGGGCCGGGTCGCTGACTTCGAACCGGCCGCTCTCCCCAAAAACTGACGCAGATGGCCGTCTCATTGCCGAATTCGATTTCGGCGGCGAAAAATCGATCCAGCGATTCGAAATCACGATCGACAACCCCGGCTACCTTCGCGGCCAAAGCAAGCCCTACGAGTTCCAGATCAAGCAAGCGGACGGCAACTGGAAAACGGTTTACAAGGGCGAAGTATTCGGCAGCATCTGCGCCAGAAAGATCGATCCCGTGACCACCACGGCAATCCGACTCCTCGTGCAGGCCAATGGCATCCAGCAGTTCGACGTTTTCGAAAAGTAGCTGGCCAAATGAGCCGGAAATGCAACGGCCTTCATGGCCGCGAACTTCTTCGGAATTGGAGCACAAATAATGAATCGACTTTGGATGTTGCTGGCCCCATCGCTCTGGGCGTCCCTGGCCCAGGCGGACGGATTGTCCCTCCGTAATGTGTCGCAGGTTCAGCGGGATGCGAAGACCGCCACCGTGAGCTTCGATGTAGCATGGGAACACTCCTGGCGACGCGGCAGTTTCCACGACGCGGCATGGGTCTTCTTCAAGACCCGAGCGGACAGCAAATCTCCCTGGCAGCCGGCGCGGCTCGCGGCGGACAAGGTCGTGAATCCGACGGGCTACGGCCAGGCAGCGGGCGGTTCGCGCTTGGAGTTCATCGTCCCCGACGGCGACGACGGCTTTTTGGGCGTTTTCTTGCGACGCGTGGAAGAAGGCAGCGGACCGGTCGCGGCTCAGCGAGTCACAGTAGTATTGGACATCACCGGGACTCCAAAGGCTCAAATCCAGCCGTTCGGCCTGGAGATGGTCTATGTGCCGGAAGGGCCCTTTCAACTGGGGGTGGCGAGCGGCCAGGAATTGAACCGATTCTACGCCTACAGCGATGGTAGATCGGCGACTCCGCCCTACATCGTCAGCGGACCTGGTCCGATTGCCACCGGTCGCCAGCCAGGCCGGCTCTGGGCCACGGGGATTGTTCCCGAGGACGGTGGGGAAATTCCCGGCTCGTATCCCAACGGCTACCGGGCGTTTTATGCCCTGAAGTTCGTGATCACGCAGGGTCAGTATGCCGACTTTCTGAACGCTCTGCCCGAGGCGGAGGCTGCCCGGCGATATTTTCCTGAAGGCCACGGCAAATGGATCGGCCGATCCGGCGAGCCCCCGAACCGAGTCTATCAGCCGCTCGGCAAGTTCCCGAACATGTGGTTTCGCCCCGCTGCGCCGGATCGAGATCACCGCTGCCCGTGGCTCTCCTCGGCAGACTGCGCGGCGTTCGCGGCCTGGGCCGGGTTGCGACCGATGACGGAACTTGAATACGAGAAGATGTGCCGCGGGCCCGCACTTCCCGTCCTCTCCGACCAGTCAGGTTCGTTCTGGGGCGTTGAGGATCTCAACATGGGGCAGATGTTCGAACGGCCGATTTCGGTCGGCAACGCGGCCGGTCGGTCGTTCAAGGGTAGTCATGGTCGAGGCACCACGGAATTGCCTGCCGATTGGCCGAAGGATTCGAGCGCGTCGATTCTTCGCGGCGACGTGCTCCACAATCGCGAATACACCGGCGGAGGCCACCAACGGATTTCCGGACGGCTCAATGCGGTCGACGCGCACGCCGATCGCAAGCCACACCCCTTCGCCGCCTGGCGAGGTGTGCGAACCGCACCCGCCGGTGATGCGGCCATGCGTCCGGTGATCGGTCGCTTCGATTCGAATCAACCCTGGAAGTTGCCTCGTCGCGCGACGCCGGTCGTGGTCGACGGCCGGCTCGACGAATGGACGGAGCCGACGTTCGTGTTGAACGAGGTTCGAGATGTGTTCCCCATGACTCATACGCCGGTCAGTCGCCGATTCCCGACACCACGACTGCCCGATTGCTGGGGCGGACCAGCCGATCTGGGCGCAAGGATATTCATTGCCCAAGACGGCAATAATCTGTGTGTCGCGGTGGAAGTGACCGATGACCGGCACTTCAACAACCGCAGCGGAGTGGACATCGCCGAGGGCGATTCCCTGCAGATTGGAATCTCGACCCGGGACGGCCATCGCAGTTTCGGCCTGGCGCGGACCGCGGCCGGCGTTGTTTTTCATCAGTGGCAGCCCTCGGATGAAGCGTTGTTAAAAGCGGTGGATTGCGCCGTGGCGCGGGACGACGCAAAAGCCGTCACGCGCTACGAGCTGCGGCTGCCGTTGGCTGTCCTTCAGCTCGTTCCGGGTGCCGAATTTGGCTTCAACGTCGTGGTGAACGATGACGACGACCCCGACGACGGCAAAGCCGCTCCGGAATGGATTCAAATTGCGCCGGGAACAGCCCGAGGGTCGGCAGGTGGCAGCGGCGCCAAGTATCTCAAGTTTGTGATGCTCCAATAATGAGGATCGGGCACCGGCCTATTTACGGATCAAATGCCATGAACAACACAAAGCAGAATCACCCGCTTCATTTCACAATTTGGACTGCGGCCTTGTGCCTGATGACGGCGGCGGTTCCACGCACCTTCTCCGCCGCCCCCGACCGCGTGACCAACGTGCGCATCACGCCCCGGACTGCGGGAACGGCGACATTGACCTTCGACATTGCCTGGAAGGAATCCTGGCGGCACGAGGGCAATCACGATGCCCTCTGGGTGTTCTTCAAGGTTCGTCCCGAGGGTGCGGAGGAGTGGCTGCATCTTCGGCTGGCCGCCGACAAGCCGCTGAATCCGAAAGGCTACGGCCAGGGCGGAGGCACGCGGGTTGATTTGATCGTCCCCGATGGTGACGACGGCTATCAGGGCCTGCTCATTCGCAGGGCGGAATTCGGGCTCGGCGAAGTTGCGGCAAAGGACGTGACAGTCATCTGGAACGTTTCTGCCACCAAGGGTGTCCCTCAAAATCTCGCAGTGCAGATCCGGCCCTTCGCGATCGACATGATATTCGTGCCCGAAGGAGCCTTCGAACTTGGCTCAGGAGGGAACGAGCCCGGTCATTTCTACGAGCACACCGATGGCTCGCAGCACACTAAACCCTTCCGGGTGAAAAGCGCGGACCCGATTCCCACCGGACAGCAAGCCGGAAAACTCTGGGCGCGGCGCATGAACGAGCCGGAGAACAATGGAAACCTTCCGGCGGCGTTTCCCAACGGCTACCGGGCGTTCTATTGCATGAAGGGTCATGCCATGAGCGAATGGGAGTCGTTCGTGAAAGCGCTGCCCCCGACGGACGCGAAGATCTTCGAGGCGGTCGTCAACAAGCATGGCGGGCTCTCGTGGGAAGATGGCATTACATTCGCCGCATGGGCCGGCCTGCGACCGGTCACCGAATTGGAGTTTGAAAAGATCACGCGGGGTCCGATGACGTCCGGCTGGGAATTCGGCGACAGCCTCAATCATCCTTCATTTTGGGGTGTGCGCTCGATCAATGGTTGGCGGAGCCCGCGCGATCAGGTGGTTACGGTGGCGAACCCTGCGGGCAGAGCGTTCCGCGGCACTCACGGCATGGGCACGCTGGTGCCGCCGGCCGACTGGCCCGGGGCGAGCGGCGACGGCGCCGGCATTCGCGGCGGGCATGGCGCCGCGAGCAATCCGGGATACCGTCTCGATGCCGGGTCCGTCGAAACCGGACGCGAGCCGGGGATCGGCTGGCGCGGTGCGCGGACTGCGCCCAAGGGAGTGGGGCTCTGAACACGAACGAGAATTCTGCATCACGGGAAAGACTCGCCTCCATGAACAAGCAAACCGACAACAGCACACGGCATCCGGGCGTCTCCGGGCCACTCGCAATGATCTCCGGCCTTTTGCTGGCGGTCGCATCGCACGCACTGGCGGACGAACACGCCGCCGCACGGTTCCGTGGAACGGGAAAATCCGACCCCATCCGCATCGAAAACGTGCGGCGCTCCGACGGACCGTCGGCTGGGCAGAGCACAATCACTTTCAATGTTGCGTGGGACCATTCCTGGCGGGCGGCCTGGGAGGTGAGCGCGGAACAGACCGGCGGCAAAGCCCCGCTGAAACTTGAGAGCTGGGACGCCGCCTGGTTATTCCTCAAGTTCCGCAAGCGCGGCGATGACTCATGGTCCCACGCGATGCTTTCGACGGCTCTGACCGATCACCACGCTCCCGCCGGAGCGGCGCTGCAGGTCGGCAAGACGGACGACGGCGGGCGAGGCGTCGGAGTTTTCATCCATCGCGCGAAGGCTGGCCATGGCGCGAACAATTTTCAGGGCGTCAGCGTCCGCTGGCTGCACGGCACGGCGGACCCTGCCGCGGTCGAACTGAAGGTATTCGCCCTGCAGATGGTTTACGTGCCAGAGTGCGCGTTCTGGGCCGGCGATGGCTCCACGGAACCTGTGAGGGGCCAGTTTTCCGCCGGCTCCACCGCACGCCCCTTTCACATCGGGAGCGAGCGTGCGCTCACACTGGGCGGCGACGAGGGCGAGGCGCTCAACAACCGGGATACGGCCGGGATGTTCCTGTCCAATCAGGATGATTTCACGCGTGATGTGCCTGCCAGACTGACCGCGGAATTCCCGAAGGGTTATCAGTCGTTTTACTGCATGAGGCACGAGGTCACTCAGCAGCAGTATGTGGAATTCCTCAACACGCTCTCCTACGCCGAGCAACTTCGCCGCACGGAGAAACAAGGAAAGGACAAGGCCGCTCTCCAAGGGCCCGAGGCACCGGCTGGCACCCTGGTCATGAAGCCGGTGGGAGTCGACGGCTTCCAAAGCGGCCAGTATCGAAGCGGGATCAAGATTGCCGTTTCCGGCGTGGCCGTGGTGTCCGAACCGCTCGTTATCCGCCGGCCGAATTTCGTCGCCTCCGGCACCATCGTTCGGCCAGGCAAGCCGGCCGAATACGAATCCGATGCTCCCCACGTGGCCTGCAACTTCCTGAAGAACGACGACGGCACGGCCTTCGCCGCCTGGGCCGGGTTGCGACCGATGACCGAACTGGAGTTCGAAAAGTCCTCCCGCGGACCGCTGAAGCCCGTGCCGAACGAATACGCCTGGGGCACGGACCGGATCGCCGGCATGAATGCCACGGACTCCAAGGGCGGCCGCTACGTCTTGCAGAATGCCGGGAATGCGGACGAGACCGTGGTGTGGCAGGGCCCGCCTGGGCCGGATGCCACGCACGGCAACGCGCCCTCCATGGGGACCAACGATCAGCTCCGCGGCCCGCTGCGGGTCGGGGTCTTTGCCACGCCCGCCAGCGACCGCGTCAGCGCCGGTGCATCCTACTGGGGAATCCTGGATCTCACGGGGAACGTGATGGAGCGACCCGTCTCCGTGGGGTCCGCGACGGGGCGTGCCTTTCGGGGCATTCATGGCGAAGGCGGCGAATCCCCCTGGGCCGACCTTTTCCTGGGAATACGAGGCGGCGGGCTCGGAGAAGGCGGCCATTACAAGGGCTGGGGTGGGAACGACCTGTTCCGCATCTCGAACCGATACGTGGCCAGCCTTCCCGGGCTTTACGGGGGCGTCCGGCATTACATCATGGGCTTCCGCTGCGTGCGCACGGCGCAGTGAATGGCCATGAAGCGCTCCGTCCTTCGTATTGACCCACTCGGCAGCAGCGCAGGCCTAGCGAGGCACAAGGAAGTTCGATTTCCGAAGCCGAACGACTTCAGCCCCATCGAGTCGGGCGACGTCGATGTTTACGCACACGGCGTGCATTGGTGGATGGAAGTGCCGTGGTTGCACGGCGTCACCGCGGAGAAGCTCGTCGAAACGGGGCTGAAAGCGAACGATGGCTTTCTCAACCTGTCCAAAATCCAGACCATCTCCGATGAAGTGGCGAAGGTCATGGCGGATTACCAAGGCAGTCGTTCGATTCGGCTCACCGGATTGACGGAGCTTTCCGAGGCGAATGCGGCTCGTCTCCGCTCGAATGAAAAAATCGTCCTCCCGTCCAAATTTCAAAAGCCTGAACAACAGTGATCGCTCGGGTATTTCGTTCCCAACGACGCAACCCGCCCATGAGACTTAACATCTGCACGATTCTTGCCGTGGCACTGTGGACTGTGCCACAGGCCGTCGCCGCGGCTACCCCCGCGCTGGAGACCGCCTCCCTCAGGACGATTACGGTCGAAGACGCGAAGAAGTTCTCGCAGGACACGAGCGGCGCGCTGCCACTCGACGCCCTGAGCACGCTTTCGCTTGAGGCTGCCAGGGAGCTGGCGAAATACGACGGCTGGCTGTCGCTCAACGGGCTGAAGGAGATTTCGGACGGAGCCGCCGTGGCGCTCGGGCAACACAAGGGGGCGTTGCACCTGAATGGGTTGACGAAGGTTTCGGACGGTGCGGCCAATGCCCTTGCGGGCAATCGCGGCGAGTTGTCGCTCAACGGATTGACGGCGATCTCGGATGAATCGGCGCGGGCGCTGGCCAAACACACCGGCGGACGATTGATGCTCAAGGGACTGACCACGCTGTCCAGCGAGGCTGGCAAGGCGCTCGCGGGACGCAAAGGGGGTGGTCCGACCTATCAGACCGTCCTCGATGGCCTGACCTCGCTGACGCCCGAGGCGGCTGCGGCACTGGCGGGAACCCATCCTCACAACTGGCGCGGCGAGCTGCCCGCGTTCAAGACCATTCCGGTCGAGGTGGCCCAGGCGTTGGCAAAACGGCAAGGAGGGCTGTCGATGCCGGGGCTGACCTCGCTCTCGGACGACGCGGCCAAAGCGATCGGGGGAAAATTGGAAGGCAACCTGTCGCGTTTGACTTCGCTCACGGTCGAGGCGGCGAAAGCGATCTCCGGCCCCGTCCCGGGGCAACAACGTCGTTCGCTCAATCTTGACGGCCTCACGTCGCTCCCCGACGAAATTGCCCTGGCCATCGGTGGCAAGGACAGCCGCGGCAAGCTGTCCCTCAATGGGCTGAAGTCGCTCACGCCCGTGGCCGCGAAGGCTATCTGCCAGCGCGAGGGAGACCTCTTTCTAAACGGGCTGACAACGATCCCCGTGGACGTGCTCAAGGCGCTCGCCGAACACAAATCGCCGGGGCACGCCAGGCCGGCTGTTTATTTGGGCGGACTGACTTCGCTTTCCGATGAAGCGGCCGCGATCCTCGCGGCGTGGCCCAAGTGGAGCGGCAATCTGCCCGCGTTGCCAGCGGTCTCGGAGAGCGCCGCCGCGGCACTCGCCGCGTCGCGGAGATGGGATGGAAATCTCCCGGCGGTGAAGACGATTTCGGCCGCAGCGGCTGCGGCGGTCGCTCAGCGCCTGGGCAACCTGTCGCTCGACGGGCTGACGACGCTGACGGACGATGTGGCGGCGGCGCTGGCGAAACATCGCGGCGGCACGCTGTCGCTGGATGGGCTGACGAGCTTGTCGGACCAGGCGGCTGCAGCGCTGGCGCAGCATGGGGGGCGGCTGTCGCTCGGCGGGCTGAAGGCGCTCTCGCCGGGCGCGGCCCAGGCGCTGGCCGGGTATAAGGGGGATTGGCTGACCTTGGACGGAGTGCAAACGCTCGACACTGCGGCCGCGAAGGCGCTCGCGAAATATCGCGGCGCGGTTTCCCTGCGCGGCCTGACGACGCTCGCCGACGATGCGCTCAACGCGCTCAAGGGCAGTCCCGGGATCGTCCATGCGGAAAAATTCCGGACGGCGACCGTCGCCGGGACCGCCGTCGCCGCCGACGCGAAGCTGGTCCCCGCGTTTCTCAACAAGCACTGCTCGGACTGCCACGCCGACGGAGCCAAGGAGGGGGACTTCGACCTCGCCGCGCTCGCGCAGGACAACGTCGCGGGCCGCGTCGCCTATGCGTCCATCCTCGAGCGACTGCGCGCCGGGGACATGCCTCCCGCGAAGAAGCCGAGACCCGACGCCGCCGAGGCCGCCGCAGTGATCAAATCGATCCAGACAAAACTGGACACGCAGACCCCGGGCAAACTCACTTACTTCGCGGTGAAGGAAAGGCCGATCGACGGCAACCGCCTGCCCAATGCCATCCTCTTCGGCGGACCGCGCGGGCCGAGCATTCCGCCGCCGCCACGGCTCTGGCGGCTGTCGCCGTCGGCCTACACCAGATGGGCGGGCGAAATCAACACCTCGGTCAACGGTCTGCAGCAGCCGTTCGGTGTGATTCAAGAAGTGGGCATCCGGGATTTTGCGGCGCTCTACTCGCCCGACGAAGGAGCGACCAGCCTGCTGCTCGCGAACGCCGAACTGATCGTGGCCGCTCAGACGCGCGTGCATTCGCTGGTGAACATGAACGATCCGGCCTTTGCCAAGGAAAACCTCTGGCCGAACGCTGAACGACTGAAAACCGCCACCGTCGCCGAGCAGGAAGCGCTCAAGTCGGGAATGCGCGTGCGTCACGGACACAACGCTCTCGCGGCCCTGCTCCATCCGCAGGTGAAGGCGACGCGCGAGGAACTGGAAAAGGTGCTGCGCGGGCAATATCAAACGGCCCTGGCCCGCCAGCCGAGCGAACAGGAATTGGCGAGCGTGATTGCGCTCTACGACGCCACTTGCGCCAATGGCGATATGTCGATCGCCGGCAAGACGGCTCTGATGGCCCCGCTGATGACCCCCGAGGCGATCCTGCGCTTCGAGGTCGGCCTGGGTCCCGAGATTCGTCCGGGCGTTCGTTCACTCTCACCGCGCGAGACGGCGATGGCGATCAGCTTGTCGCTCTCGCCGAAGCGCGATCCCGGCCTGCTCTCGGCTGCGGCGCAGGGCAAATTGACCAGCCGCGCAGAAGTCGCCGAGACCGTGCGTGGCATCCTCGACAATCCGAAGATCAGCAAGCCGCTCGTGCTCGAATTCTTCCGCGAATACTTCGACTACTTCCGCGCTCCCGAAGTCTTCAAAGACCCGCTGCCGGATTACAAGCATCGGCAGGGCGTCCACTACGACGCGCGAAGGCTCGTCGCCGATACGGACGTGCTCGTGCTGCGCATCTTGTCGCGGGACAAAGATGTGTTGAGGGAACTGCTGACGACGCCCGAATCGTTCACTACGCACGAACTCTTCGTCCCGGTCGGCGACGGTCTCCGCAGCGGCGAGGCGATGTTTCGCTCCTTCGGGCCTTATGCCTTGGAGCACCTCGGAACGCAGTCGCAACGCCGTTCCGCCAGAAAGTCGCAGACGACCAGTGCGGCCGACGACAGCGAACGCATCGGCATCCTGATGCAGCCGAGCTGGCATGTGGCTTGGTCCGGCAACTTCCACAACGACATCGTCCGCAGGGGCCGCTTCGTCCGTGAGCGCTTGCTGGGGGGTCGCGTGCCCGATCTGCCGATCAATGTGGCGGCGATGGTCCCCGACGATCCGCACCACACGCTGCGCCAGCGGCAGATGGTCACCCGCGCGGCCGCTTGCTGGAAGTGCCACAACAAGATGGACGAACTCGGGCTGCCGTTCGAGGACCTCGACCACTACGCGATGAGCCGTCGCGGTGAAGAGGTGCATGACCTCGAAGCCATGGCCCAGGCGAAGGACAAGAACCAGAAGATCTACCGCGAGGCGCCGCTCGACACGACTGGCACCATCGCCTACAGCGGTGACCCGGCCCTCGACGGCCCGGTGCGCGATGCGCCCGAGATGCTCCGCCGCCTCGCCGGATCCGACCGCGTGCGGCAGATCTTCATCCGCCATGTGTTCCGCTTCTTCCTCGGTCGCAACGAGACGCCGGGCGACGCCGTGAGCCTACAGGAAGCGGATAAGGCGTATCTGGAGAGCGGCGGCAGCTTCAAGGCGCTGCTCGTGTCGCTGCTGTCGTCGGAATCCTTCCTCTATCGAACCGTCCCGACCACCCCCATTCCCACAACAACCGTTCCACCAAAGACAACCTCACAACTAAAATGAACCTCTCAAATCC
>Ga0194124_10001201_pt1 | contig 33771 bp, 38 predicted proteins | sample TA2KigCas0mmetaG_FD_148605 | JGI IMG/M metagenome (GOLD analysis project Ga0194124, IMG submission 148605) | Freshwater microbial communities from Lake Tanganyika, Tanzania - TA2015031 Kigoma Deep Cast 0m | ecosystem: Environmental > Aquatic > Freshwater > Lake | place: Tanzania: Lake...
AAGCCCACCGACTGGGCTTACCAGGCGCTCTCCAACCTGATCGAGCGCTACGGCTGCGTGGCCGGTCTCGGCGGCACCTACAAGGGCGGCCGTGCCATGACCCGTTTCGAGGCTGCAGCTCTGCTGAACGCCTGCCTCGACCGCGTCTCTGAAGTGACCGATGAGCTCAAGAAGCTCATGGCCGAGTTCGAGAAGGAACTTGCCGTGCTCAAGGGCCGTGTTGACGGTCTGGAAGCCAAGGTGGGCGTGCTGGAGGCTCAACAGTTCTCCACCACCACCAAGCTGAAGGGCATCGCCACCATGGTGCTCGGCGGCGCGACCTACAGCTCCAATAACTTCGGTCAGGCTGCTGTCAACCTGGGTGCTCCTGGTGGCTTCAGCAACGGTCTGAGCTTTAACTACGACGTTCGCCTGAACTTCGACACCAGCTTCACCGGCAAAGACCTGCTGCGCACCACCCTGCGTGCCGGTAACTTCGGCAACAGTGCCTTCGGTGGTGCCACCGTGGGCCTGACCGCTCTGGAAACGGCATTCCAGGAAGGAAACAGCGGTGTTGCTGGTTCCAACCTGGTTGAAGTCAACCGCTTGTTCTACCAGTTCCCGATCGGCAGCGGCTTCACCGCAACCTTCGGTGGCCGGGTGCGTCAGGACGACATGCTGGCCATGTGGCCCAGCGTGTACCCCGCTGACGCTATTGTCGACTTCTTCACCTACGCTGGCGCACCCGCTGCTTACCCTCTGACGCTGGGTGCCGGTGCCGGTTTGTGGTGGCAGCAGAACGGCTTCAGCATCAGCGCCAACTACGTGTCGAATAATGGCGGTAGTGGCTTCCCTGGCCCAACTGGTGGCGTTAATCCCGTATCAGGCGCCGCTCTTGCCGGTGGCGGTATTGGTACCAGGGCTTCGATCAGCACATCCAGCGTTCAGTTAGGTTACGCCTCTCAAAACTGGGGTGTAGCTGCGATTTATAGCTACCTGCAGAACCCGATCGGGGCCAATCTGCCAGCCTCGACCTCGTTCATCAACACGCTTCTTACTGCTTCTGGCAATGTTGGAGCTACCGGCAATGTCAACAGCTTCGGTCTGAGTGGTTACTGGCAGCCGAGCGAATCTGGTTGGATTCCCTCCATCAGTGCTGGTTGGGGCATCTCCACCTTCTCAATCCTGACCCCAACTGGCATGGGTGGTTTCGGTGGTGGTGTTGGCAACCTTGGTGGTACCGCCGCTTCCTGGTCTGTTGGCATCCAGTGGAAGGACGCTTTCGCCAAAGGCAATGCCCTTGGCTTCGCCTTCGGTCAGCCCACCATGATCACCAAACTTAATAGCGGGCTTGCACCACTTGCTGCTACTGCGACCACTGGTGGTGGCAACGGCGGCGCAAACGAAGGCAACTGGGCTTGGGAATGGTGGTACAAGTTCCAGGTCACCGACAACATCAGCGTGACGCCTGGTTTCTTCTACCTGAGCCGCCCCATGGGCCAGCTTACCCCGGCCAACAACGTCAACGGCACCGGCGCCGGCTTCTTCAGCAGCTTCGGCTACCTCCTGAAGACCACCTTCAAGTTCTGATCGCGATCAGAACCATCAGGGCCCATTCCCTCACACACCGGGCCCTTCCTCTTTTTCGCAGGACTTCTCACACCGCGCCGTTGGCGCTTCAGTCCTCCGCACTTCTCAACCGTTCCTCAAACCTGCCCGGCTGGTCCTCCAGCCGGTTTTTTTGTGCTTGAGCAGTGGCTGCTCACGCCTGTGGCCTGGGCGGCTAAGGCCTCTGGCTTCAGACTGAATCCAGCGTTTCTCGCCGATTCCCGGCCCTGCCCTTGCCCCAGCGCCACCCTGCCGCTGTGACCCGCACCTCGGATCCCTATGCCGTGCTGGGGGTGAGCCCGGCGGCCACGGCCGCCGAGATCAAGGCCGCCTACCGCGCCCTGGTCAAACAGCACCACCCCGATGCCGGTGGTCAGGCCGAGGCCATGCTTGCCCTCAATGCGGCCTGGGAGGTGCTCGGCGACAGTGAGCGGCGGCGACGGCACGACCTGCGTTATGACGCTGGAGCTGCGACGCCCATGGCAACGCAGGACACAGCTCAGTCATCAGTTGAGGAGCGTGATCAGAGGGCCGCACCCGCCCGCGCCCGCGCCGCTCGCGCTTCCGATGCCGAGCTCGAGATCTGGCTGCAGCAGGTGGTGGCCCCGATCGATCGCCTGCTGGCCCAGGTAATCAACCCCTTTGACGCCCAGGTCAAGGCCCTGGCTGCCGATCCCTACGACGATGCGCTGATGGAGGCGTTCTGTGCTTTCCTCGAACACAGTCAGGGTCGCCTCGAGAAGGTCGAAACCCTCTACCGCTCCTGCAGCATTCCCAAACACGCCCAGGCCTTTGGCCTTTCGCTCTACCACTGCCTCAGTTTGATCAAGGACGCTTTGGGCGAATTTGAGCGCTATACCATGGGCTACGTTGATTCTTACCTTCATGACGGCCGCCAGATGCTGCGCCAGGCGCGCAGGCTCCGTTCCGAGCTGCAACAGGAGCGTCGTCAGTTGCTGGGGTGAATTGTAGTGTTGATTGGATTCTCAAAGGATGGTGATGAGTGGATTGCAGATTCTGTGTGTCAGCGGCTGTAGTGCATCGTGATGAACAGATGAAACCTGTGTACCATCAGTGGCGTCCCGGGCTTGGTCTCAGCCAGCTGCTGATCAGCATGCCGGGCTTTTAACTTCGGTCGTAAGGGCACGCTGAGTGCCTTGGCCAGCCTTTTCTTATCGTTGCGCTCTTCTTCTGGTCTTTCACGTTTGACTTTGCAGATGAACACACGAATGGTTGTGTTTTCGGGTGTGTTGCTCTCGACCCTGGTGCAGCTTCCCTTGTCGGCTGCTGATGATGTTGGCAACGCAGCGGCTGTTGATGAGTCTATTCATTAACGCTGCATCGGGGCCAGGAATTATATGGGATGTTATCAGATTCAATCCGCTCTCCTCAAGCGTTCGTCGCAGCAGGCAGGCAAAATTGATTTGATCCAGGCCTCACCTGTTGTTGGCTCAGTTAATGCTGTTCCAATAAAATGTCACTACAGAAGTTTTAATATCTGTCCTGCCCGCTGATTGGGGGAGATTGTCGCCTGAATGATCGCCACGCAGTTCCTGGCTTTGTTGGCGCACGACGATTGAACGGTGTTGCTTTAAAACGTTGTCTACTGGCGAGGCTTCAAGGTTGCAGTCCAATCTGCAGCCAATGTGCCCTCATTGGCCTGATAGCGCGCCATCTTGCGACGCAGCGCCGCAACGCTACGGGGGCCATCGGCGCTGAGCTCCAGCACGGCCTCCGGATTGGCTGCGCACAACTGGGCAAACTGCTTCGGTGTGAGCCGCAGATCAGCCGGCAACTGCAGCGGCGCCGGTGTCCCGGCCCGGGGTTCGGCAACGGTCATCGCGCAGCGCTGACAGCTGGTTCAAGGCGACAGGCATCTGCCGGCTGCCTCAGCTGGCGGGATAGGCCATGCGCACGTCGGTATGGCTGAAATCATTGCCCTTGAACAGCAGTAGTGCTCCCAGGGTCTGGGCCAGCGCGTACGCGTAGCAGTCGCCCAGGTTCAACCCTGCAGGGTGGCGTCCTTTGCCGAAGCGTTGGAAGGCCGCTCTGGCCAGTTCAGCTTGCTGGCGGTCAAAAGGCACCACGTCGATCGCGGCAGTCGCCAGGAACAGATCAAGGTTGCGTTGGCCCTGGCTGCCAAATCGGGTTTCCACAACAATGCTGATTTCGACGAGCGATGCCGCCGACACTCGACGTTGCTGCGCTGCAGCGATGGCCTGGTTGAAGCTCTGGCGCTCGGGTTCATCCTGAAGAATCGCCAGGATCGCTGAGCTGTCGATCACCATCAGCTCGGCAGTCCGTCCTCGTCGTAGCCGAGGATGACCTCGGCGCTGCGGCCATCGAGCCTGGGCAGCTGAGCCGTCTGCAGCGCGATTGCATCGAGCTTACCGGCAAGCTGATGCGTCTCTTGGCTCAAGCTGCTGCGCAGCTGATTCAGGCGCTGGTGCAACGCTTGAATCACCGCTTCTGTTTTGGTTTCCCCCGAAAGCGCCGCCACTTCAGCTGCCAATCGGTCAGCCTCCGGATTGCGGATGTTGAGCGCCATGGCCTGGATGTGTAGACGCAGTGGCTTCAGTGTAGTCGGAGCGTTCAGCTGCTCGGATAGGCCTCCAGCTGGTCGAGCCGCAGCCACACATCGGGCACGGGGCGGCGCCAGCGCAGCTGGGCGTAGTCGCCCTGCAGCGCCAGGATCTCGCCAGGGCCTTCCAGTACGTAAGCCGGCACTACGCCATCGCTGGCGGCCGCTTCAAGGCTGCCAGCATAGGCCTGCCGGTTGAGCCGCACCAGGGAGCCTTTCTTCAGGTCGGGTGCCGAGCTCGCAGAGGGTTCAGCCATGGCGGGTGGTGGCGGGCAATCCTTGCGCCCACGCTAAAACCGGGGCAGCGGCATTGGGTCCCGAGGCCGCTGCAATGGATCAGGCCCTTGAACAGCACGCGTGCCCTGCTGCTCGGGCTGCCGCTTCAGGGCTTGTCGCTGCTCCCACCGGATCGACGCCGGGACCTAGTCTCTTGCCGCTGAAGCGATCGGAAACCGCACGTGCGCTTGTTGCTACTGGGCTGCTCCGGCTTTGTGGGCCGTGAGCTGGTGCCCTTTCTGCTCGAGCTGGGCCATGACCTGACCCTGGTGAGCCGCCAGAGCCAGCCCTTCGCCCAGTTGGTGGGGCAGCGGCTGTCGGTGTTGCGGCTCAATCCGGCCGATCCCGGCAGCTGGAGCCACAACGGTCTCGATGTGGCCCTGCGCCAGGCCGACGCTGTGGTCAACCTGGCCGGCGAACCGATTGCCGACAAGCGCTGGACCCCGGCCCACCGCCAGCTGTTGCTCGAGAGCCGCGTGCGCAGCACCGCCCTGCTCACCGAGGCGATGGCGGCGCTCGACACTCCGCCCAGGGTGCTGGTGAGTGGCTCGGCCGTGGGCTATTACGGCACCAGCCTCGAGGGCCGCTTTGTGGAGAGCAGTCCCAGCGGCCATGACGTTCTGGCTGAGATCTGCCGCGGCTGGGAGGCGGCGGCCGACCAGGCCCCGGCGGGCTGCCGCGTCGTCAAGCTGCGCATCGGCATCGTGCTGGGGCCCGATGGCGGCGCCCTGGGCAAGATGCTGCCGGTGTTCCGGGCCGGCTTCGGCGGGCCGGTGGGCAGCGGCCGCCAGTGGATGAGCTGGATCCACCGCCACGACCTCTGCCGCCTGATCGCCGCCGCCCTCGAGGATCCCGCCTACCAGGGCGTCTACAACGCCGTGGCCCCGACCCCCACCACCATGGGCGCCTTTGCCAGTGCCTTGGGCAAGGCCCTTGGCCGGCCCAGCCTGCTGCCGGTGCCGGGTCCGATCCTGCAGCTGCTGCTGGGTGATGGCGCCCAGGTGGTGCTCGAAGGCCAGCAGGTGCTGCCGGAGCGCCTGTTGCAGCAGGGGTTTCAGTACCAGTTTGGCGAGCTCAGCGCTGCCCTCGCCGCTGCCACCAGCCCAAGGCGCCGCTGAGCAGCGCCGCCGCCATCAGCAGCCCGATCGCCGGCGTGAACAGTGGCTCCCACAACTGCTGAAACAGCCTCAGCGGTGCTTCGATCTGCTGGCTGTGCAGCAGCACGGCCATGCCAAACCACAGCGCCCCGGCGATCACCACAAACACATCCACCACCAGCAGGCTGTCGAGCGCGCCTTTGAGCCGCTGCAGGCCGCTTGGCGCGGCGGTCGAGGCCGCTGGCGTGCTGTCGTCCTTTCCCGCCATCGCTGGATCGGTCCACTCTGGGCCCGATTCTGCAGGCTCCCTAAGCTCAGCGGATCTGGAGCTTGGGTGTGCAGGCTGAGGCGGCGGGTGATGCGGCGGAGGGCGATCTGCTGTTCATCAGCAACGGCCACGGTGAAGACCTCAACGGCAGCCTGATCTGCGCCGCGCTGCAACGCCTGGCCCCGCAGCTGCGGTTGGCAGCCCTGCCGATCGTGGGTGGTGGCGGGGCCTACCGCCGGCGTGGGTTGCCGCTGCTGATCCAGGGCCGCGACCTGCCCTCCGGCGGCATGGTGTATCAGGGCTGGAACCTTTGGCGGGATCTGGCCTCCGGCTGGCTTCCCCAGACCCTGGCGCAGATTCGTGCAGCCCGGCGCGAGGGGCAGCGGTTTCGCCTCGTGCTCAGCGTGGGCGACCACGTGCCGCTGCTGTTTGCCTGGCTCACCGGCCGGCCCACGGTCGTCTTTCTGGTTTCCACCTCGAGCTACTACGAGGGCCGCCTGCGGCTCAGCCCGATCACCCGCTGGCTCTGCCGCCGTGAGGCGGTGCGCCTTGTGCTCACCCGCGATGCCTTCACGGCCCGCGACCTGCAGGTCCAGGGTCTTGCCAAGGCCCGTTTTCTCGGCTATCCGATCATGGATGCGCTGGAGGCGGCTCCTGCTGGTGTGGGGGCCGATTCAGCCACCGTGCCGATTGCCCTGCTGCCGGGCAGCCGCTTCCCCGAAGCCCAGGCCAATCTGGCCCTGATGCTGCAGCTCTGCGAACGGCTGGTGCAGCGCGCCCCCGAGCGCTGCTGGCAGTTTGTGGCGGCGGTGGTGCCGGGCACCGATGGGCCGCTGTTGCAGCAGCAGCTGGCGGCGTTGGGCTGGCAGCACCAGGGTGAGGGCTGGCTTGGCACGCGCCGCAACCCTGACGTGCGCGTGCGCCTGCGCAGCGACGCCTTTGCCGCGATCCTGCACCGGGCCCAGGTGGTGGTGGGCATGGCGGGCACTGCCGTTGAGCAGGCGGTGGGGCTGGGCAAGCCGGTGGTGCAGCTGGTGGGCCGCGGCCCTCAGTTCAGCTACGCCTTTGCCGAAGCCCAGATGCGGCTGCTGGGCGAGGCGGTGTTCACCGTGGGTGAGCAGCCCGCCGGCCCTCGCGAGCTCGACGCGGCCTGCAGCTTGATCCTGACCCTGTTGGCGGATGCCGATCTCCCGCAGATCTGCCATCAGTGCGGCCTCGAGCGGGTCGGCGCCCCGGGGGGATCGGCGGCCATTGCCGAGGCCCTGTGCTCTGCCCTGGATGACGTGGACGCTTCGCGCTGAGCTCAGCCCTCCAGCCAGGCCTTGACCTTCTGCATCGCCGGCCAGCCCGGCTTGCGCTGCAACCCATCGGCGATCGATTCCTGCAGTTCGGCGGCCATCTCGGGAGCCATCACGAGCACCCGCTGCACCATCTCGATGTGTTCGCGCACCCCCTTGGCGCCGGTTTCGAGCATGGCCAGGGCCAGGTTGATGCGGGCCTGGGGATCCTGGGGGCTCAGGCGCACGGCCGTGCGCGCCGAGCGCAGCCCATCGAGGGGCTGGTTGTTGAGCAGCTGCAGCCAGGCCAGGCAGATCCAGCAGGCCGACTGGCGCGGGTTCTGGGCGGCCAACGACTCGAACTCGTCGATCAGCTCCCCCGCCGGTGCCCCCTGGTGGTAGCGCTGCAATGCCGCTTCAAACGCAGAGGCCTCAACTGGGGGTTGGCTCGCGGTCTCGGCAGGCGGTTGGGTTTGAGCCATGGCAGGCGGCACGCCGCGCAGGCGCGCTGAATGATCACTGCCTGTCAGGTTCCCATGGCGGCTTCCGGGGCGTTTTTTAGTGGCGTTTTTCAGATGGCTTCCAGGTCGCCCTCCCGTGGCGCTGAACCGGTCGCCTCGGCTCTGGTCGCCTGGCCGCCCCCGGATCCTGATCAGACCGCAAACGAGCTGCCGCAGCCGCAGGTCTGGGTGGCGTTGGGGTTGCTGAAGTTGAAGCCGCCGCCGATCAGGGCTGTCGAGAAATCCAGCTGCATGCCGTAGATGTACAGCAGGCTCTTGGGATCGCAGACCACCTCAAAGCTGGCTGCGCCGTCCGGTTCGTAGGTGTAACGCTCATCGTCGCCGCGGATCTCGGCGGCGTCGATGAAATCCATCGTGTAGCTCATGCCGCTGCAGCCACCCGACCGCACCCCCACCCGCAGCACCTTGCTGGCCCCCTGCTGGCCCATCAGCACGGCCAGTTGCTTCATCGCCGGCTCGCTGATCAGGATGCCCTTGCCGTCTTTGGCGGTGAAGGTGGTTGCTGCCGCTTGTTCGGCAGTTGCTAGGGCTTCAGACCCCATGGCGGCGATCCTGGTGCACTCTGGAATTCAAATCTAGGGACCCAAGCCCGCCAAGGGGGGATCGCCATCCCCGCCAGGGTGCGGTCGCTCCATAGAGTCGAGCCACTGTTTGTGGATTGGGGCGTGCGGGTCGCCATCGTGGGAGCGGGTCTGGCCGGTCTGGCGGCGGCCGTGGATCTTGTCGATGCCGGCCACCAGGTCGATCTCTACGAAGCGCGCCCGTTCCTGGGCGGCAAGGTGGGCAGCTGGGAAGACCCTGACGGCAACCACATCGAGATGGGCCTGCACGTCTTCTTCTTCAATTACGCCAATCTCTTCGCCCTCCTCGACAAGGTGGGCGCGCGAGCCAACCTGCTGCCGAAGGACCACACCCACCTGTTTGTGAACACCGGCGGCGACCTGCGCGAGCTCGATTTCCGCTTTGCCCTGGGAGCCCCCTTCAACGGCCTCAAGGCCTTCTTCACCACCCCCCAGCTCGACTGGATCGACAAGCTGCGCAACGCCCTGGCCCTGGGCACCAGCCCGATCGTGCGCGGCTTGGTCGACTATGAGGGGGCGATGAAGACGATCCGCGCCCTCGATGCGGTCAGTTTTCAAGACTGGTTCGTGGGCCACGGCGGCAGCGTGCAGAGCATCAAGCGGATGTGGAACCCGATCGCCTATGCCCTGGGCTTCATCGATTGCGAGGCGATCTCGGCCCGCTGCATGCTCACCATCTTCATGATGTTTGCGGCCAAGACCGAGGCCTCCAAGCTGAACCTGCTCAAGGGCTCGCCCCACCGCTGGCTCACCGGGCCGATCCTCAACTACATCGAGGCCCGCGGCGGCCGCCTGCATCTGCGCCACCGGGTGTCGGAGGTGCTGTTTGAGGAGGGGGCGCCCGGCGCCGATGGCCACCCCGAGACCAGCGTGAGCGGGCTGCGTCTGGGCACTCCCGATGGCGAGATCACCGTCGCGGCCGATGCCTACCTGGCGGCCTGCGATGTGCCGGGCATTCAGCGCATGATCCCTGAGGCCTGGCGCCGCTGGCCCCTGTTTGAGCGCATCTTTGCCCTCGAGGCGGTGCCCGTGGCTACGGTGCAGCTCCGCTACGACGGCTGGGTCACCGAGCTCGGTGACAGCCCAGGTGCCGCTGCGGCCCGCGCCGATCTCGACCGGCCCACCGGCCTCGACAACCTGCTCTACACCGCCGACGCCGACTTCAGCTGCTTTGCCGATCTGGCCCTGGCCAGCCCGGTCGATTACCGCAAAGAGGGGCTGGGCTCGCTGCTGCAGTGCGTGCTCACCCCCGGTGATCCCTGGATCCCGAAGAAAACCGAGGAGATCGTCGCCCACACCGACGCCCAGGTGCGCGCCCTGTTCCCCTCGGCCAAAGACCTGAAGCTGGTGTGGAGCAACGTGGTCAAACTGGCTCAGTCGCTCTACCGCGAGGCCCCCGGCATGGAGCCCTACCGCCCCGATCAGCGCACCCCCGTGAGCAATTTCTATCTGGCCGGCAGCTACACCAGGCAGGACTACATCGATTCGATGGAAGGCGCCACCATGAGCGGCCGGCTGGCTGCTGCGGCCCTGCTGCAGCGACCGGTTCAGCTCGCCAGCAACGCGGCGGTGGCCTGAGATGGGACGCTGGCTCGATCACACCGTCACCACCGAGATCCAGGCTCCGGTCGATCGGGTCTGGGCGGTGTGGAGCGATCTGGAGGCGATGCCGCGCTGGATGCGCTGGATTGAATCGGTGGTCACCCTGCCCGGCGAGCCCGACCTCACCGACTGGACCCTGGCGGCCCAGGGGTTTCGCTTCCATTGGAAGGCCCGCATCACCCAGCGGGTCGAGGCCCAGCAGCTGCATTGGCAGTCGGTCGGAGGCTTGCCCACCAAAGGGGCGGTGCGCTTCTATGCCCTCAGCCCCCTGCAGACCGCGGTCAAGCTCAGCGTCAGTTACGAGCTGCCCGCAGCGCTTGCACCGCTCATGGAACCGACCATGCTGGGGGGGATTGTCACCAAGGAACTGCAGGCCAACCTTGACCGTTTCCGTGACCTGGTTGAAACCGACCCGCTGGCTCAGGCTGATTCAGCTGCGGCCGATCCGGCTGCTACCGTTGCTGCTGCTGACGGCATGCCAGAGCAGCCCTGACCCCCAGGCGATCGCCAGCAAGCCGATTCCACCCTTGCGGCCGGCCAAGATTGATCCAGCGGCGGCGGCCTCCACGGCCACCACCGCTGGTCTGACCCCCTTGCCAAGCCCGCAACAGGTGATCACCGCCCAGCTGGTGGGGCGGCCTGATCCCTTTTTGCCGGTGCAGGGTGTGGCCACCGGCGGCGCCGCCGGTCAGCCCGGCTTGCCGCCGGGGTTTCGTTTCAACGGCGTGATCCGCACTGGCGGCCAGGCTCAGGCCCTGGTGCAGTTTGGATCCGAGTCCGGCAGCCTGCGCCCTGGCGATGTGGGCGGCCGCAGCACCAACCTGCTGCCTCCGGGCTGGGCCGTGGGCGGCATCGATGTGGCCCGTGGGCGCTTGATCCTGCGGGCTTCGGGCCAGGCCATCGCTGTCAGCCTCGACGGTCGCGGCTGAGGGCGGTGGCGCAGGCCTCAACCAGCCCCGCCATGTCGTGGGGGCTGGCTTCAGCGTCGACCCGCCCCAGCAGCAGGCGGCAGGCCTTGCTGGTCTGGGGCCCGATCGACACCACCGCCAGCGGCGGGTGGCCCGGAGCGGGTGCGTCGAGCCGCTGCCGCCATTCAGGGCCGAAGGCCCCTTCCAGCAGCTCGCCCGTGTGCCGCACGGTCTTGGCGCTGCTGAAGGTGAGGGCGTCGAGCTCGCCGGCGTTCAGGGCGGCGATGGCGGCGCTGGGCAGGCCCGCCGGGCAGCCGGTTTCGTAGGCCGCCACCTCCACCACCCGCGCCCCGGCGGCGGCAAACGCCTCGGCCAGCACGGTGCGGCCGCCGCTCTGCACCCGCGGGATCAGCAGCCGCAGCCCCCAGGCTGAGCTGGGGAAATGCTCGATCAGGCTGTCGGCCACAAAATCCGGCGGCACAAAATCCGCGGCGGCCCCGAGCTCCTCGAGCCGCTGGGCGGTTTTGCGGCCCACAGCGGCGATTTTCAGCCCGGGGGGGCGATGGGCCAGGCTGCCGCCCAGCTGGCGCAGGCGTGCATCCATGGCTTCAGCGCCGTTGGCGCTGGAGATCAGCAGCCAATGAAAGCTCTCCAGCTCGGCGAGGGCATCGTCGAGCGGCCCCCAGTCGCTGGGGGGGGTCACCACCAGCGCCGGTAGATCGATCACCCTGGCACCGGCCTGCTCAAACAGGGCCCGGGCCTCTCCGGCCTGGCCCTCGGCCCGGGTGACGCCGATGCAGCGGCCCTGCAGGCTGCTCATGCGTCCAGCTTCACCAGGGCGCCGGCCTGCTCGCGCAGGGCCTGGGCGTCGCTGCTGCGCCCCTGGGCCTGCAGCAGCGCGATCGCCCGGCTAAAGCCGCGGCGGGCCCCCTCGATGTCGCCCCCCAGCAGCAGCGCCACCGCCAGGTTCTGCTCGGTCTCCGGGTGCTCCGGTTCGGCCGCCAGGCTGCGGCGGTAGGCCGCGATCGCCTCGCCGATGCGGCCGCGGCGCCGTTCGATCAGCCCCAGGCTGCGCCAGCCCTGGGGCAGTTCGGGGGCGGCTTCAGCGGCGCTCTGGGCTAGCCCTGCGGCTTCGGCGAGGCTGGGGGCGGGATCGGGCCCCGGCTGCTCCAGCAGCAGGGCCGCCAGGTTGAGGCGCGCCGCCAGGGTGAGCTGTGGGGGCAGCGGCAGGGCCAGGGCCTCGCGGTAGCGCGCGGCTGCCGCCACCGGGCTCTCTACCGTCTCGGCGATCGCCAGGTGCAGCAGCAGTTCGTAGCGCTCCGGATGGGCCTCCGCCCCACAGGCCTCCAGGCCCTGGTGCAACAGGGCCAGCCCGCGTTCACGGTTGCCCTCGCTGATCTCGAGCCCGCCGAGCTTGGCGCAGGCGTAGGCATCGCCGGGCCGCTCCGCCAGCTCAGCCTCCATCGCCTCGCGCAACCGCTGCCCCTTGCGGCCGGCCGCCAGCAGCTCCGGTCGGTAGCCCTCGTGCAGCAGGGCGGGTACCGTGCAGTCGGCGATGTGCCAGTGGGGCTCCGCAGCGATCAGCGCGGCCACGCTGTCATCGACCATGGCGTGATAGCGGCGGCTCCAGCTGATGGCAGGGTGGCGCCGAAACAGGCGGCTCACGTTGGAGTAGGGCGCCTGGGCCGCCCCCAGCTCGTGGCGCAGCAGGTTGATCAGCAGCACGTCGGGCTCGGCCATCAACTGGCGCAACGGCTCCCTGGACTGCGGCTGCAGCAGCTCGTCGGCATCGAGCACCAGCACCCAGTCGCCGTTGACGTGCCTGAGCGCTTCGTTGCGGGCGGGCCCGAAATCACCGGGCCACGGCAGGTGATGCACCACGGCGCCGCAGCGCTCGGCTATGGCTACCGTGTCGTCGCGCGAGCCGGTGTCGAGCAGCACCATCTCATCGACGAAGCCGGCCACCGAGGCCAGGCAGCGCTCGAGCCGCTGGGCTTCGTCGCGCACGATCATCGAAAGGCTGAGCATGGCCGTTGCCGAAGTCACTACATGTTGGCTGCCGGGGCTCAGTCGGTGAAGCCTTCGTCACTGTCGGTGTCGGTGTGCCCCAGACCGAGGCTGCCGAGCACCAGGCTCTGGGCCAGGGGCATCTGGCCGGCGCACCAGGCCCCTGGGCATTCGGGCTGCAGCTGGGCCTGCAGGCTCTCCCACAGGTAGGGGCTGCCGTAGACCACCAGGCCGGCGAGGCGTGCGCACCGTTGCAGCTGACGCACCACCGCCTCCCAGGGTTCGCTGGCCGCGCTGGAGCCGCGAAAGGGGTTGCCGCGCACAAACAGCTGCAGCAGCACCGGGCCTTCCCCCAGGCGCTCCAGCGCCAGGGGCTGCTCGGGGTCGTTGCTCCAGGGGCTGGGGCTGCGGGGCTCCAGCAGCACGGGCCGGTAGCCGGCCGCGGCGGGGATCTCCAGGGCAGGCAGCTGCGGGGTTGCCTGCGGCGCCTGCAGGCTGCTCTCCAGGCGGATCAGATTGATGCCACCGCCGCTACCACTGCCCTTGGCTGGCGGCAGCGCTGGGCCCCGGCGCTCCAGGCTGCGGGCGATCAGTGTTTGGGCCAGGGTGGTATCGGGCTCGGCAACCGTCAGGCCCGCCGTTGGGGCGGCTGCGGCAGCAGGGCTCGGGCCTGAGGGCTTGCTGACCCGCTCCAGGGCCCGCCGCCGGCGTTCGGCGCTGGCCTCAAGCTGGCTGCGGCTCAGGCGCCCGCTGGCCACGGCGGCAGCGATGGCGGCGATGGCGGCGCCGGCATCGTCGGGCATCAGCACCAGGTCGGCCCCGGCTTCCAGCGCCAGCACGGCCGCCTCGCCCCCGCCGTGGTGGCGGCTGATGGCATCCATCACCAGGGCATCGGTCACCACCAGGCCGTCAAAGCCCAGCTGCTGCCGCAGCAGGTCGCTCAGCACCGCTTTGGAAAGGGTGGCAGGCCGCTGCGCGTCGAGGGCCGTCAGCACCAGGTGCGCCGTCATCACGGCGTCGATGCCGGCGGTGATCGCCGCTGCAAACGGCGGCAGCTCCACCGCCGCCAGCCGCTCTCGGCTGTGGGCCAGCAGCGGCAGCGCAAGGTGCGAATCGACGCTGGTGTCGCCGTGGCCGGGGAAGTGCTTGGCGCAGCCGAGCACCCCCTCGGCCTGCAGCCCAGCCCAGAACGCCTGCGTCAGGGCCGTAACCACCTCTGGGGTTTCGCCCCAGGCGCGCACGTTGATCACCGGATTGGCGGCGTTGTTGTTGACATCGCACACCGGCGCCAGCACCCAGTTGAGCCCCAGGGCCCTGGCTTCGCGGCCGGTGCAACGGCCGTAGCGCTGGGCCAGCTCCACCGCCGCGGCCGGCTCGCGCTGATGCAGCCGTGCGAGGGCCAGGGGCGGCGGCAGCCAGGTGGCCCCTTCAAAGCGCTGCCCCACTCCCTCCTCGACATCGGCGCAGAGCAGCAGGGGGGTGCTCGCCCAGCTCTGCAGCTGGCGGGTGCGCAGGCTCAGTTCGGCTGCGCTGCCCCCCAGCAGGATCACGCCCCCCACCCCCAGCTCCAGCAGGTGCTGCAACTCGCGGTTGGGCAGCTCCCACTGCGGGTAGCGCCGCTGCGCGTCGAGCAGGTGGCCGCTGCCGCGCACCACCAGCAGCGAGGCGATCAGCGTGCGCAGTGAGCGATCGGCAGCAGACCTTGGCAGCGGCTCACCCATCGCGGCTCAGTCGCCCAGGGCAGCGCCGTCGCCGGCGGGATCGCCCTTGTGCTGGCGTTCGGCCTCCAGTTTGTTGAGCAGGCTCAGCACCGTGGTGCCCTGCTCGAGCCCGCGATCGAGCACGAACACCACCTCGGGCGTGCGGCGCATCTTGAGCCGCCGCCCCAGTTCGCCCTTGACGAAGGCGCTGGCCGAACGCAGCCCCGCCAGCGCCTGCTGCTGATCGTCTGAGCTGCCGTAAACGCTCACAAAGATCTTGCAGTGCTGCAGGTCGCCGGCCACCTCCACATGGGTGATGCTCACCATCCCGTGGCTGACGCGTTCGTCTTTGATGCCGCTGAGCAGCAGTTCACTCACCTCTCGGCGGATCAGGGCCGCTACCCTCTCCACCCGTCGCCCCTGTGCCATCGCTACACCACCGGCGCTGTGCTCACCATGGCATGCAGCACCAGCGACAGGCTGATCAGGCCGCTGATGCCGGCGCTGATCAGGGCCACAGCGGTTACGGGGTTGCGGGCCCGCACCGTGAGCGGCTCGAACACCGAATTGGCCACGCCGAGCCCGAAGGCGATCAGGTAGCGCGGGTAGCGCGTCACGTTGAGAAAGAAATCCTTCATCGCTACTGGATCGCCACGGGATCGCCACAGGAACGGCCTCGCTACTCTGCCGCCCACTGGTCCCCATTGGCATGCAGCTGCATCAGTTCCGTCAGTCCCCCTTCTGCCACAAGGTACGGCTGGTGCTGGCCGCCAAGGGCCTCAGCTACGACGTGGTCGAGGTGACGCCTGGACTCGGCCAGCTGGGCCTGTTCCGCCTCTCGGGCCAGCGCCAGGTGCCGGTGCTCGTCGATGGCGAGACGGTGGTGGCCGATTCCACCGCCATTGCCCTGCATCTCGAACAGCACCATCCCCAGCCCGCCCTGCTGCCGGCGGATCCCGAGCTCAGGGCCCGGGTGCTGCTGCTCGAAGATTGGGCCGACACCGCCCTGGCCTCGGGCGTGCGCACGGCCCTGATCCAGGCGGCGGCCAGCGATGCCGAGCTGCGCGGCGCGCTGATGCCCGAGGCCACCCCGGGGCCGCTCAAGCAGCTGGTGGCGGCGGTGCCAGCAGGCCTGGGGAGCCTGGCCGAAACCCTGGGCGAGTCTCTGCTCGGCCAGGGCGAGCGTCGGCAGTTGCAGCGCAATCTCGAGCAGCTGCAGGCGCTGCTGGCCGGGCGCAGCCATCTGGTGGGTGACGCCTTGTCGTTGGCCGATCTGGCGGTGGTGGCCCAACTGTCGCTGCTGCGGCCCCAGGGCCTGGCGGTGCCGGGCCTCGGCGACAACCCGCTGCTGGAGCCGCTGTTCAGCTGGTGGGATCAGATTCTGGCGCCGCTGGCTGCAGCCTGAGCTGCCAGTGGGCGGTGCGCCGTGGCTTCGCCCTCAGCCCCTCGGCGGGGGAGGGGTAGGTGGCCTGCCACTGCTCGCCGCTGATGCTGCCATCGCTGGCGCGTTGGTAATGGCTGAGTGTCTCCACCTGGCTCACCCGCGGCGTTCCGCCCGCGTCATGCACGATCTGCAGGGCCAGTTCATCGCTCCAGAGCTGATCCGCCGCGGTTTCGCTGCGGCGGGCCACCACGGTGGATTCCAGCAGGCGGTCTCCCTGCAGCCGTGCGAGCTGGCGGTTGGGGTTGGCCGGATCGTTGCTCACCCCCAGCAACGCCGGCCCGAGCAGGGCATGGCCCACGGCGGCAGCGTTGAAGGCGCGATCACCCACCACCGGCCCCTGGTCCGGGCCCGGCCCAAACCGCACCGGATAGGTCAGATCGCTTTCCGGTCCGTCGCTGTCGTGGCTGTTGACCTGCCACGACCCGGCAAACCAGCTGGGGTAAACCAGATCGCTAGTGCCAGCCTTCGGCAAGGGTGCGGGCAGCTGCCAGTCGGGCCAGCTGGCGGCGCGCCCCGGCAGCAGGGTCAGCAGCAGGGTCAACATGGCAGTCACAACGGTTGTGGCCATGTCGGATCCCCTGCTGCGTCAGCTCGATCATTACGTGGTGCTGGAGCCCGGCGCCGCTGAGCAGATCCTCACCGCCGACGAGACCCTGGCCTGGTTGAGCCGCAAGCTCGACACCCTCGCCCAGCCCCCCGATGATCTGCGCGATCTGCCCGGCGGTGAGCGGCGTGCCCAGAGGCTCTTGGAAACGGCCTGTGAACTGGAGCTGGAGCCAGGCCTGGCGATCCAGTGGTTTGCGGTGCGGTTGGAGCCTCCGGGCGGAGTCAGTTGAAGGAGCTCACGTTGTCCCCATCCGCGTTCAAAAGGCTGATCGGCTGCTGGGGAGCGGTGTCGCGGGTCTTGAGGATGCTGGGCAGCTGCTGGAGCACCAGCGCTGCCACCTGGGCCGGGTCTTCGCCCTGCTGGCGGATGCGCAGATCGGCCTGGGCATAGAGCGGCAGCCGTTGCTCGAGCAACGGCTGCAGAAGCGCGGGCCCCTCACTGCCGGCCAGCAACGGCCGCGGTGTCGGGTCGGCGCTCAGGCGCTGCAGCAGCAGCTCCTGGGGGGCATCCAGCCAGATCACCACTCCTTGGCGCATGTGGCCCCAGTTCTCGGGGCGCGTCACCACGCCTCCGCCCGTGGCCACCACCAGGGAATGCCAGCTGGCCAGTTGCCCCAGCACGGCCGTTTCCAGGGTGCGAAACCCGGCTTCTCCCTCGTCGGCAAAGATTGCGGCGATGGGCTTGCCCGCCACCTGCTCAATGGCGCTGTCGGCGTCGATGAAGCGATAGCCCAGCGCCTGGGCCAGAGGGGTGCCCACGGCGCTCTTGCCGGCGCCCATCATGCCCACCAGATAGATGTTGAGCCCTTCCAGCCGGCGCCGCAGATCGGCTACCGCACTCGTGGGTGTGGGGTCCATAGGCACCGCTGGATCGGCAGGGTCCAAGGTCAGTTTCTAGGATGGCCCTTCCTTGAGCAGGGCGATGACGGCCTCAGCCCCCAGCCATGGCCATGGCCGGCCCTGTCTGATCACCCGCCGGGCCCGCTTCAGCGCCAGTCATCGCTACTGGCTGCCGGAGCTCTCTGCTGACGACAACCGGGCCCGCTTCGGCTCCTGCAGCCTGGCCCCCGGTCACGGCCACAACTACGAGCTGATCGTGGCGATGGCCGGGCCGCTGGATGCCAACGGCATGGTGCTCAACCTCTCGGAGGTCAAGCACGCCATCAAGGCCGAGGTCACGGCCCAGCTCGACTTCCGCAGCCTCAACGAGGCCTGGCCCGAGTTTGACCTTGGCCGTCCCGAGGGCTGCCTGCCCACTGCCGAAGCCCTGGCCCGGGTGATCTGGGCGCGGCTGGCCCCCCACCTCCCCCTGGCGGGCATCCGCCTGTTCGAATCCGAATCCCTTTGGGCCGATGTGCTCGGCGACACCATGGAAGCCTTTGTTTCGATCCGCACCCATTTCGCCGCCGCCCACCGCCTGGCCCGCGAAGAGCTCTCCCAGGCCGAAAACGAGGCCATCTACGGCAAGTGCGCCCGGCCCCACGGCCACGGCCACAACTACCTGCTCGATGTGACCGTGCGCGGCCGCATCGACCCTCGCACCGGCATGGTCTGCGACCTGGCGGCCCTGCAACAACTGGTGGATGACCTGGTGGTGGAGCCCTTTGATCACACCTTCCTCAACAAGGACGTGGTTCACTTCGCCAGCTGCGTGCCCACGGCCGAAAACATCGCCTTGCACATCGCCGACATCCTCAGCGCGCCGATCGCCGGCACCGGTGCCCAACTGCACAAGGTGCGGTTGCAGGAGAGCCCCAACAACGCCGCCGAGGTGTTTGCCGAAGTGCCCAGGTTGGGCGCCACGCCCGAGCTGCTGGAGGCCGCACTGGTCTCTTGAGTGGGCCTGAGCTGTGGCTGGTGCTGGCCATCAGCCTGGATGGTCGCCTGGCCCCAGCCGCCGGTGGCGCCGCCCAGCTGGGCGGCGCCGGTGATCGCCGCGCCCTCGAGGAGGCCCTGGCCTGGGCCGATGGCTGCCTGATCGCTGCCGGCACCCTGCGCCTGCATGGCAGCACCTGTCTGATCCATCAGCCCGATCTGCTGGAGCAGCGGCGTCTGCAGGGGCGTGCGCCGCAGCCGGTGGCGATTGCCGTGAGCAGATCGGGCCAGTTCAGCCCCGATCTGCCCTTTTTCGCCCAGCCGCTTGAGCGCTGGCTCTTGGTTCCCATGGCCACGCCAGGTGGACCGTTGCTGTCAGTCATGGCCGACTTGGATCGTGCCTCAGGCCCACTGGGTGCTGGTTTTCAGCGTCAGCTGCCGTTGCAGGCGTGGCCCGACACCCTGGCCAGCCTGGCCGCGGCAGGTCTGCAACGGTTGCTGCTGCTGGGCGGAGCCCAGCTGGCTAGCAGTGTGCTGGCGGCCGATGCGGTGGATGGTCTGCAGCTGACGCTCTGTCCCACGCTGCTGGGGGGGCAGCACACCTGGATCCCTGCCAAGCACCTGCTGCCCCAGGGGCTGGAGGGGGCCGCCTGGCAGCTCGAGCAGTCCCGCCCGCTGGGCGGCGACGAGGTGCTGCTGCGCTACCGCCGCGCCCGCTCGGCGTAGCGCCGCACCAGCTCCCGCAGGGGAAGTTGGTCGAGGCTGCCAACCGGCAGCCCCAGGGTCCTGGCCAGGCGGCAAAAAGCCATCGACAAGCCCATTGGCAGGGATGCTCTGGTTAGTTTTGCGCGGCATGCTGCGCCGCGTCGCTGGTCGATGGCTGGATTGGAAGCCCGCTGGCACCGCGGCATGGCTGAGCTGCCCGAGCGTCAGTGGGACCAGCTGGTGGCTGCAGCCAGCGGTACGGCTGAGCCGTCGCCATTTTTTTGCTGGCGCTGGCTGCATCAGCTCGAGGCCAGCGGCAGCATCGTGCCCGCCCAGGGCTGGCAGAGCTGCCCGCTGGCCCTGTGGCGCGGCGAGCAGCTGCTGGCCGTGGCGCCCCTCTACCTCAAGGGGCACAGCTACGGCGAATTCGTGTTTGATCAGAGCTTTGCCGAGCTCGCCGGTCGCCTGGGCCAGCGCTACTACCCCAAGCTCGTGGGCATGAGCCCGGTGAGCCCGGTGGCCGGCTACCGCTTCTGGATCGATCCGGCCGCAGACGCGGCCCAGCTCACGGCTGTGATGCTCGAGCTGATCGATGGCTTCTGCCGGCAGCACGGCATCTTCAGCGTCAATTTTCTCTATGTGGATCCAGCCTGGGCGCCCCTGGCCGAGGCGGCCGGCTGCAGCCGCTGGCTCAACCAGCAGAGCACCTGGAGTAATCCCGGTTTCGCCGGCTTTGACGACTACCTGGCCAGCTTCAACGCCAACCAGCGCCGCAACATCAAGCGCGAACGCAAGGCAGTGGCGGCCGCTGGCCTCAGCGTGACCCCCCTGGCCGGCGAAGCGATCCCGCCGGAGCTGGTGGATCGCATGCATGAGTTCTATGCCATGCACTGCGCCCGCTGGGGAGCCTGGGGCAGCAAGTACCTCACGGAGTCCTTCTTTGAGGCGGCGGCCCGCGAGCTGCGCGAACACCTGGTGCTGTTTGCAGCCCATCCCCAGGACTGTGGTCCTGAGGATCCCCTGGCCATGTCGCTGTGTGTGCGCGGCGGCGACCAGCTCTGGGGCCGCTACTGGGGCAGCGCCGTGGAGCTTGAGAACCTGCACTTCGAGGTCTGCTACTACGCCCCCATCGCCTGGGCGATCGAGCAGGGCATCCGCCGCTTCGATCCCGGTGCCGGCGGCAGCCACAAACGGCGTCGCGGCTTCGTGGCCGAGCCCCGCATCAGCCTGCACCGCTGGAGCGATCAGCGCTTCGCCCAGATCCTCTCGCAATGGTTGCCCGGCGCCAACGCCCAGATGCAGGCCCAGATCGAGGCGATCAATGCCGAGCTGCCGTTTACGGCTACCTACGATCCACCCCATGTCTCAACCCAGACCTCAGCCCCTGAACACTGAGCAGCTGAGCGAGCTTGCAGCTCTCGATGCGCGCCTGTCGCAGCGCTTCATCGCCCTGGATCCGGCCGGCTATTTCCTGATCAAGGTCGACCATGGGGCGGCCGAACTGGTGGTCGAGCATTTCGGCAACGGCATCGATGAGCGGGGCCTGGCCACCGACCCCGACACCGGCGAGGTGCTCAGCTGTCGGGGGGCCGGTCCTCGACAGCCCCTGGCAACATGGCGGGCGCGCAGCGCCAAGCAGCTGGGCATCGCCCTTGCTGAGGGCGAGGGGCCCCATCCGCTCTCACGGCTGGATCACGCCCTGTACCTCGGCCGTGAACTGCAGCGGGCCGAGCAGTGCCTGCGGGCCGGCCAGGAATACATCCAAGACTGATCGAGCCAGGCTTCGGGTCTCGACCGGCTTCGGCTCAGACCGGCTGCAGTTCGCGCAGCGGCGTTGCCGGAGGCGCTGGCGGTTCGGGCGGCAGGTCGGCCAGCTGCTCCTGAATCTCGCGGGTGACCACGCCCCGGTATTCCAGGAAGTGCTCGTTGTGGGCCAGCACCACCACGAACTGTTCGAGCACCCCCGGGTTCTTGCGGGCCACCTTGAGCACCGAACGCCAGAAGCGCCAGCGGGTGTCGCGCTGGATGCCCTGGCGCCAGATCACGATCAGCAGCGCCCGCACATCGGTCCAGCTGGGCAGGGCGGCCTTGCCGAAGGCGGCTGGCACATGCTGCTGCCAGCGCGGCAACCCCATGTTGAGGTAGTAGTGCGTGACACGGTCGATGTAGGCATGCGGCTCGTAGAGCCGGCAGAAGGCATCGACGTATTCATTGGCGATCTCGCGGATCGGCCGGGTCGGCACGAAATTAAGCAGGTTGGTCTGGTTGACGCCCTTGGCGTCGGCCGTCTCCTGGATCAGCCGCCCTTCCTTCTCCAGCCGGTGCCACAGGCCGGTGTTGGGCAGGGCCTGCAGCATGCCCATCATCGCCGCCGGAATGCCGGTGCGGCTCACGAATTCGACGATGCGATCGCCGGCTCCCGTTTTCTCGCCATCGAAGCCGATGATGAAGCCGGCCATCACCCGGATGCCATAGCTGCGAATGCGGTCGACCGCGTCGTCGAGGGAGCTGCGTGTGTTCTGCAGTTTCTTGGCGGTCTCGAGACTGGCGGCGTCAGGGGTCTCGATGCCGAGAAACACCGAGTCGAAGCGACACTCCGCCATCATCCCCATCAGCTCCTCATCGGAGGCCAGGTCGACCGAGGCCTCCGTGGCGAAGCTGAACGGGTAGCCGTGCTCGATCTGCCAGGCCTTGAGCGCGGGCAGCAGGAGCTTGGCGTTGCGCTTGTTGCCGATGAAGTTGTCATCGACCAGAAAGATTGAGCGGCGCCAGCCGAGGTCGTAGAGAAACTGCAGCTCGGCGATCAGCTGCTCGGGGGTCTTGGTGCGTGGTTTGCGGCCGTAGAGCACGATGATGTCGCAGAACTCGCACTGGAACGGGCAGCCCCGCGAGAACTGAACGCTCATCGAGTCGTAGGCATCGAGCTCGAGCAGGTCGAAGCGGGGCACCGGTGTGCCGGTCACATCGGGCTTGTCACCGTTGGCGCTGAAGCGCCCGCTGCGTTCACCCTTCTCAATTGCCTCAATAAACAGGGGCAGGGTGATCTCCCCTTCGTCGAGCACCTTGAAGTCGGCCAGCTCGAGTTCCGGTGCATCCGGCGTGGAGCTGGCAAACGGCCCGCCCACCGCCACCGGCAGACCGCGCTCCTTGGCGCGGGCGATCTGCGCGGCCATGTCGGCCTACTGCACGATCATCCCCGAGATCACCACCAGCTCGGCCCAGGCCCACTCGGCGTCGCTGACCTCGCGCACGTTGCGGTCCACCAGCTTCATCTGCCAGTGCTGGGGCAGCAGCGCCGCCACGGTCACCAGCCCGAGCGGCGGCAGCAGCACCTTGCGGTTCACCAGCTCCAGGATCTTCTCGTAGCTCCAGAAGGTCTTGGGGAACTCCGGGTAGATGAACAGCGTGCGCATGCGGCGGGCGGCAGAGGGGCAGTCCAGTGCGCTTGCGCGTCAACTGGGGGAAAAACGAACGCTGGACAGAAAGGCGCGATGGCAGCTGCAGCTGGTCATGGTGAGCTCCATGGCCGCGACGCAGGTTTGAGGCCGGCCGGATTGCTGCAGTTCATTGACTTCAATCAGGCTACGCGATCTGTTTTGCGGCTGATAGGACCCGAACTCTGCTGTAATGGCGCTCACACACGAGTGGAGATCCCATGGGCGTGGCGATTTATCTGGGCCTGGTGGGTGGCGGATTGGCCACTGCCTTCATGGCGACCGTGGTGCTGAAGGGCATCAAGCTGATCTGAGCCGGGGGTCGGGAAGCCTCGTGCGCTGATGGCGAATCAGCTCCACAGCCCCCAGGACACAGCCCACCCCACCCATCAGCGCAAAGCAGGCTTCGAGCCCCAGCGCTTCGCTGAGGACTGCGGCCAGCACGCCACTCAGTCCGCCGCTGCCCAAGAAGGCGATCTGGGCCAACCCGGCCATTCGCCCGCGGATGCGCTGGGGTGAGCCCACCTGGGCAATCATGTTGACCCCCGCCAGCAGGCTCGCCGTACCGGCCCCGATCACAAACGTCATCGCCAGCCCGACCGCAGCGTTGTCGGCTCTGGCGAAGCCCAGCTGGGCCAGCCCGGTCGCCAGGGTGCAGCAGCCCAGCAGCAGCCCCGGTCTGCTGCTGATCCAACGGCTGTAGCGCTGCAGCACCACCCCGCCGGCGATGCTGCCGGCGGCCAGAACCGCCGTGAAGCCTCCCAGGGCCTGGGGGCTGCCATCGAGCACCCGGCGCGCCATCACCGGTGCCAAGGCCGGATGAAAGAACACAGCCAGACAGGCCACGGCCGTGAAGCGCAGCACATGCCGCAGCACCGGCCCGCAGCTTTGCCAGGCATTCAGCAGCGACGTCTCGTTGCTGCCGCCGGCATCCAGCCGGGCGGTGCTGCGCACTTCAGCAGCGCGGTTGGGCACCAGCAGCCACAGGATCGTGGCGATGGGCAGCAGGTAGGTGGCTGCATCGAGGGCCAGGGCGATGCTGGCTCCGCTGAGGGCCATCATCCATCCGCCCAGTGGTGGGCCCACCAGCTTGCCCACGTTGAACACCACCGAAAAACTGGTGAGGTAGCCGGCCAGCTGATCAGGCTCGTCCACCAGCAGGGCGCAGTACTTGCTGCGTGCCGTGAGCTCATAGGTGCTGGCGATCCCCACCAGCAGCGTGCTCAGCAGCAGCAGAGCCATCTGCAGCTGGCCGCTGCTCAGCGGGAAAACCACCGCTCCCAGCACCCCTGCACCAAACAGGGCCCACTGGGCGCGGATCAGCACCGTTTCGCTGCCGAGACGATCGGTGACCACGCCGGCCGGCCCGCTCACCGCCAGGGCCGGCAGGGCCAGCGCCGCAAAATGCAACGACAACAGCAGGGGGCTGTTGCTGCCATGCAGCAAAATCCAGCCCTTGGCGGTGAGGCCCGCAAAGGAGCCGGCGGTGCTCAGGCTCGAGGCCACCAGAAAGGTGGTGCGTTGATGGCGGCGCAGGGCGCTGAGCAGGGCCGCCGTGCTCAAACGCCTGATGGCTCCAGATGGCCTCGGGCTTCGGCCACCATGGCGCCCGCCCCCACCACTTCGCCGATCAGGTCGTAGGTGTCGGCGGCGGTGATGCGCACCGGCACCATGGTTCCCGGGGCAGCGCAGAGGCCCCCGTCGCCAGGCCGCACCCGCACCTCTCCATCCACGTCGGGGGCAAAGCGGGCGCAGCGGCCGAGCATCGCGCCTGTGGAGGGGTTCTCCTGCTCGATCAACACATCGACGATGCGACCCACCCAGGCCCCGTTGCGGGCCGCGGCGATCGGTTGCTGCAGGGCCATCAGCCGGTCCTTGCGCTCGGCGGCCACCTCGTGCGGCACCTGATCCGGCAGCTCAGCCGCAGGCGTCCCCTCCTCAGGCGAGAAAGTGAACACGCCCACATGGTCGAACCGCTGCTCGGCCACAAACTCCAGCAGATGCTGGAAGTGCTCCTCGGTCTCTCCGGGGAAGCCCACGATGAAAGTGGTGCGCAGCACCGCATCCGGGAGCTGCTGGCGGATGCGCTGCAGCAGGCCACCGGTCACGTCAGCCTGCCAGGGGCGGTTCATCGCCCGCAGCACGTCCGGGTGGTTGTGCTGCAGCGGCAGATCCAGGTAGGGCAGCACGTTGGCCACCTCGCGGTAGGCCGCCAGTACTTCGGGGGTCAGCCCGGTGGGATAGGCGTAGTGCACGCGGATCCAGGGGATCTCGACCTCCCCCAGGGCCCGCAGCAGTTGGGCCAGCTGCGGCTTGCCGTAGAGGTCGAGGCCGTAGTTGGTGGTGATCTGGCTGATCAGCACCAGTTCTTGCACACCCTGGGCGGCCAGGCTGTGGGCCTCGGCCACGACGCTCTCGATCGGCCGCGAGCGCTGGTCGCCCCGCAGCCTGGGAATGATGCAGAAGGCGCAGCGGTAGTCGCAGCCTTCCGCCACCTTCAGGTAGGCGAGCGCTGCGCTGGTGGTGCGGTACCGCGGCAGGTGCTCGTCGCCCACGAAGGTGGGCGTGCTGCTCACCTGGTTCACCCGCTCACCGGCCTCCACCCGTTCCAGCACGCTCACAATGTGCTGGTAGTCGCCGGTGCCCACGATGGCCTTGGCCTCGGGCAGGCTGTCGAGCAGCTCCTGTTGGAAGTGCTGGGCCAGGCAGCCGGCAATGATCAGTTCCTTGCCCTGCTCGGCCAGCTCCACCAGGGTGCGCACCGATTCTTCCCGCGCGTCCTGGATGAAGCTGCAGGTGTTCACCACCACCACGGCGGCATCGCTTTCATCGGCGCTCACGCCATAGCCAGCCTCGGCCAGCAGGCCGAGCATGTGCTCGGTGTCCACCCGATTCTTTTCGCAGCCCAGGTGGGCAAAGGCCACGGTTGGCTTGGTCATCGACTGGGCGCCATCGGCTGAAGCCATTTCCACCCTATGGGACGGTGGTCGGGCCGGCTGAGGCTGCGAGAATGCGATCGCTTTGTCGATCAATCCTGTGACCGCCAGCCGTCTCAGCGAGCGTCTCAGCAGTCAGCGCCGCCGGCCCGAAGGCGGCCGCCGCTGGGTGCGGGTGGTGATGGCCGTGCTGGCCACCATCGGCTTGATCGACACCGGCTCGATCACCCTCAACACATGGGGGCTGCTGGGGTCGCTGAGCTGCAGCAGCCAGGGCTTCTTCGGTTGCAATGGCTGCGACAAGGTGCTCTCCAGCGCCTGGGGCAGCCTGTTGGGTCAACCCCTGTCGCTGTTTGGGGCTCTGGCCTACGGGGCCATGCTGTTGCTGGCCCTGGCCCCCTTGGTGAGCCGCGGAGAGCTGCGTCTGCAGGTCCAGGCTCCCTGCCGCTGGGGTGTGTTTCTGCTGAGCACGGCCATGGCGGTGTTCAGCCTGGTGCTGCTGGGCGTGATGGCCTTTGCGATCCGCGATTGCTGCCCCTTCTGCATTCTTTCGGCAGCCCTCAGCATCAGCTTGTTTGTGTTGAGCCTGCTCCAGGGTGACTGGGCCGATCGCGGCCAGCTGGTCTTCAGAGGTGTTCTCGTGGCCTTGGTGGTGGGTCTGGTGGGCCTGGGCTGGGCTGCCGCGGTCAACAAGCCCGCGGCGCTCAGCACCAAGGGAGCCCCGATTCCGGTCACCAGCATCAGCACCCCCAGCACCATGGCGCTGGCCGAGAAGCTCACCGCCTCAGGCGCGGTGATGTACTCCGCCTACTGGTGCCCCCATTGCCATGAGCAGAAGCAGCTGTTCGGCAAGGAAGCCACCGCCAAGCTCAAGGTGATCGAGTGCGCCCCCGACGGCCAGAACAGCCAGGCCGCCCTCTGCCAGCAGAAGAAGATTGAGGGCTTCCCCAGCTGGGAGATCAACGGGCAGCTGGATTCGGGTGTCAAGCCGCTGCAGAAACTGGCGAACCTGGTCGGTTACGACTCCCTGGTGACCCCTGCCACGCCCGCCGGACCCTGAGGCTTGAGCCTTCACGTGGCAGCGGTTCAGGTCAGAACCCGGTTCGCTGCCATCCGTTCAGTGGATCGGCGCCGTGCTGATTGGCTCTCCCTGCCGCTGCACCGTGTGGCGCTGCCAGAACGGTTGGCTCGCTGGTGCATCGGTGCGGTGGTGGCCGCCGCGGCTCTCGCCGCGAAACAGGGGGGCCTCAATCAACAGCTCCGTCAGCATCTGACGATGGTGCAGATCGATCTGGTCGCGCAGCCTGCTGCGCTCGGGGGCGCCGTTGAGCCTCACCCCCTCGCCGGGGTTGAGGCTGCGCCATTGCTGCACCTGCGGCCAGCGCTCCAGTCCCAGGCGCTGTTCCCGCACCTGCCGCAGGGCCTGACGCAGCACTGAGGCCTGCCGCTCCACCCCCGCGGCCTGCCAGCAGAGCAACCGCAGGTGCTGCCGCTGGCTCTGGATCGCCCCCTCGTCGGCCTCCTCTCCTGCCGCGACCAGTGGCCCCAGGTGCCGTGTGGCCTCGACCCTGGCGTCCGGGGTTGAGGGCTTCAGGTGTCGTCCCAGGTGGCGCCCCAGCTGGCGGGCAAACACCAGGCATTCCATCAGTGAATTGCTGGCCAGCCGGTTGGCCCCATGCACGCCGGTACTGGCCGCCTCACCCACCGCATAGAGGCCACCCAGCGAGGTGGCTGCGTCAAGGTCGGTCTCAATGCCGCCCATCCAGTAGTGCGCCGCTGGCGCCACAGGGATCGGAGCCTGGAGGGGGTCCAGGGCTAGCTCCCGGCAGCGGCCCAGGATCGTGGGGAACTGCGCCTGCAGCCGCGGCTCGCCGACCGGCCGCAGATCCAGCCACAGGTGCTCCACCCCCTGTTGGCCCATGGCGCGGGCCAGGGCCCGGCTCACCTGGTCGCGCGGGGCCAGATCCGCACCGACCAGGCCGCTCACCGGGCTATGGCCGCTGCTGTCGAGCAGCTTGGCGCCTTCGCCCCGCACCGCTTCCGAAATCAGGAAGTGCGGCGCTCCGGGCAGCATCAGCGCAGTGGGGTGGAACTGCACGAACTCCAGATCCCGCAACTGCGCCCCGGCGGCCCAGGCCATCGCCAGGCCATCGCCACTGGCTTGGGCAGGGTTGGTGGTGTGGGCAAACAGATGACCGCCGCCGCCGGTGGCCAGCACCACCGCCTGGCTGGCCACCCAGCCGATGCGATCGGGCTCCAGCACCTGCAGCCCGTGGCAGTGGCCAGCCTCAACCCACAGCTGCAGGGCCATCAGGCCCTTGCTTTGCACCACATTGGGCCTGGCCTGAACCTCCCGTTCGAGCGCATCGACCAGGGCGCCGCCGGTGCGGTCCTGGGCGTGCAGCACCCGCCGGTGGCTGTGGGCTGCTTCCAGCGTGGTGCTCAGCTCCCCGTTGTTGCGGTCGAAGGCCATGCCGAGGTCCAGCAGCCGTTCGACGCAGCCGGGGGCTTGTTGCACCAGCAGGTCAACGGCGGGGGGATCACACAGCCCCGCGCCGGCTTGCAGGGTGTCGGCCACGTGGCTGGCCAGGCTGTCGTCGGGACGGGTCACCGCGGCGATGCCGCCCTGGGCCCAGCGGCTGGCGGAGCGCGGTGAGCCTCCTTTGCTGAGGAGCAGCACCCGCAGCTGCGTCGGCAGCTCCAGGCAGGTCATCAGCCCGGCCGCCCCGCTGCCAACCACCACCACATCCCAGGAGGTGCCAGTGATGCTGGAGGGGGTGGTTGCCATCAAAAAGGCCGCCGGTCACAACCGGCGGCCGGCAAGTGGCGGCGAGCTTAGGGCTCAGCGGTACTGGCCGTCATTGATGCGGTCGAAGCCTTCATTGAGCGCCACCTCGGGTGCTGTGACCGTGAAGTTGTCCTTGTACTTCTGGAACAGCTCCTTCTGGCGATCGGTCAGATCAAGCTTGAGCACGTCATCAACGCTGTTGTAAGGACCGCCGAGCACGATCTTGCCCGCCAGGGTGGGGTACATCCCAGGGAAATCCTGGAAGCGGCGCACCGAGCAGTTGTTCAGATCGATCTTTCCGGCCCGTTCGGCGATTTTGTCGTCAGCGATGTTGCGACGATCGGCGGCAAAGGCGGCCGGGGGCAGCACCAGGGTGCACAGCAGGCCAAACAGAACGATCCCACCCATCAGCCAGGCAACCAGCCGTTTCATCGCGACACTCCAAGAGGCGTGTGCAACGTTACAGACACCGCACTCCCGCTTTGAGCTTCCCGCTGCCGGCTTTTGCAGATCTTCAGATCAGCCCGCTCCAGCGGGGGGCATTCAGGGCCAGTGCCAGAAACAGGCCATCAACAGCCAGGGTCGTGATCAGGGTGATCGCCGCCAGTCGCCCCGCCAGTGAACCAAGCCAGAGCCGGCGACCGAGGGCAACCAGGGCCAGGGCAAAGGCCACCACCAGGGCGAGGGTGGCCGGGCTCAGCACCAGCGTGGCGGCATCCTGCAGCAAGCCGATCGCTGCGCTCGGTTCGGCGGCGAGCACCGAGGGCCACAGCGCCATCACCCCGGTGAGGGCCATGGCGCCATCGGTGGCCGCCGTGCCGAGCAGCGAGGCCAGATAGAAGGCGCCGGCCAACTGCCAGCGGCTGCGCAGCCCTCCCAGGGCGAGGGGCAGGGCCAGGGCCTCGATCGGCAGGTGCCACAACGGATGCAGCCGGCACCAGCCCCAAAAGAGACTGCCGCAGAACCAGCTGCCGGCAAAGCCGACCAACACCGCGCCCAGCCGTGCTTGCTCGGGCCGCTCGCTCAGGCCCAATAGCAAGCCCGCGGCAAGCAGAGGCACCGTGAGCAGGGTGGCCAGCCATGGCTGGGAATGCACCAGCGGCGCCTGCACAAACACCGGCAGCGTCACCAGCAGCCCTGCCAGCCCCAGCACGGCAGCCTCCGGCGCCGTCAAGGTCCGGGCGCTGAGAGCTCCCAGCGGCAGCCGCTCAGGCCTGGGCCCAGACAGCAGGCTTGGCGGAACGCCGATCACCAATCTGAGAAAAAACGTTGCGCAACCTTAAGCGCATCGGGGCCATAGGTTGAGCTGGCTCCCTTTGCGGGTGCTGGCGCCCATCCAATCCCTGCATCCGGCTGATCCATGGTTCCGGTTTTCGCATCCAGCGAGCTCTCGCTGATTCAGGCCTGCTGGCGATCGTTGGTGCTTGGGGTGGTGCAGGGCTTGACCGAATTTCTGCCGATCAGCAGCTCGGCGCATTTGAAGGTGGTGCCGGTGCTGCTCGGCTGGGGAGATCCGGGTGTCTCCTTCACGGCGGTGATTCAGCTGGGCAGCATCGTCGCCGTGTTCGCCTACTTCTGGGCCGATCTGCAGCAGGTGGCGCGAGCCATCGCCCGGGCCCTGCGCCATGGTCAGTGGGCCGAGCCCGATGCCCGCCTCGGCGTGGCCATGGCCGTGGGCACCGTGCCGATCGTGCTTGCGGGGCTGGCGATCAAGCGCTGGCTGCCCGATTACGACCATTCGCCGCTGCGCAGCATGGCTAGCATTGCGATCGTCTCGATGGTGATGGCGCTGTTGCTGGCCCTGGCCGAGTTGCTGGGCCAGCGCCGCCGGCAGCTGAACCAGGTCACGGCCGGTGATGGTGCATGGGTGGGGCTGGCCCAGGCTCTGGCATTGGTGCCGGGGGTGTCGCGCTCCGGCAGCACCCTCACGGCAGCCCTGTTCAGCGGCTGGGAGCGCGCTGCGGCGGCTCGGTTTTCCTTCCTGCTCGGGCTGCCGGCCATCACCCTCGCCGGCCTGGCTGAACTCAAGGATGCCGTCAGCGCACCCGCCAATGGCGGCCCGCTGCCGCTCCTGGTGGGCCTGGTGTCGGCGGGGGTGGTGAGCTGGTTGGCGATCGCCTGGCTGCTTCGCTATTTGCAGCGCCACGGCACCTGGGTGTTTGTGGTGTATCGCCTGCTGTTCGGCGTTGGCATCCTGCTGTGGCTGCGCTCAACCGCCACAGTGGGATGAGCCCGCGGCCCGCTTGCTCCGGCGCCTGACCAACCCGTGTGGAATGAGCCCTCCGCTGCCCTGGCCGACTCGCTTCCAGGGCCTGAACGTCAGCCCGACCCGGCCGTGGTGGTGAGCGTTGAGCCGGGCTCAATCGCCGATGAGCTGGGTTTCCAGCCGGGCGATCGCCTGATCAGCATCAATGGCCTGCGGCCCCGCGATCTGATCGATCTGCAGGTGCTCTGCAGCGACGAGGAGCTCACCCTGGAGGTCGACGATCCCGATGGCAGTCGCCACGTGGTCGAGCTCGAGAAAGACGCCGATGAAGGCCTCGGCCTGGGGTTCAGCGAAGCGCTGTTCGATGGCTTGAAGCAGTGCAACAACCACTGCCCCTTTTGCTTCATCGACCAGCAACCGCCGGGCAAGCGCCGCAGTCTCTACCTCAAGGACGACGATTACCGTCTCAGCTTTCTCTACGGCTCGTACCTCACCCTCACTAACCTCAGCGAGGCTGACTGGCTGCGCATCGAGACCCAGCGCCTCTCACCGCTCTACGTGTCGGTGCATGCCACCGAGCCGGCCCTGCGCAGCCGCTTGCTGGTCAATCCCCGCGCCGGTCAGCTGCTGGAGCAGTTGCGCTGGTTTGACGAGCGCGATCTGCAGATCCATGCGCAGGTGGTGGTGTGTCCTGGCTTGAACGACGGGGCCGCCCTCGAGCGCACGCTCACCGATCTGGCCAGCTTCGCCATCGGTGACTGGCCCGCCGTGCTCTCGGCGGCGGTGGTGCCGGTGGGTCTCACCCGCTTTCGCCCACCCGACGATGGCCTGGTGCCCGTCGATCGCGCCGCCGCCCAGGCCGTGATCGCCCTGGTGGAGCCCCTGCAGCAGCGCTTTCAGCAGCAGCTGGGCAGCCGTTTCGCCTGGCTGTCGGATGAGTGGTACCTGATGGCTGGCCTGCCGTTGCCGCCGCGGCTGGCCTATGAAGACCTCCCCCAGCAGGAAAATGGCGTCGGCAGCATCCGCGCCTTTCTGGAGGCGCTCGATCAGGCCACCGCCGATCTGCCCGAGCGGGTGAATCCACCCCGCCGGCTCAGCTGGGTGGTGGGGCAGCTGGTGGGTGAGGCCCTCGCTCCTGTGGTGGAGCGCCTGAACGCGATGGCTGGCCTGGAGTTGTGCCTGCATGCCCTGCCGAGTCCCTACTGGGGGCAGGAGCAGGTGGTCACCGGCCTGCTCACCGGCAGCGACCTCATGGCCGGCCTGGCGGGCCGTGATCTGGGCGAGCGCCTGCTGCTGCCTTCGGTCATGCTGCGCCAGGGTGAGCCGGTGTTTCTTGATGACCTGAGCCTCGATCAGGTGCAGGAGCACATTGCTGTGCCGATCGAGGTGGTCGGTGATGCAGTAGATCTGGTGCGGGCTTGTTGTCGAAAACCCGCTCAGATTCATTAAACTGCATCGGTCCTGATCTGGTTCCTGTGCGGAGCTCGCTGGCTTGTCTGTGCCTGGTCGGTAGCGCCGTGGTTCAGCTGCCGTGCGCTGCCGCCCCGGCTGCGAAGCCCCCAGGTGCGGCGGCCCAACCCTCTCCATCAGCGTCGCCTGCACCCACAGCGTCGGCTGAGCCCGCAACCCCCGCCTTGCCGCTGGCACCTCAGGTGAAGGGCAGCCGGCCCAGGGCGAACGCGTCCGTGTTGCCCCCGGCTGCCACCAAATTGCTGCCTGCCGTGCAGGATCTGGCTGCCCCCAAGCCCCTGGCCCTGCCCACCAAGCCAGCCGAGGTGCAGATCCGCGAGCTGCGCCCGATCGGCCTGCTGGAAGCCGAAAACCTGGCCGAGGTCAACAATCCCAACCTCAAGCTGATCGCCACCCAGGTCGATCAGGCCCAGATCAATCTGCGGGCCCAGATCGCCCTCTGGTATCCCACCCTCAACATCTCGGCCAACAATCTGCCCTCGTTCACCGGGGGTCAGCAGTTCACCCAGGGGCAGGCAAACGCTGCCCTTAACGGTCAGAGTGCCACCAATCGCTGGTTCTATGGGGGCCAGGTGCAGGCGCAATGGGCCCTGATCAACCCCGAGCGGGTGCCAGCTATCGCTGCCGCGCGCGACAGCTTCGAGAAGGCCAAGGATCAGTACTTGATTGCCCTGCGGGAGCTGCGCCTGCAGGTCGATGTGGCCTATTTCGAACTGCAGCAGGCCGATGATTCCGTGCGCATCGGTCAGGAATCGGTGCGGGCGTCGGTGATCAGCCTGCGCGATGCCCGCGCCCGCTACCAGGCGGGAGTCGCCACCAAGCTCGAGGTGCTGCAGGCCGAAACCCAGCTGGCCCGCGACCAGCAATTGCTCACCGACTCGCTCACCGGCCAGGCCATTGCCCGCCGCACCCTGGCCTCGCTGCTGGATCTGCCCCAGTCGGTGACCCCCACGGCCAAGGATCCCGCGCGGGTGGTCGGCGCCTGGCAACCCAGCCTGCAGGAGAGCATCATCGCCGCCTTCGCCTTCCGTGAGGAGCTGGATCAGGCCCTGCTCGACATCTCCATCGCCAACAGCACGGCCAATCAGGCCCTGGGCGCGGTGCAGCCCTTCTTCAATATCTTCAACACCCTGATCGCCGGCCGCTACCAAGGTGCGCAGAGCGTGCTGGTCGATCTGCCCGGTGCCGGCGGTTGGAACGTCGACAACAGCATCGGCCTGCAAGTCACCTGGAACATCTTTGATGGTGGCGCTGCCGCGGCCCGCTCCCGCGCCGGCAAGCAGCAGGCCCAGCAATACACCTACGAGTTCGCCAAGCGCCGCGACGACATCCGCCTTGACGTTGAAACCAGCTTCTATGAGCTCGAGAAGAACAACCGCAACCTCACCACCACCGCCCGTGAGGTGCTCTCGGCCCGTGAGGCTCTGCGCCTGGCGCGCCTCAGGCTGGAGGCCGGCGTGACCACCCAGCGCGAAGTGGTCGACAGCCAGCGCGACCTCACCCAGGCCGAGGTGCGCAACGCCAACGCCATCAGCTCCTACAACAAGCGGCTGGCCGAACTGCGCCGCCGCACCGGCCTCGATCAGATCGCGCTCTGCACACCGCCGGTGCTGCCGGCCACCAAGCCCATCGTTGACGGCGCCAGCAGGGTTCCTGTCGAGCAGCCCGCCCTGCAGCCGGCCTGTCAGGCCGCCAAGGCGGTGCTCTGAGGCGTGGGATCCCTGGGCCTGGCTGCCACCCTGAGGCTCGGCCTGTTTCAGGGCTGTCTCGGCTGCCTGGCGGTGATCTTTTCAGGGCTGCTCAACCGGGTGATGCTCACCGAGCTGGCCTTCCCCGGCCTGCTGGTGGGCGGGGCCCTGGCCTGTGAGCAATTTGTGGCGCCGGCCCGTGTGCTGTTCGGGCAGATCAGCGATGCCCATCCCTGGGGCGGTCGCCACCGGCTTCCCTACATCTGGCTGGGAA
>Ga0194124_10001209_pt1 | contig 33605 bp, 49 predicted proteins | sample TA2KigCas0mmetaG_FD_148605 | JGI IMG/M metagenome (GOLD analysis project Ga0194124, IMG submission 148605) | Freshwater microbial communities from Lake Tanganyika, Tanzania - TA2015031 Kigoma Deep Cast 0m | ecosystem: Environmental > Aquatic > Freshwater > Lake | place: Tanzania: Lake...
CTTTCTGAAAATGTAAATGCCTGACCAGCATTAGTAAGACTTGGTGTTGTATCTCCATATGCACCATTGTTACCAAGACCAAATGAATTATTACCAAGACCAAGTGCAGAGAACTGTATATTTGAACCACTGATAGAATATGATGCTCCAACCCTAGTTGATTGAACAGCAGCACCTTGGACCGTCAGTTGTACAGAGTCGGTAATTTTAGATGTGATTTCAGCAGCACTAGCAGGAATGGCGAAGAATAACGAAAGGACAAACAGTAGCCTTTTCATTGTTCTATTTAATTAGTCTACATGTATTTATCTCATATAATTTTTTAGAGAAATCCGAATAATGAATACGGTTTAACACATCTAACAATTTTTATATTTACTGTTAAATAATAACGTCAGATGCCTCGGGTCTGATTAAATTACTCGCTTACCAAGGAGATTAAAATGGTTACATACAACACGACAAACATTGATAAATTCCTTTCTGATATTGACAAGTATTCAATCGGTATGGATGAATGGCTTCAAAGGTTTTCTACGCTACATGAAACCAGTGGTAATTACCCGCCATACAATCTTGTAAAAGAATCTAGTGTCGAATTTAGATTAGAGATTGCACTTGCTGGTATTGCTAAAGAAGATATTGAAGTAAGTACTGAATGGAATAAACTTCATGTTGAATCTAAGAGTCAAGAATCTACAGATGTTGAATATATGCATCGTGGACTTGCTAGACGTGGCTTCAAGAGATCATGGACACTATCAGATGATATTGAAGTTTATGATACATCTGTTGAGAATGGTTTACTTACCATTAAACTTCGCAGGGTAATTCCTGACCACCAGAGGAAGAAGGTTTACACTCTTTGATTTCTACTATATAATATACAATAGAAGAGACTCCTAGCGGGTCTCTTTTTGTACGGAGTTTTTTATGAATCACTATGTAAATTTGTGCCCACCGTATTGTGAGACATCTGATACTTTAACAGTAGATATTCCTGCAGAGTATATGGATGATTTCCTACAGTTAGTTTATTCTCTCGCTAACGAGCAAAATATTTCTACTCGTAAAGCATTTACTGAGATGGTAACGTATACTTATTACAATTTAATGGAGAAAACTTATGAGCGTAAAAATCGCAAGAATGCAAAACGGGGAAGACGTAATAGCAGAGATTAAAGAAGTAAGAGCAACTGCTGATTCAGCAGTGCCAATTGCTTATGAGTTTGTGCAACCATACTCTATTCTGATTGAGAGACCATCTCAAGAGTATTCTTTCTTAGTTGAAGAGGGAGAGGTAGAACCTAGTGAAGAAATTGATTTGAAAGATGTGCAACTTCGTTTGTATCCATGGTCACCCTTGACAACTGGGCGTAGTATTGTTACAATTAACTCTGTAGTCTCGCTGTCAGATGCTCATCAAAATGTATTAGATGCGTATCATAAAACATTAAAAAAATATAAACCAGCAGCGATGAGTGTGTACTTTGATGAGATAGATGACCATGCCCGTGATTAAAATTATTGTCTTAAAATCAGACCCTTCTTTTCACTTGCTTGGGTCTGTGACTGAATTAGATGAAGAGCCATCCTTGTTAGTTGAAAATTGTTATAAAATTCTTGACTGTGCTGAGTTTGGAAATGACCCAGAGAATTTAGAAAAACGTGCTCACATATCGGAACCTAATCATGTTAAAATTTCTGCTAGGAAAATTGATGAGGGCGCTGCAGATAAAGATTGGTATGTTTACGAGTATGTAACATTAGAGAAGTATCCAAAATATACATTGCAGCGAGATTTATTCTTGACATCCACTGATGTCTTGACTATACTGGACCCAGCACCTACCCTGCTTACCCAGTATTCCCTTCAACTAACTATTGATGAGTAATTTCTATACAAACGTTTGTCTCCTGGGTGATGATATTCTCTATCGTGGATATGAGCGGGGGAATCCCGTGCAGTATCGAGAGAAGTCATCCCCTGTTATGTTTTTGGTGCCATCAGCACAAAATAAATCATCTAATTATAAAACTCTAGATGGTCGCTATGCCCACCGCAAACAATTTAGTGGCGCTAAAGAAGCACGTGATTTCATGAAACAGTATGAAAATGCTGCAGGCATGGAAGTGCATGGGTATGAGCGATTCGTATATCAGCATATCTCCCAAAAATTCTTAGGAGAAATTGATTACGACATGTCCAAAATGAAAATCTATACGATTGACATTGAGGTTGCATGTGAGAATGGATTCCCCGATGTTGAAGCATCAGCGGAAGAAATACTATGCATTACTATCAAAGACGTTACTAGTAAAAAAATTATTACTTGGGGCACTAGAGAATTCATTTCTCCTGCTGACATTGAATATCGAGTCTTCTGGACAGAGAGTGAAATGCTCACTGATTTTCATACTTGGTGGTGTAATAATACTCCAGATATTATTACAGGTTGGAATAATAATCTGTATGATATTCCATACATCTGTCGTCGTATTGAGAGAGTCCTAGGTGAGAAGTGGAAGAAGTCACTATCACCTTGGAATCGTGTGATTGACCGAGAGATTATGATTAGAGGTCGTAGGAATATTGCCTATGAGTTGACAGGGATTAGTATCTTAGATTACCTAGATCTATACAAGAAGTTTACTTACAGTAGTCAAGAGTCATATAGGTTAGACCATATTGCTATGGTTGAATTAGAAGATGCAAAGTTAGACCACTCACAGTTTGAAAATTTCAAAGATTTCTACACATCAGATTGGCAACGATTTGTTGAATATAATATTCATGACGTAAATCTCGTTGATAAACTAGAAGATAAACTTAAACTAATTGAGTTGGCAATTGCTATGGCATTTGATGCCAAGGTAAATTTTGAAGATGTGTATTCTCAGGTGCGTATGTGGGATACTCTCATTTATAATGACCTCACTACACGTAATATTGTAGTGCCCCCACGAGTAACGTCACAGAAAGACCAAACATATGCAGGTGCATATGTTAAAGAACCAATACCAGGCATATATGATTGGGTTGTTAGTTTTGACCTTAACTCTCTATACCCTCATCTTATTATGCAATACAACATTTCACCAGAGACTTTGGTTGAGAAGAGGCATCCTACTGCTACTGTGGATAAAATCCTCAATCAAGAGATAGATATAACTGGTGAATACTGTGTATGTGCTAATGGCGCCCAATACAGAAAGGACATACACGGATTTCTTCCCGAAATAATGCAAAGGATTTACGATGAAAGGACCATTTACAAAAAGAGAATGCTACACGCTAAGCAAAATCTCGAGCTTGCCACCACACCATCAGAAACCATGGTACTTCAAAGAGATATCGCAAGGTGCAACAACATCCAAATGGCACGAAAGATACAACTCAACTCAGCATATGGTGCCATCGGAAACCAATACTTTAGGTACTATAACCTGGCAAACGCAGAGGCGATTACACTCAGCGGTCAGGTCTCTATTCGGTGGATTGAGGATAAGATGAATGCTTATCTCAATAAGATTCTAAAAACTGATGGAAAAGACTATGTTATTGCTTCTGATACCGATTCCATTTATCTTAATATGGGTCCTTTTGTACACTCAATATTCAAAGACCGAGAGACGAGCGATGAGCGCATTGTTGGGTTCATTGACAAGGTGTGTAATGTGGAATTTGAAAAGTTTATTGAGAATTCTTACAAAGAATTGGCAACCTATGTAAATGCTTATGAGCAGAAGATGCAAATGAAGCGAGAGAATATTGCTAACAAAGGTATCTGGACTGCCAAGAAGCGTTATATTCTTAACGTATGGGATAGCGAAGGTGTGCGCTATGAAAAACCTAAACTTAAGATGATGGGAATTGAAGCAGTCAAGTCATCTACTCCAGGATCTTGCCGAGTTGCTATTAAGCAAGCACTACAAACTATCATGAATGGCACTGAGGAAGATGTGCAAAAGTATATCAAAACTTTTCGGAAAGAGTTTGAATTACTTCCTGTTGAAGAGATTGCTTTTCCTCGGGGATGTAATAACATTGCAAAAAATTCTCATCCAGCGACAATTTATGGTAAGGGTTGCCCCATGCATGTGAGGGGTGCGCTTTTGTATAATTTTTGGGTAAAGAAAAAGAAACTTTCTCACAAGTATCCTCTTATCCAGGAAGGTGAAAAAATTAAATACGTGATGCTTCACCAACCAAATCGTATTAATGAGAATGTAATCTCATTCTTTCAAACTCTTCCTACTGAATTTGGGCTTGACAAAAGCATCGATTATGACTTACAGTTTACCAAGAGTTTCCTAGATCCACTCAAAGCAATTCTTGATACGATTGGTTGGAAAGCAGAAAAAGTAAACACATTGGAGGCACTTTGGTCGTGAGTTTTTTAACGGATATTGTAAAGGAAATTGATAATGAATATGCTGGTTTGGTTTCTGATGGAGTGGCAGCAGGCGATACTTGTACTTTCATTGATACTGGGTCCTATATCTTTAATGCTTTGGTATCTGGATCTATCTTTGGTGGCATCCCGTCGAATAAAATTACAGCTATTGCTGGTGAGTCTTCGACTGGTAAGACTTTCTATTGCCTTGGCATTGTCAAGCATTTTCTTGAGACTGATACTGATGCGGGCGTAATTTATTTTGAGTCTGAGTCTGCTATTTCTAGACAAATGATTGAGTCTCGGAATATTGATTCTCGTCGTATGGTAATTGTGCCTGTCACTACAGTGCAGGAGTTTCGTACACAGGCAATTAAAATTCTTGATAAATATCTCAACCAACCTCAGGAAAAACGCAAACCAATGATGTTTGTGCTTGATTCTCTTGGTATGTTATCTACAAGTAAAGAAGTAGAGGATTCTGAGGCAGGCAAAGAGACACGAGATATGACTCGTGCTCAAGTGGTGAAGTCTATTTTTAGAGTGCTTACTCTCAAACTGGGTAAAGCAAACGTGCCTCTCATCGTTACCAATCATACTTACGATGTTGTAGGTGCATATATTCCTACAAAAGAAATGGGTGGAGGTAGTGGTTTAAAGTATGCTGCATCTCAAATTATCTACCTTTCTAAGAAGAAAGAAAAGAATGGCACTGAGGTTATTGGTAGTATTATTAAAGCAAAAACAGCAAAGTCACGTTTAACAAAGGAGAATAGCGAAGTTGAAACACGTCTTTTTTATGACGAGCGGGGATTGGATAAGTATTATGGATTACTGGAGTTGGGTGAGAAATACGGAGTATTCCAACGCAAGGGTAATCGGATTGTTGTTGGGGAATCTTCCATTTATCCTTCTGTTATTCTTACCGATCCTGAGAAGTATTTCACGCCCGAAGTGATGCAGGCGCTTGACGAGTGCGCTTCAAAGGAGTTTAAGTATGGAGCTTAAAGATTATATTAAAGTTTATGATGACGCTGTAGATAATAATTTTTGCTTAAATGCTATTAGGTTATTTGAGGAGTCTACTAAAGTTTATCCAATTAAATCTGCAGATAAGATACAATGTTCTGCTATGAATCTCACTAACGAAGCAGAGCAAAATAATAATAAAGAGTGTCAACTTTTACAGAATGCTATTCTGCAACCAATCATCGATACTGGCATACGTTACTATACTGAGACTCAATGTGAAAAATATTGGCCAAGTAAAAACGCTCTAGAGCAAATTAAGATGATTAAATACTCTGCCAAAGATGGTGATTACTTTGGACTTCATATGGATATAGGTGATGCAGAATCTTCCAAAAGATTCTTGGCATATCATATCTATCTTTCTGATGTTGACTCTGGAGGAGAATTAGAATTTGTTTTAGCAGGAGTAAAGATTGCACCTAAGAAGGGTAGAATTGTAATGCATCCATCAACATGGCAATATCCATCTCTTGAGCATAAACCTATTAGTCAAAATTTGTATAAACTAACCACTTATCTCCACTATCAATGAGTCTAAAGATTGAAGAAATTACCTTAAGTAAACTTATTCTTGATGAGGAATACTGTAGGAAAGTAATTCCATTTCTCAAGGATGAATACTTTGACATGCTTACTAATCGAGTATTATTTACTACGATTAATGACTATGTTTCTAAATTTGATGCAACTCCAGAACCTAATGCTCTAAAGATTGAGGTTGAAAATCGTAGAGATATCAGTGAGGAAGTGTATAAAGAGATTGAGACCTTTCTTGATAACCTAGATAGGCAGCAGTATAATGCTGACTGGTTAATTGATACCACAGAAAAGTGGTGTAAGGAGAGAGCAATTTATCTCGCCCTCATGGAGTCTGTCAAGATTGCCGATGGGCAAGACAAGACTCGCACCAAAGATGCCATACCATCCATCATGTCCGAAGCGTTGGGTGTTTGTTTTGATGACCACGTTGGTCATGATTATATTCAAGATTCTGAAGAACGTTATGAGTTTTACCACAGAAAAGAAGAAAAGGTCCCGTTTGACCTCGATTATTTCAACAAAATCACAAAAGGTGGTCTCCCTAATAAGACTCTCAACATCGCTCTTGCTGGCACAGGTGTCGGGAAAAGTCTTTTCATGTGCCACCATGCTAGTTCCTGCCTCTTGCAGGGGCGCAACGTACTCTACATTACACTTGAAATGGCAGAGGAGAAAATTGCTGAGCGAATTGATGCCAACCTCCTCGACATTCCAATACAAACTTTGAGTGACCCTCTCTTTACAAAAGAGAAATACAATTCTAAAATCTATTCTTTGCGACAAAAGACACAGGGCACTCTGGTAATTAAAGAATATCCTACTGCATCAGCACACGTTGGACATTTTAAATCACTTCTCAATGAGTTGTCTCTAAAGAAAGGATTTCATCCAGACATTATTTTTATTGACTACCTAAACATTTGTGCATCTGCACGATATAAAGGCACCATTGTAAATTCATACACATACGTTAAGGCAATCGCTGAAGAGTTACGTGGTCTTGCTGGTGAATATAATGTTCCGATTGTATCTGCTACGCAGACTACTCGATCGGGTTATGGAAATAGCGATGTAGAGCTTACGGATACCTCAGAATCTTTTGGTCTACCTGCTACTGCTGACCTTATGTTTGCACTCATCTCAACTGAAGACCTTGATAATATGGGACAAATTATGGTCAAACAATTGAAGAATAGATATAATGATCCTACAATGTATAAACGTTTCATTGTAGGTATTGACAGAGCAAAGATGAGGTTGTATGATTGCGACCAAAGCGCACAGGATGACATCATCGATGCTGGAGATATTCAATCATCTTCCTCAATAGCGTTTACCGAAACCAAAAAAACATTCGACGGATTTAAGATTTAACATGACTAACGACCCTAGATTTACTAATCAAGTTGAAGGTGGACTTGATGAAGAGATGGAAAAAATTAATAATGCTGCTCAAGAAAAATCTGAGCAAGAACGTAAACGTGCAGAAGAGCTTATTGATAACACACCTACGAATCTTGACGACCTTTTAGCTAATCCTGATTTGAGAGGGACTGCTAAGACTAAGCAACGAGCTGCTCAGAAAAAGAAAGAATCAGCAGATGCTAAGAAAGGTCCTGAAAAGTTTGAGATTGACCTCGACAAATATACAAAATTTGTTGATGAGGTCACGTCAAATGCAAGTAAAAACTTTGACGACTTACTCTCTCGTTATGCAGATTTGCATAGAGAAGGTTGCAATATCAATCGTCTTGATACTGCAGCATCTGGTTTAGTTGCAGAGGGCGGTGAGTTTATGGAGATTGTCAAAAAACTTAAATTCCAAGGCAAACCCTGGACTGAGGAAAACAAAGAACATCTTGTCAAAGAATTGGGTGATATTATGTGGTATGTTGCTCAAGCATCACTTGCTCTCGATGTAAGACTTGATGAAGTCATCTATATGAATACCTTGAAACTGGCAGCCAGATATCCTGATGGAATTTTCGATGTAGATTTTTCGGAAAATCGTTGTCCTGGTGATATTTGATTCTAAATAGAGGGGTAATCGCCCCTCTTTTTAATGGCAAGGACAATCAAAGAAGCATGGGAAGACTATAAAAGATTTTTTGCTGAGGGATTTGAAAAACCTTCACCAAAAGATATCAGTGTATATGATGGTGCAAAGAGCAAAACTAAAAGTGGCACTATCCGAAAGGGTGACCCAGTACATATCATGTCGCTTAAAAATATTGGGACATATGCACCAAGAGTAAAAGTCCAATATAATATTGATAAGATAGGATGGGTTACTACTGCAGACATTGGTAAACCCCAGAGGTCTGCTGCTGGAAAGATTACTGTTAAACTAAAACCGCAGGACTTTGATGGCATCGCTGGCATCAAGATGGATTTTAATACCTACTACAATAAAGTGCTGAAAGCAATAGATGCTAGAAGTGATTTGCCAATGGTAATAAAGGTTTATTTACGAGAGTTAACTGACTATTGTATGCATCATGGTCCAGCAGATAGGAAGACATTGGTAGACGCATATAGAGCATTAGCAGCAACAAAGTATATTGATACCATGAATGATATTGAGAAAGACTTCTCCGAAATTATTGCGCCACTGTGTGTGCTTGAGCGAGGTGGAAGCACATTAGCAGACTATGGAATGCCACATTTAAATAAAAATAATGGTATTGCATATATTCCAGTTGAAGGTAACTACGCCCTTATTGACTTCATCATTTATGATGACAAAGGAAGATCATATCAATTTTCAGTTAAGAAGATAAGTAAGACAACCAACGTAGTCAAACCACAAGATATAATTGAGTTACTTAATAAGGATGCAACCTCTCAATGGGTTAAAGATTATAAGAAGACATTTAACTTTAAACTATTAGAGGTGTTGGCAGATAACAATGTAAGAGTTGGGTCATTCAAAGCACTTAGACTGCTTGTGGGTAATGCAAGTACAAAGACACAGTTTCCTAGTGAAGTTATTATGGGTATTGATAGGATGCTTGGTAGTGGTGACGACCCAGATGAAACAGATGTTAACCTGGCATCTGATTTGTGGTTGAAATTAGCTGAGACATTTTATTCAGAGGGAATTAATTACTGGGAAACACCAAAGCATTCCAGCGGAAGGGTTGGACTGGCATCTCTTATTTGCCAAATTGCTATTGAGAAACTAAGTAAAGATAAAAAACTGATTAACTATGTTGATGTAATTAAGGAATTTGTTATGCGTGAAGTGGTATACTACAAGTTCGCTGCCACTGGAGGAATACCAAACTTCTATATGGAAAATCATCTCAAGAATAATATCCAGGTAGGAGATGTTTTTTATTTGAGATGCAAATCATCTATTGGAAATCCATATCGCGACAAGCTGGGGGTCCAACCATGAGACTGTCCACTCTGCCCACACTCTGCTCACACTCTGCCCTATAATACAGACATGGCAAAAAACACTCACCTAGAGCACCTAGAAGATGATATCTTCAACAGCGGATACACTGGTGCTACCAACGCAATCAATTTTCTCAAGTCTCTGAGGGACATGCTGACCACGGGTAGTGGTGGCAGCAGCACTAAGGTAACTGTCAAGTGGGATGGGGCACCTGCAATCATCTGCGGTGTTGACCCTGAGACTGGTTACTTTTTCGTCGGCACCAAATCTGTATTTGCTAAGACCGAGCCTAAAGTCTGCTATGCAGATGAAGATATTGACCTATGGTATACTGGACATCCAATTGCTCCTAAACTGAAGCAGTGTCTCAGACTGTTGCCGCAAACAGGTATCACTGGTGTGGTGCAAGGCGATCTCCTCTATACCTCCACCCCACCTAAGATGCAGATGGGTGGTAAAACTTGTTACAAATTCAAACCAAATACTATTACTTATTGCGTAGATGCTAATACTGACCTTGGGACGAAAGTGGGACAGTCTGACCTCGGTATTGTTTTCCACACTCGCTATCATGGTCAGATTCTACCTGAGATGAATGCATCTTTTGGCGTTGATGTATCTACCATGCAGAATAGTAAGAAAGTTGCGGTCTTCTCTGCAACTTTTGAGAATACGAATGGCGTTGCCAATCTATCTGTGGCAGAACAAACTCGCCTGAATAATAGTATCCGAATTGCTGAGACTAACCTCAAGACGGGTAGGAAGTTTCTAGATACTATTCAGCAGCAGACTGGCAACATGGCATTCACTGCTCTCTTTAAGATTTATTTCAACGAAGTAATTAAGGGGGGGCATATTCCAACTAACGCTGCTTCTATGGCACAGGGGTTTTGCAAGTTTGTCGATGCTCGTTATAAGGCAGAGATTGCTAAGAAGAAGACTCCTAAAGCACAAGGTGAATGGGAGACTCGTAGACGGGAAGCAATTGCTTACCTAAATAGTAACAAGTCTGTTATGTTTTCCGCACTTAGTGGATTTAAGAATCTGATTACTGCTAAAGAGCAGGTCATAAATAAACTGAAAAAAATTGATGGAGTCGGCACATTCTTGGAAGACGAGAATGGATACCGCGTCACGAGTCCAGAAGGATTTGTGGCTATCAAGGATGGCACTGCCATGAAACTTGTTGATAGACTGGAGTTTTCCAGAGCAAACTTTACCGTCGCTAAAGATTGGGGCAAATGAGATTTATCGAATTCCTGAGAGAAGCAGCCGCAACTGCCGCTAAGAAACCAAGCACTTCTTCTAAGGGCAAGTCAACTGCTGCAAATAAAAAACTAGAAGACAAGCATGTTGCTATTACTTTTGGTCGCTTCAATCCCCCTCATGCTGGTCATGGTAAGTTGCTTGATGCTGTTAAGGCGCATGGTGGTGACAGTGGTAACTATCGCATTTATCCCTCTAGGAGTCAGGACCACCAAAAGAATCCCTTGACTGCTGACCAGAAAGTTGGACATATGAGGAAGATGTTTCCTCATCATGACAAAGCAATTCAAAATAATGAAGCACATCGGAATATATTCGATGTTCTCCGTGATTTAAATGATGAGGGTCATGAGCATGTGACACTGGTTGTTGGTGATGACAGAGTAAAAGAATTCGAGAATCTTACTAACAAATATAATGGAGTCCATTATAACTACAAGAGTATCAATATTAAATCCGCTGGTGCTCGTGCAGATAACTCTGAAGATCCTATCGAGAATCTTTCTGCTAGTAAGATGAGAGCACATGCTCAGAGTGCAGACCATGATTCTTTCCATGCGGGTATGCCCAAAGGATATTCTAAGAAGCACAGTGCTAAACTGATGCAAGATGTGATTGCTGGTATGACTCCACCTCCACCTAAATCTAAAAAAGGTAAGAAGGCTGAGTCGGTGCATGAATCAGTTTGGGAGTATGCTCCTAAATTAGACTTTGATGCATTCCGCAATCATTACATGTTAGACCACATCTTTAAAGTTGGTGCACTTGTAGAGCATGATGATAGTGGTTTGCGTGGTAATGTTGTCCACCGTGGCACTAATTATGTAATCTTCCAGATGCCAGATGGCAATGAGCATCGGGCTTGGTTACAACATATTACTGAAGTATCACAGGAAGATAGAATGATGGGCGACCAGTCAAATTATTCTGCCGATGATGGTAGCGGTAATGATTGGAAGGTCGGAACTGATACATATAGAATGGCAGTCCAAGCAATGACGCCTGGACAAGCAGTTAAAAAATTCTCACAGTTTAATGCTGAAATTAGAAAACCTGCTAAAACTAAATAATACTATAAAGAACCATTTAGGGTAAATCGATGACGTTAGAAATTCTAGTATCTTCTGCTCTCATGGGGTATACCATGGAAGAGCAGACCAAGATTCTTAAAGCGATTGAGTCTGGTGCAAATTTACAAGGCAAAAGACTTAATGAGGGTCTTGATAAGGTAGTTGAAATCTTTGATTCTTGGGAGCCTATCATTGAAGGATACGCTGGATTCCCTATTGAGCGCGAAGCGATTCAAAAGAAGAAGAGACAAACACCTGATGACCGTAATATTGGTCGAGTAGTACAAGCAGGTGGGACTTCTTATGTGGTAACTGGTCGTAAGAGTGATGGTCGTTACATAGTCGTCGGTAAGGGTGGAGAAAAAACTGCCAAGGACCCTGCAGATATGGGACTGCAAGTTAAGGAGCATGTTGATATTGAAGATCTCCACCAGGCAATGCTTGAGAAGAAGATGGATGGAGTCGATGATAATGGATTTAGTTCCTGCTGGAAGGGATATAAAAAACGTGGCACTAAAATGAAGGGCGGCAAGGAAGTCAACAACTGTGTAAAGGCAGGATACGAAGCAGAAGGTGAAGAGATTAATGAAGTCTCTGCCGACCTAATGCTTAGAGCATCTAAGGCAGCAGATGTCAAGCGTGGTAAGTTGGCTGTTGCTGGTGATAAAGAGGGTGCTGCTGGCAAGGCTGCACAAGCCAAGAGATTTTATAATGCTCAGGCGAAGAAGAGACTTAATAGTTCTTACGAACCAGAAGGTCATCAAGTGGATGAAATCTACAAAGGTAAGCACGGGCAGTCTGAGAAAGAGTATCAAGACTCACGTTCCGATGGTGGTAAAATGGTTTCTGGAGATTCTAAGCGTAGTGGTGCTGCATACTCCTATCGTGGTGTCAAAAACAGTGGTCCTAATCCCGCAGGTGGATCTCAAAAACCTCAGGGTCAGGGTCGTATGACCAGCGGAGCACGTACTGATTTGCAATATCGTAAAGCAAATTTTGCAAAGCAAAGTGCAGATAAGAAAGCTGCATTATTGAATAATGAGTTTATAAATAAGCTATCTGCATCTGGTATTTTTACGGAAGCGGAAATTGAAAGAATTATGGAGGATATGGAATGATACCCCAAGGTGAAAAAAGTTATTTGAAAACTACCAAAAAAGGTAATGTAACTATCAATCCAAGAAAAGAGGACCTTATGTCTGAATCATTTCGGAGATTAATCCAAAACAATCTTCTTGACCTTAAAGAAGCAGCAAAGAAAAAAGATAAACAAACCAAAGCTAAGCGTTGGTGGGACGACGATGGCGACGGAATAGGATATGAGCCACATGAAGTAAAGAAAGAAGCATGTGACTCTACCGAAGCAAGCACAACTTCTCCTACATCCCAAGATGCCATGGATGCTAAAAAAGAAAAGATGAAGCAGAAAATGCTCCAACAAACTGAGCAGTTTGATGCACAACGCAACGGTAAACTCCCTACCTAGCCTATATAAGATAAGTCACTCGATTCAGAGGTATTATGGGAGCAGTTGTCGCTGTAGTAAAGCCACTTCTTCTGCAACTTGCCACAAGTCCTGCAGTTAAGAATCTGGTTATTTCTCTTCTTGAGAAGTATGTAAAGTCCACAGATAATAGTATTGATGATTTGCTTTTTGCATCCGTTAAAGAAGCACTCTTCAAACCACAACCATGATTACTTGTTTAGTAACAAACTGGGGAGTAACCGTTATTTTAGGGTTACTCCTTTCTTTGTCAGAGTGGATGGCAAAGACAAATAAAACACAAGCAAATGGAATACTAGACTTTGTACAGTTATTTCTAAAAAAGGTATTACATAAATAATACACAGGATATAAGTTAATGGAGTAAAAGATGTCGCTTTACGGAAGATCTGACACAGCAGCAAATAAAACTAAAGCAGAGAGAGTACGTGGTAATGGAGCTGGATCTGCCACTGAAACAATTGTTTTCTGTGATGGCACAGAAGCATCTCTTGCACAAAACAAGAAGCGTGGTATTACTGGACCTGGTTGGTGGTCGTATCGTACCTACACGGATGTCTCAGGAGCAACCCGCCATAAGGCAGAGCAACTGGCTTTCATTAGCAATCCTGACACTGTAGATACCGCTGACGATACTATTCTGGCAGACGTAGCATCTACAATCACTATTACTACACAACCAACAAACCAGACAACTGCTTCTGGCGGTGCTACATTTACTGTCGCTGCTACAGCTACTGTTGGGTCCGTTACCTTCCAGTGGCAGAAGAGAACAACGTCTGGCGGTAGATTCTCGAATGTCTCTGGTGCTACAAGTGCCTCACTTGTCCTCACTGGTCAGACTGCCGCGGCTACTGGTAATGAGTATCGTGTCAAACTGAATTCAACTGCTGGTGCTACTGAAGTAATCTCTGACGAAGTTACCCTTACATTCGGCACCTAATTATATGGTTAATTTGTAATGCATTTTGAATCTTTAAATGAAAAAAATTATTTGATGTTTGCTATTAAGCATTACGATAATCCACAATCGGTTACCGTTGATGATTTTATGGAGGACATGAAGAAGTTTAAATATCTCAAGAGACTTCTTAAAAGATATTTAAAAACTCGTGTCCTTCGAGTAAATTTAGTTATAAATCATTTGATTGTGTTGTTTAATGTTTTTGGTGAGGGCACTATTCCTTTATTGATGTACAAACTTGAAGAAGAATATTGGCCATTGATTAAGACTTTACTATTATATCTAGATAGATATCCTGAAATTGCAGGATGTTTAACAGAAACTCAAATAGATATTGAAGTAAACAATTTACTTAACAACATATGATTCATGAAGACGCCCCTACTAATTGTGTCGGATCTGGTGCTGAAACTTCGCTTCCACCAGCAGTAGAGCCTGGCGTCAAAAAACTGTCTCGTAGGAGACCTATGCAGCGTCGTCGTTACGCTATGTCCACTTCAGATATGTTAACGACTGAAGGGGCGCAAAAAGATACAAGTTTTCTCCCATTCCTTATCTCTTACGATGGGGCTGAGCAATACGTCCTCTATTCAAAATCTGAAGCACAAATTAAAATAGAGTTGCGTAAAATTTATCGTCCAGAGAATTTCAAAAAAATTGAAGTGAAGAGATTATATCCAAATGAGGTTATTCAATTTTATTGGAAAAAAAGACAACAGGCATTGAGGTCGGATTAATGGGACTTTTCGGCGCACAAAAATTTGATGTCTTGGAAGCTAAGTTTCAAATATATGAAGACCTTTCAAAGGAGATGCTCGATAAACTTGAGAGAGCAGTAGACAAAATAAGTGAAGGTAACCAGAATGTTGCACTTATACTAGAGCGGCATGAAAATAGATTAGAGCAAGTAGACAAAGCAGATGCTGCAATCATAGAATTAGTTAAAGCAATTAATATTAAACTAGATAAACTTGAAAAAAGAATTGACGAACTTTCTAGGTTTCGTTGGATTGCCACTGGCATGGGGTCTGCAGCACTTGTAGTAATTGGGTCTGCTCAATTTTTCGGATCTATATTGACACAACCGAATAAAACGAGTATGCTGTATCCAGCTGAAAAAGTTGAATGGACTATGTTGACGACAAATACATCAGACTCCTCAGCACCCGTCTAGAGAAGTATAAACATGTCAAGTCTGGTCTATATAACTTTCGATGTCCCTATTGTGGAGATTCAATAAAAAATAAAAACAAGGCTCGGGGATACTTCTTTCTTAAGAAATCAGAATATATTTACAAGTGTCACAATTGTGGCATAGGTAAGTCTCTTTCCAACTTCTTAAAAGATAATGCCGTAGACCTTCATGACCAATATATCATGGAGAAATATAGACATGGTATGACTGGCAAAGGTAGACACACACCAGACCCAGAATATCCGTCAGCAAAACCGTACTTTGCAGAAAAGGTAACAGACCTCATATCAATCTCTAACCTAAATAAAGGGCATCCAGCAAGAGACTATTTGGAGAGTAGACAGATTCCTTTGAGTAAACTATCCGAATTATATTACACAGATAAGTTTAAGCGTTGGGTGAATACTAAAGTCCCTAACACTTTTGAAAATCTTCAGAATGATAGACCTAGAATTATTATTCCTTTTATTGACAAAGATGGTAATTGGTTTGGTATACAAGGTAGGTCTTTATCTCCAACAACAAATTTAAGATACATAACTATTTTATTCAACCAAGACTCTCCCAAAATTTATGGACTCGATTCAATCAACACCGACCAAACGGTATACATCACTGAGGGACCGCTGGACTCACTCTTCATTTATAACTCAGTTGCGATGTGCGGAGCTGACCTTGATGTTAACAACTGGGGTATTGGTGATTCTGTGTGGATTTATGATAACGAACCAAGAAACAAACAAATCGTCCAACGTATTGCTAAAACCATACGACAAAACGATAAGGTAGTTATTTGGCCATCAAATATTAAAGAGAAAGATATTAATGACATGGTGCTTGCTGGACATGATATCAATAATGTGATACAATGCAACACCTACCAAGGATTAGAAGCACAAATTAAATTTACAAACTGGAAAAAAGTATGAGCGAGATTACTGTAGTAAAGCGTGATGGAAGTGTTGAGTTACTTAATCTTGACAAGTTGCATACAATGGTAGAACACGCTTGCATGGGTCTTGCAGGCGTTTCTGAATCTCAAGTAGAGATGAATGCCAATCTACAATTTTTTGATGGTATAAAGACAAGTGATATTCAAGAGATTTTGATTCGCTCTGCTAATGATTTGATTAGTCTTGAGACTCCAAACTATCAATACGTAGCAGCACGTTTGCTTTTGTTTGGTTTACGTAAGTCTGTATATGGGGACCACCCAGATTACCGCCCACTTTTATATCAGCATGTAGTTGAATGCTGTGAGGCTAAAGTATATGATAGAGCAATCTTAAATAAATATTCTGCTGAGGAATGGGATACTATCGATAGTTTTATCATTAATTCTCGTGACTATTTGTTTACCTACGCGGGACTTAGACAGGTTACTGACAAGTATCTTGTACAAGATAGAAGCACTGGCAAGGTTTACGAAACTCCACAGCAAATGTATATAATGATTGCAGCAACGCTATTCCGTGACTATCCTCCAGAAACTCGTCTTGCATATGTAAAAAAATACTATGACGCAATCAGCAACCACAAAATCAACATCCCAACCCCAGTCATGGCAGGAGTGCGAACGCCGCTTAGACAATTCGCTAGCTGTGTTCTTGTTGATGTTGATGACACCCTCGATAGTATCTTTAGTAGCGATATGGCTATTGGCAGATATGTTGCACAAAGGGCGGGCATCGGTATCAACGCAGGTCGCATCAGGGGCATCAACTCTAAGATTAGAGGTGGTGAAGTCCAGCACACTGGCGTTATACCGTTTCTCAAAAAGTTTGAAGCGACTGTCCGTTGCTGTACGCAAAATGGCATACGAGGCGGAAGCGCGACAGTCCACTTCCCAATCTGGCACCAAGAAATAGAAGACATTTTAGTATTAAAAAATAACAAAGGTACAGAGGATAACCGTGTTAGGAAACTTGATTACTCGATTCAACTTAGTAAACTCTTCTACGAACGATTCATCAAGAATGAATCAATGCATCTTTTCAGCCCTCATGATGTCCCTGGTCTTTTCGCCGCTTTTGGCACTCCTAATTTTGACGCTTTGTACACAAAATACGAAGCAGACCCAACCATCCCCAAGAAATCTATTAGTGCTCAGCAACTCATCTTGGATTTGTTAAAGGAAAGAGCAGAGACTGGTCGTATTTATCTCATGAATATTGACCACTGCAACTCTCATTCATCTTTCAAGGACAAAGTTTACATGAGTAACCTATGTCAGGAGATTACTCTACCTACAGACCCCATCAACCATATAGATGATGCTGATGGTGAGATTGCACTGTGTATTCTTTCAGCAATTAATGTTGGGAAACTTAAGTCATTAGATGAGATGGAAAATCTATGTGATTTATCTGTAAGAGGTCTTGAAGAATTAATCGATTATCAACAATATCCAGTTGCTGCAGCACGTCGTAGCACTATTGCAAGACGTTCTTTAGGTATAGGATTTATTGGTTTAGCACATTACCTAGCACGTCATGGAGAGCACTATGATGACCCTGGCGCATGGCAACTTGTCCATGACCTTACAGAAGCATTTCAATATTACCTTTTGAAATCTTCTAATCAAATCGCTAAAGAACGAGGAGCATGTCTTGGATTCAATCTCACAAAGTATTCTGATGGAATCCTTCCGATTGATACGTACAAAAAAGATGTTGATGAAATAGTAGCACCAAAATACAACTATGATTGGGAAACTCTACGTGCCGACATTAAGGCACATGGTTTACGACATTCAACACTGTCCGCACAGATGCCATCGGAGAGCAGTTCCGTTGTGTCAAATGCGACAAATGGAATTGAACCACCTCGCGGATACTTGTCCGTTAAGAAGTCGAAGAAGGGTCCTCTCAAGCAGATTGTTCCGCAGTATCAGTCTCTTAAGAACAATTACACGTTGCTCTGGGATATGTCTGGGTATTCTGGTTATATTAATATTGTTGCAGTTATGCAGAAGTTCTTTGATCAAGCGATTTCTGGAAACTGGTCCTTTAATCCAGAGCATTACGAAAACTCTGAGGTTCCTGTTAGTGTGATCGCAACTTACTTCCTCAATACATATAAGTATGGTTGGAAGACGAGCTACTATCAGAACACCTATGATGCTAAGAAGGACATTGATGTCGAAGAAAACATCAGGCGAGTAGTCGAGATTGATAAAATGATTGAAGATATACTTGCTTCTTCAGAAGAAGAAGTTTGTGACGCATGTAATGTCTAAAAAAGTTGAAATAGAATTATGTGAAGACTTGCAAAAAGAATTTACATCTTGGATGGATGCTTGCGAATCATTGGGGGTTACTCCAAAGATTAATACATTTTTAAATTACATTAGTAATTATGGCACTTATACAAATCCTAAGGAGGACTAATGGGAGTAACGGTATTTAACGAGAAAAAAGTTGACACTACAAAACAACCAATGTTTTTTGGAGCACCCTTAGGGATGCAAAGATATGATGAGTATAAGTATCCAGACTTTGACAAACTAACTCAAACTCAACTGGGATATTTCTGGAGACCCGAAGAAATCTCCTTACAGAAGGACCGAGCAGACTATAAGACTCTTAGTGCTCAGCAAAAACATATCTATACTTCTAATCTTAAATATCAAATTCTTCTTGACTCTGTGCAGGGTCGTGGTCCTGGCATGGCATTCTCTCCATATTGCTCTCTTCCTGAGTTGGAAGGTGCTATGGGTGTATGGGAATTCATGGAGCAAATTCATTCTAGATCTTATACCCATATCATCAAGAATATCTACGCAAATCCTACAGAAATTTTTGACTCTATATTGGATGACGATAAGATTATTGCACGTGCCAAGAGTGTATGCTCTTCATATAATTCATTCCTTGATGCTGCACATGAATGGTCAGCAGGTATGCAATGGCAACATGCTTTAGAGGGTGTGCCCTCTGCTCAAGATACTCTGAAAGATATTAAACGTAAGTTATATCTTGCTATTGCTAATGTAAATATCTTAGAAGGCATTCGCTTCTATGTCAGTTTTGCCTGTAGTTTTGCCTTTGGTGAGCTCAAACTGATGGAGGGTAGTGCAAAGATTATTTCTCTCATTGCCAGAGATGAATCTCAGCATCTGGTCCTTACTCAAAAGATTCTTAAGAAATGGGCAGAGGGTGATGACCCAGACATGCAACTGATTGCTGTGCAAGAAAGAGAAACTATCAAACAAATGTTTATTGATGCCGTGAATCAAGAGAAAGAGTGGGCAAATTATCTCTTCTCCAATGGTAGTATGATTGGTTTGAATGAGCGTCTTCTTTCTCAGTATGTTGAGTGGATTGCTAATCGTCGTATGAAGGCAATCGGGTTAACTCCCTTGTATGATATTTCGGCAAAAAACAATCCACTCCCTTGGACAGAGCACTGGCTCAACTCTAAGGGTCAGCAGAATGCCCCTCAAGAAACAGAAATTGAATCTTATATAGTTGGAGGTATTAAGCAAGATGTCGAAGGATCCACTTTCTCAGGATTTAAACTTTAAGTTTGAGGTAGTATTAGATAAAGATAAAGAATCAGACATTCAAAAAATCAAAAGATGGATTGCAAAGCAAACACCACCATGGAATCAGATTCTTTCATTTCTTTTTTCATATTTTGAAAAATGGTATTGGGATACAAAAGTAAAAATGACGATGGACGATGTTGATCGTCAAGCAGAAAATCTTGTGAGGAAATGGGATGAAGAAGAAAAAGAAAATCAAAATCCAATCATCACCACAAAACCATCGGAGGTTGAAGGACTGGACGAGATTAGAGCAACCGCGCCCTGGTATAGAGAGTCAGAGCAAAGTGATTCTCGGACTGGAGGACCACAAATCTAGTATTGAAAATCATTTAAACTACCTGAAAAATTTAAAGCGGGAGTTAAAAAAAGATAAGGGAATCTTAAATAAAAATAAAAATGGTATTAAACGTTACAAAAAAAGTTGATAAATAGTAATGAGTATAATATAATACTCATACGTTCATTCGCTATTTGCGAATAGCGAACGGAAGTAAGCCGACTCGGAACGGACCGTTCATCTATGGAAATCATTCTTTGGACTTGCGTGGAAGCTCAAAAACTTATCAATAATGTTCGCACTTCAAAAGTGCCAGATGAGATAAAAACAGAGCTCATTCAAATTCATAAAGAACACTCGCCAAAGACTTGTAAATTTATAGACGCAAAAGCCGACTGAAGGAACGCTCTTTAACCTGAACAACTAAGGAGAAACCTAATGTCACAAGTAGTATATCGTGGTGTCGCATATGACACCGAGCAACGCCGTCAAGCACAGGCACAAGTGCAACAACAACCTCAACAATACAATGAGACCTACCGTGGGGTCAAATTTGTAAAAGAGGGGACCAAGGGATGACAGCAACCTATCGTGGTGTGAAGTATAATACTCACACTCCGAAACTAGAATATCGTAAGTGGTATTCACAAACACATGCTCCATCGCATCCATCAAACACATATCGTGGTGTTGCTTATCGTCCTTGTAACAACTGGAACTGGGAGGAAAAGAAATGAAAAAACTCAACTTCCTACAATTGATCAAGGAACAAAAGCAAAAAGAGGATCGTCGTCATCAAGCACAACTAGCACAACTAGTGGGAGCAAAACAATGATGCAAACTATCCTAACTCTAACTGCTGCTACAGCTCTAGGGACAATTTTACTTTCAACCTATATTCAATGGTTGTATAAGTATTAAGTTATATGTAAAAGATACAAATGTTAGTGAATAAACACAAAGCATTATAGATAGTATGTCCGCGAGATAGAGGAATGATTTAAAACTTTAGTATATTATCTTTGCTCGGAGGTCATCATGCACAATATAATTTCATATAACCAATTAGCAGGGTGGAAACAATTTGAAACCACCGTAGATAGATGTAACAAACAAAACGAGTTAATAAACGATTATTTTAATTGTCTAATAGAATGCGATGATAAACAACACACATGTAAACGTATCTGTAAAGAGTTAATTAAATAACATGAATAGATAGAGGGGAGTATACCCCTCTTTTTTATGAACTACGATAAGGTAAAATTGATTGCCCATAATCTTAAGTTACTAGCAATCAGTTTAGAAGAAGCAATTAAAGAAGACCCTGATAAATATCTTAAGGAGCCTCAGGATAATCGATTAGGATATCGATTTGATGGGGATGATGATGGATATACTGACTGATGAAACCACAAAGTGCTAAGGGAAAAGGAAGAAGATTCCAGCAGTGGGTGAGAGACATGCTTATTGAGCATAGAAATATTCATCCAGAAGATATCGAATCTCGCAGCATGGGAGCTGGTGGGGAAGATTTAATTATGGCTAGAGATGCTAGACAAAAGTTTCCTTTCAGTATAGAATGCAAAAATGTTGAGAGACTTAATGTGTACGAAGCATATGAGCAAGCATGTGCCAATGCTAAAGATTACACACCTATTTTGTTTATGAAAAAGAATAGAAAGAAACCACTTGTTGTAGTTGATGCAGAGTGGTTTATTCAAAACTTTGGAGGTTACTGAGAAGACTAATTATGTTGTGTGAAGTGTATGATAATATTTTTGATGACCTTTATATTCATCAAATTGATTCTATGATGCAAGATAATGTTGCAGTATACCCAAACAATATTGCAAATAGGACTACTTGGCCATATGGTAATGTGGGAAGTCACAGATTACTTGGTCGAGTGGTGTTTGATAGAAAATCATTAAACAGAATAACTATACTTCATCCAACTGCTCAAACTTTTTTTGATATGTTTGAGCAAATTGAATCTAAGATGCAAAGAAAATTTTTCCTTAATCAAATACAAGTCAACTTACAGCATACTGGATGTGACGGGACTTCACATATTGATAGTGACAATCCACATGACCTCACCATTATGGTGATGACTACTCCTAAATGGCAGGACGATTGGGGAGGGCAATTCCAACTTGTTAATGGTGATAGTGTTGTTGAGGAACATCAATACAAACCTGGAAGAGTATTAGTTATTCCATCGAATCATCCACATAGGGGTCTAGGACCAACTAAAGAATATCTGTATCGCACAACAGTAGTCTATAGGGCAACTCCTTGACATCCATCGATGGGTGCTATATAATTACAAGGCACTCGGGAGAATCAAGTTGGACCTTCAAGAATGTGGCGATTATTCAGAAGACAATTCATTTTTGAATCAGATGGTAGAATTTTTAATTGATGAATTACACACCCAACTTGAAAACGGCAACGCTGATTGTGCCGCAGCAATCGCTCATAAGATTCGTGAGACTCAAACATCTCTATGACAATATGCAGTATGTTTTCTGTGCCAATTGCTCATTTTAGTATTGACAATTGGCAAGATAATAAAAAAAGAATACTAGATTGTCTACCAGAATTAGATGAATCCCATTACGAAAGCAATGGGGAAGTGTACACAGACTTCTTTCATAAAGAAAGGACAGACCCACTACCATCATATTCAGATACAGTCATCGATATTATCACACCACTTTTAAAACAATTTACTAATGGTATGAAAATTGAATTTACGGATATGTGGTTTCAACGAGCGTACAAAGGTCACAAACATGGTGTCCACAATCATGGACATAGTGGATGGTCCTCTATAATATATGTTGAGTTTGACCCCAGATATCATACTGCAACAACATTTTATTCTCCATTCCTTAATCCTTGGAGTGGAAAACTTGAAGAATTTTGTCCACCAGTAAAGGAGGGAGACATGGTTATTTTTCCATCTACCATTGCACATGAAGCAAAAGAAAATAAGTCAGACACTAGGAGGACAATTGTTTCCTACAATATGCGTGGGAAAGTATGCACAGTGAGACGCACATTATTTGATAAGGAAGTAGTAGAGAGTTAATTATCCTGGTCCAGTAGCTCAGTGGAATAGAGCAACTGCCTTCTAAGCAGTCGGTCGTTGGTTCGAGTCCAACCTGGATCGTTGTGGGAGGTTAACTCAGCGGTAGAGTGGCTGCTTTACACGCAGTAAGTCGTTGGTTCGAATCCGATACTTCCCACTCCCCCTTTGTGGGGTAACAATTAAATAGGAGAGCAGTCATGACTGTTAGAGATCGTTTTTCAGATAAGATTCAAATTCTTAAAGATGCTGTTAACGGGGTTACCGCCCTTGACATAGAATATCCATCACTCTTTACTCAACTTTGTCGTTTTTATAGTGACAAACAAAAAATTCATTTTTGGGGTATAGATATTGAAGAAGATTACTCGATTCTAATTGATAGCATGATTGCGGATGGCGTCTTGGAAACGACGTAAATCTTACCCTGGTGGAGTCATATGACCCAACTGTCTCGGAATGACATTAAAAGTGCCCTGGTCGGGACCCCCCTCATACACAACACACATGATAGATGATATAACCGTTTATAAAGGAAAATTTGCAACCCCAGATAATGATTTTATCTGGGGAGATTTTATTGATGACTCTGTAGTATTGGGTTTATTTCACTTTTGGCATAATCAAACTATCCTTAACACTCATGAGGGTTTAGTGTTAAAGCATGGGGATGTTTCAGTCGATAAAGAGTTTAAAGATTCTTTAGATTTGCACATTCCCTTTCAATTAGCAATTCCCGAAATTCAAAACTATATGGCATCCCTTCAGGGAGTCTTGAATAAGTATATTGAGAAGTTTCCTTTCTGTGAAACCTCTCGGTTTTCTATTGTCGAGCCTCTCAGTATGCAATGGTATCCCCCTGGTGGTGGATTCAAACAGTGGCATACCGAAAGGTCTAATTCTTTGCCTGGTAATATCTATAGGCATTTAGTTTTTATGACATATCTGAATGATGTCCCCGATGGTGGCACAGAGTGGTTTCATCAACAGAAATATGTTCCTGCACAGAAAGGATACACAGTTATCTGGCCGTCAGATTGGACACACCATCATAGGGGCAGGGTGAGTCAGGAATCTGAAAAAATTATAATCACAGGCTGGTTTTCCTACACATAGTATGCTATGATATGCGAGCAAATCGGAGAAACTAGTTTGGCAACCAAAGTTATCTTTGAAAGATTTCCATATCGATATGTAGAAGTTGGAATTCTTGACAATGGATTCCCTGACTATCGTATTCAAAAAGCAGATAGTTGGACTAAACGTTTTCGCGACATGTATCTTCTTGATAATCAGATGCAACTTCTGACTGCAATTGAAGATTTTGAATATACTAAATGGTTGGACCCAGAGAGGGTCCCTTGTTACATAAAAGGAGACGACTATGACACTGAAGAATGATTTTAAAGTTGCAGTTGATGCTTTGCGAGTTGCATTCAAATCTGCACTAGATGACCCTACATTTGACGACGCCACACTCGCTGAGACTTGGCGTCATTTTCTTGGAATGCAGGCAATCCATAAGAAACTTCCTGACGAAATCTCTATTACTTTCAACCAGCAAAATATGAGTAGCACTACAAGTACTGATACTATTTCTTTTTCTGGTGCAGATGAGGGGTTTTTTGTGCATGGATTTGGAGCTGCACAAGCTGTTTCTCCATTCGATGGTGGTTACACCGCCCCCGCAGGTCAGGATGTCCTTACATTCTCTTGACAAAACGTAACAATCTCCTATATAATATAGACTGTTACAAAACTACATATGACTGTAACCACTAACGAATTTGGTCAACAAAACATGTTTGCCAAAGAGCCCGAAATGTACATTCCACAGGAGATTATCACAGCCATGAACAACGACGCATACGAGACTCACAACGAACGTGCTGAAAGACTTAACGGTCGCCTGGCAATGCTAGGTTTTGTTGCAGCAGTTGGTGCCTATCTTACCACTGGTCAAATTATTCCTGGTGTTCTCTGAATTAACACGAGTTTAACTTAATAGTAAGGGGTCCTATATATAGTGACCCCTTTTCATATGAAAATGACATTAGATCTTCATAACTTTTTTAAGTACTATGATGATACCAATTCTAACCACGTTGCTGCTGTTCAGTGGTTAGAAGATAAACTTCCAGAAAAATTCTTAGATGATGCAGAGGCTGACTGGATTGGTATCTTTAGAACAAAACCACCAACACCAGAAGTATTGACAGTACCATACTTCAACCAAGTAGACAACTACAGAGATGCACAAAGGACTTGCAATAGTTCGTCCTGTGCAATGTGCCTTGCTTTCCTTAAGCCAGGTAGTATCAAAGGCGATGATGAATACGTTAAGAAAGTATTTGCGATTGGTGATACGACTGACCATACCGTACAGACAAAAGTTCTGGCGGGTTATGGAGTTAAGTCACACTTTAGTTACAATCTTTCTTTTGCTGATATTGATAAAAGTCTCGATGCTGGGAAACCTGTTGTTATTGGTATCCTGCACAGGGGTTCTCTTTCTTCACCTACTGGCGGGCACATGTGTGTTGTAATCGGCAAGACTCCAGATGGCAAAGGATATTTTGTGAATGACCCATATGGTTCGCTGAATGATAACTATACTGGTCCAGTTACAAACGGTAAGAAGACCGTTTATACAAAAGCAGTTCTCAAGCATCGCTGGTGCCCAGGTGGCAACGATGGTTGGGGTCGTATCTTTGATTGATAAAGGAGGAAAAAATGGCACGTATCGATTTACACAACTTCTTCAAGTTCTATGACGAGAAGAACCCAAACCATGTCAAGGCAGTTCAGTGGTTAGAAGATAACCTACCTGTAACATTCCTAGAAGACAACGTAGAATGGGCGGAGACTTATAGAGGAAAAAAGACTAGTGCTGCACCAGCACCCGCTGCTGCAGCTCCTGTAACAGGCGGCGGCGAAGTTCCTTTGATAGGTATCAAACTCATCAAGGAGTTTGAGGGATGCCATCTTAAAGCATACCCCGACCCTCTCACAGGTAATCTTCCAATCACTATTGGTTGGGGGTCTACTCGAAAGGCAGACGGGTCTCCATTCAAACTAGGTGACCAAATTACACAACAAGAAGCTGATAATTTATTAATTAGTCAATGTAAGAATCAGTTTATCCCAGCACTTCAAAAAATTCCATATTGGGGTGAGATGTCTGATGGTAAGCGAGGTGCTTTGCTTAGCTTTGCTTATAATCTTGGCGCTGGTTTTTACGGGGGCTCTAACTTCAATACTATTACTCAACGTCTAAAAAATAAAGAGTGGGATAGGGTGCCTGATGCATTATTCCTCTATCGCAATCCTGGTTCTAATGTAGAGGCAGGTCTTGCTCGTAGAAGAAAGGCAGAGGGTGAAGCCTGGAAGAGGGGTTGACATCCACCTAAATAGACAGTATCATGAAAAGACCCACTCAAAAGGTGGGTTTCTCATTATGAGATTTTGACGTGACAATCAGAGCCGAGGAAGGTGCCCGCTGAGAGGTTGGGTGGACCCCCCTTCTATTCGGATGTAGAGTTCTATTAAACTAAATGCAACAATTCCTTACAGTAACCCTGCCTCTTGTGGCAACGGTTACAACCAATATGGCAACGATGCCTGTATTTCCTCCTTTGACGACACCTCCAGTGCCGTTTTCTATTATTAAGGAGTTTGAGACACCGACAGCGCCCAAAGAGGTTGCTCCCGAAAAACCAAAAGAGAAAAGGTTAATTTGTAAAGGGTGTAATGACAATGAAAATGCTACCCTGGCATACTTCCAGGACCGTGGTATAAAAGACAGAAACGCCCTTGCTACCATCATGGGCAATATTAAACAAGAGTCTACTTTTGTTCCTAATATTTGTGAGGGTGGTAGTAGGACCAGTTACGGTGGTTGCTACGGCGGCTACGGACTGATCCAATGGACATCTGCCAGTCGATATTATGGATTGGGTGATTTTGCTAAAAAGTTTGGTGGTTCACCATCAACACTTGACACGCAACTTCGTTATCTAACAAATGAAGTCCAGTGGCAAGACATCGAGGAGAAGATGAAAACTCCTGGTAAGTCGATTAATCGCTACATGGACCATGCGTATGATTGGATTGGTTGGGGCATTCATGGTGCTCGCACACATTATGCACATGAGTATGCTTCCAAACTGATTACGGTAGAGGTATAAGTTTAGGGGGACTTCGGTCCCCCTTCTAAATACCAATGAAGCATTCGTGCGACATTGTGTATAGATTAGAATGTAGAATTAAAGATACTTGGATTCCTTTAAAGAATTATTCAAACCTGTCTAAATTAAAAGCAGAGTTTTTAATATCTCTTTGTGAGATGAGAGATAGAGAAAAAGCAAAATCCATTAGGGTGGTTGAAGATGATAGATGAATGGCGTTATGATGATGGTAAAATGCATGAGAGGCAGATATGTCTTATATGTCTTGTGCATCACGGTGAAGAGATTACTAAAGAAGTTTATGAATTTTGTCACTACTTCACTAGCAAAGACCTGTTTAAAGATAAACTTCCTGATACCAAAGAAAAATTACAAAAAAAACTTACTGAAGCATCTGCTGGTGGAGACATCTTTAAGTATGTGACTCCATTAGTATTAGATGAATATAAAAAATGGAAGGAATTACCAAAATGAAAATTGTTATTGTTGGCGGCGGATCTTCTGGTTGGATGACTGCAGCTGCCTTTTGCAAAACATTTCCAAACTGGGATGTTACTATCATCACTGGTGGTGAATCTATTGGGGTAGGAGAATCTACAACTCCACATCTAAATCAGTATCTAAAATACATGGAGATTACTGATGATGTTTTTCTTCCTGCTGCTAGAGCAACGTATAAATCATCATCTAGATTTGAGGGGTTTGTATCTAAGGATAAAGTGTTTCATTATCCAAATGGACAATCTGTTTGTAATGACATCCAATATCATCAGTGGATGTTGGCTAAAGCATTTTATCCAGATATCTGCCCACCATTTGCCGATATGTTTATGCCCTTTGTAACCATTGCAGAGGAGGGTAAACTTCCACTCGACCATGAAATGATTGCTCCATATAAACTTGCTAAAGATCGCTCATTTCATATCGACGCATCTGCCTTCGCAGAATTTCTTCGCACCACTTTTTGTAACAAGGCCACACATATTGAGGATGTAGTCAAACGTGTTATAAGAAATGGCAAGCACATTACTAAATTAGTAATGACAAATACTAATGACGTGTTTGGTGACTTGTTTATTGATTGCACAGGACAAGCAAGTGTTTTGATTGATTCACTTTGGATTCCATTTAATACTATCTTGAATGATACTGCTCTTGTAGTGAAGCAACCTTATACTGATAAGCAGTCTCAGATGGTCCCATACACAAATGCAAAGGCAATGTCTTCTGGGTGGCAATGGACTATTCCTACGTGGGATTTTATTAGCAGGGGATATGTTTTTGCATCTAAGCATCAAAAATTAGAAGATGCTAAGCGGGAGTTTGGATATGAAAATCCAAAGGTAATTAAGTTTAGAAATGGTAGGCATGAAAATGCCTGGGTTGGTAATACAGTTGCTATTGGATTGTCGTATGGATTCATTGAACCTCTAGAATCTACATCATTATTCAATACTCATCATGGTATTCTTGCTTTGATGGACATCCTTAGGGAAAGCGCATTGCCTGGTCAATTTGCTAGGGATAGATACAATTATAATCTTGCTGAGCATATGGATGGTTGGCGAGAATTTGTAGAGGCACATTACTACTATTCCTCTAGAAGAGACACTCCATATTGGAGAGAAGTTACAGATGTGATTGAATACCCAGAAGTTGGTATGCATGACGCGGTGCGTCATATTATGACCTCTGGAGAGCCTATTCCAACTGGGCATATGCCAATCGCATATATTCTTGCTGGGTCTGGATTTACAAATATCAATACACGACACTATCAATACTTTGGATATTCAAATTTGGTTAGTAAAACTGAAGTAGAATCATGGGCAAAAACCTATCAGAATAGAAAGAAACTTGCTGAGACCATGCCGACCATGTACGATTATCTAACTGGCATATTCAACTATGCAGAGGGTTGACGGGTGTGGAAAACCGTGCTATTATAAATAAATGTTAAGAGATGTATTGATTCTCTGACATACACCCGCTAACCGAGACCTATGGGTGTCTAACAACGTCTCTCATATCCCCCTTGAGGGTGGGGGGAGCATAGTAAGCACCACCATTTCCCTGATGGTCCTACTAAGACAAAAGACGAAAACTATGACTGCTACAATTGCTCAAAGACGAACTTCTAATCCCTGGCAGGAATTCTGTCAGTGGGTTACTTCAACCGATAACCGCCTCTACGTGGGTTGGTTCGGTACACTGATGATTCCGACGTTGCTTGCCGCAACTATTTGCTTCATCGTCGCCTTCATCGCTGCTCCCCCTGTGGACATCGATGGAATCCGTGAACCAGTAGCTGGTTCGCTCATGTATGGAAACAATATCATCTCTGGTGCTGTTGTCCCATCATCCAATGCTATTGGACTTCACTTCTATCCCATCTGGGAAGCAGCCTCTCTGGATGAGTGGTTGTACAATGGTGGACCCTTTCAACTGATTATCTTCCACTTCCTCATTGGCATCTTCTGCTACATGGGTCGTGAGTGGGAATTGTCCTATCGCCTGGGGATGCGCCCCTGGATCATGGTTGCTTACTCTGCACCTGTTGCTGCTGCTACTGCGGTATTCCTTGTTTATCCTTTTGGTCAAGGTTCTTTCAGTGATGCTATGCCTTTGGGAATCTCTGGCACGTTTAATTACATGCTTGTCTTCCAGGCAGAACACAACATCCTGATGCATCCCTTCCACATGCTTGGTGTGGCTGGTGTGTTCGGTGGTTCATTGTTCTCTGCGATGCACGGTTCACTCGTGACCTCTTCGCTGGTTCGTGAAACAACTGAAACCGAGTCCCAGAACTATGGTTACAAGTTCGGTCAAGAGGAAGAGACCTACAACATCGTTGCTGCCCACGGGTACTTCGGTCGTCTCATCTTCCAATACGCATCGTTTAACAACTCACGCTCACTGCACTTCTTCCTTGCTGCATGGCCTGTGGTTGGCATTTGGTTTACTGCCCTCGGTGTTAGCACCATGGCATTCAACCTCAACGGTTTCAACTTCAACCAGTCAATCGTATCGAGTGAAGGTAAAGTCATCCCTACCTGGGCAGACATCCTCAACCGTGCAGGACTTGGTATGGAAGTGATGCACGAGCGTAATGCTCACAACTTCCCTCTGGACCTTGCTTCCAGCAATGCAACTCCTGTTGCTCTGACTGCACCTGCAATCGGTTGATACTCGTATTCTCGATAAATATCATTTATCGTGATTACAACTAACTGGGGGTCTTCGGACCTCCCTTTTTTTCCTTTTGAATGTAAAGTTTTGTTATGGACCACACAATCGTTGAAATTCTTGTCGGTTATGTTGTTGCAGGAGCACTGATTCTCGGAGCACCCGCAATCTTCTTTCTGATTGTATTCATGCCGTCTTTGATGAATACCAAAGGCGCTGTCGTCGGATACAAACTTCACCGTGACTATGGTGATACTTCCATCTACTCTAAGGTAAAGTAATGTTTACTAGTTTATTCGCAGTATTATTTGCTGTGCTACAATTTGTCCAAGTGCCACAATGGGATAATGATTGGAAAAAATGTTCGGTTGCCGTACCTGACACTGCTTGTCATTGGTACGTCGTCAATCCTGATAATACATTCGGCAAGGGATTTTCTTGGATTACCGCGCCCGTCTACGACGTTGCAGCAGTGTATGACATTGGAAAAACCCATGACCTCACCGTCGCAAAGGGATACCAGACTACGGTAGAATTAATGAATGCCGAATCTGGTCTTAAATATGGAGATGATTACTGATGATTGGCAATCTTGAGCCAGAAGAAAGGGTGTTATCAGACATACCTACTTCCACTAATACCAGTGACATGCTGGGACAATTTGCTTCAGTTCTTACTGAATTGATTACGTCAGGTGACTGGGACCACAACACTGAACTTGAGGTCAAGCTTGCTGGCACTCTAAAGAATGACAAGTTTATTGTCATCAAACCTATTAAAAAAGTAGTCTCGTCGTTACCAAACCCTGATATTAAACAACATCATCCTTACAATAATTGACATGCTATACAAAGTGTGATAATGTTAAGAGGTCTTAAGACCTCTTTTTTATGTCTTTAGTTAAGTTAAAACGCATTGATGACTTTGGTCCTACTTGGTATATCCAGATTTTAAATACGACTCGTCATGTGCCAAGACCATTTAAAAACCTAACACTCTTTCAAGCATCAGTGTCTTGGAATGATTTTCCATCTTATCCATATGCAAGTATTAAATTAGGTGGTGGATGTATATTTTCATTTACATTTTGGATATATAAGTTTGGACTAGATATTGATGTGCTTTCTCGTAGTTGGAGATTCGATACATGAAAAGAGTTTGCGTTTGTTGCAGGAAAGAATTCCCCTTAAATGATAAACACTTTCAAGTGATACCACAATTTAAAAGTGGATATTCGTTTTGCTGTTTGACTTGCGATAAAGAATCAAAAAAAATAAAGACCAACAGTAAAAAAGAAGAGAAGTTTCTGAAAGAGAAACTAGAAGTTAAATTGCAACATCGTGACCTAGTTGAGTTAGTCCAGATTTTAGGATACTATAAAGGTATGTTGGAATCTACAGAAAATCAACAAACACCAATGCCTGTGATTGATAGAATTCTAGATAGAGTACACCACGAAATAGAAAAACACAAATGAACTGGTTTGAGTATTACTTCGGGCACTGCTGGATGACAGGGTGGCAGAGCATTAGAGGATCATTTCGCATTTGGTCTGATCTAATGACAGGCAACTATAAGGATTATGCACTGATGTGGTATGATGACCCTTATGAAGAATGTGTAGATTGGTTCTGGGGTTCTTTAGGTGATGATGATACTTTACCTAAAGAGTTTCTTGAATATCTACAGCAACTGGTAGAAGATATTGATAGTGGTAAAGAGAAATTGATTCCTGTAGATGAAAGTTTCTTTGATGGGATAGAAGACACTCTAAAAGACTGGGAGGAGGACGCTGTAAAGTATTATGAACAACCGAAAACCGTGGAGGAAAATTAATGCAAGCAGTTCTTTATACAGATGGTAATCAAGAATGTGAGCGCATCCGTATGCTTCTTAAAAGTTTGGGTGGAGAATATCTAGAATATCAACTTGGTGTTGATTTTAGTGATAGGCAATTCAGAGCAGAATTTGGGCAGGATGCTGAGTATCCTCAGATTTCAATCAATCATGAATACATTGGAAGTCTTAAGGAAACATTGCAATATTTTAAGGAAAGAGATTTGATTTGAGGACACTTGAAAAACTGGCACACTCACCCCCAACGAGGGTGATACCACCCCTATAATGAGTATACTCGAAACAAACCTATGACTTACAAAGCAACTCTCAAGGTTAAGTTTGATACTGAATGGACTTCCACCCATTACAGTAGTGGTTTTTATGATATGATGCTCCCCGAAGAGCATTACACTTTTGAGGTTCCTGCCGAAGACCTTAACACTCATCAACTATTTCGTTTCTTCGCAACTGTTGCCCGTGCAATGGGTCACGATGACATCAACATTATGAAAGGTGCTTGTGGTGTCGCATTTGGTGAAGACCGCAGCGAAGAGGATATGCGTAAGGTTGCTGATGAGTTCGAATTGACTTTGGGTGAAGACCTGAGGAAGAAGTTTGAAGATATGCAGCAGGCAGAAGAAGAGTGGGCACGACTGGAAAAAGGTCCAATGGGAACCTTATTGAGTGATAACGAACTTAAAAACATTGAGTACACTAAAGAAATTGAAACCCTTAATCTGGAGGAAGGACAATGCGAAGAGTGACTGTAAAACCTAAATCTAGCAAGGCAAAGAACCGTCTTGCTAACTCCATGGATGGTAATCCTATCTGTGTTGTTGAGCAGGACAAAGGAGATGGTATGCTGTTTCTTGCTAGTGAGAACCAGAAATACTTCTTCTGGGTCAATGTAAGTGAAGATTGCCACTGGGAAACTGAATGGGAGGTGCTATGACTAAAGCAGAAAAGGTAATGCTAGCATTCTGGGACTCTCATCAACAAGAGAGATCATACTGGCATCGTGATGGTGTTGCTGCTGCCTTGCGTGAGGTAGTCAATCAAGTTCTCCCATACAGTCCAAATGACACATTCACTGCCTGGA
>Ga0194124_10001210_pt1 | contig 33565 bp, 25 predicted proteins | sample TA2KigCas0mmetaG_FD_148605 | JGI IMG/M metagenome (GOLD analysis project Ga0194124, IMG submission 148605) | Freshwater microbial communities from Lake Tanganyika, Tanzania - TA2015031 Kigoma Deep Cast 0m | ecosystem: Environmental > Aquatic > Freshwater > Lake | place: Tanzania: Lake...
CTTTTAGTTCAACTTTTATTACATGAAAGTTAGCTTTTGGTTGAAATTAAACTTAATTATATACAAAAATATAACGTTATTAATTAACGCAAATTCTTTTCTTTTCTTTTATAAATGGCTGAAAGGCCGAACATGTAGTATTAATAATCATCTGTTTCGTAGATGGAGATTGCGGTTTTACCAATATAACCATGGTTGAATTTTGTAGTTTAGGCTTGATACCTTGCATTATGGTTATATCCTATATAATATAAAAATATCAATTTTTTTATAAAAAGTATATAGCCATTTGAACACCTTTTTGTGTATAATTGGATTTAGAATATACCTTAACAAGTTCAGAATGACAATCTAGTATTACTTTATAGCAATTATTAGAAACAGCGTAATTTTTTAGATGATTTAAAATATTATGTACTACGCCTTTACCTCTAAAATTCGCATCAACGACAACATCTTCTATATGTCCAACATTCATAAAATTATGAATTATTTTAGGTTCTAAAAAACAAGTTCCAGAAGCAATAATAATAAAATCATTAGAAGGAGGTAAATTTAAACAAGCAACATATATAATACCATAATTATTAATTTGGTTTAAATTTAATATAAACTTATCATAATCATAAACAACAGTATCAGATAATTGTTTAATTAATTTTAAATAAATCATAATAATTTTTTCTTTATAGGATGAATATTCATTTAATAGAGAGAGCAATGACAAATATAAAATTTCATTATCATCTATAGTTTCCATATATTGTATATATTAATATAATGAAAAAATTGATTTATACAGTAAATAATATATAAATATATTCATAAAATGAGCTATTCAACTGATGAAGATGAGCTTGATTTAGAAATTAATAAAAAAATTCCTCTTAAAAAGAAAATTAAACCAATAAAATTATTTGGTGATAAAGAGGATGATAATAACAATAATATTATTAATAATGATGATAATCTTAATTATATTAATAATAATTATATTAATAATAATTTTATTAATAATAACAATAATAATAATATTAATAATGAAAATAATATAATTAATAAAAAAATAAAAAATAATGATAAAGTAGATGAAGCTATATCAGAGATAGATAAATTCATTGGATTATACGAAGATGATCTAAAATACAAGAATAGACCAAAGGCGAGTTTATGGAAATATTGTGAATATTGTGAAAAACGGCATGGTGTAGAATATTTTTATGATAAGAGTAATTATTGTGTATTATGTTGGAGTTGGTTAAATTCTTCAGAATTAGATTTAGAGAGTGGTGAATATATAGGTAGTGTTGATTATAAGGCAGTAAAAGATATGTTAGTGAAAACATATCCATTATTTGTAAAAAGTAATCATAGTAATTTTAATTCAATTTATCACAAAATCAATAGTTTTACGGAGGCAGGAATACTTCATGAAAGTTTTAGAAAGCTACTTGGTTTTGAAATAGAAAAACCAAAGATACAGGAATTTATAATTAATTCTAAGGAAAGAAAATTAAATATTAATTATGAAAAAACTGTTATACATATATAAAATTTTGTTTATAATTTTTATAATTATATAAAAAGATATGAATTATTACCTTAACTATATTTTATCATAAAAATACCATAACTACAAGTGTGAATATCACATACTGTAAAGCCATAACGCATCCAAAAATTTTTTGTTTTGATATTTTCATCATCAACAGCAACCAATGAGACAATAGAATTATCATGTAAAATTTTTTTAATAATTTCATCACCGACGCCTGCTCCACGATACTCTGGTAAGATAACGATGTCGTGAATAAACCAGCAATTTTCTTCTACTTTAATAAGGGAAGTATTAAGTGCTGGAGGAGGATAAAGTATATTCCAAGGATGTGATATTAAATATCCTTTAATATTTTTATTTATTGTATATACGAAACATCCATGTGGTGCTGTAAGGAATTTATTTTCGTATATAGAAAAGGTCTCACCATATTCAGCCCATACGTTCATTGCTATATTGAAGACTGATGGTAGATCATCTAATAACATTTGTCGCCACATTTTCCTTATGTAATAATATATTATAATAATATATTTATACTACTGGTGTATGTGTCGATGATAAGATTAAAAATTATTTGATATAAATAGAAAAAACCAAAAATACAGGAATTTATAATTAATTCTAAGGAAAGAAAATTAAATATGAAAGAACTGTATTATATATAAATTTATTGGACAGTTAATAAATTATCTAAATCTCTATTTGTATTATTATTTTGTATAGAATTATTATAAATAAAATCATCTAGAGTGAGTGTATCATTATTTTCAGAAGGATTAACATTTTTTTTAACAGAGACTACGGTATATTTTGTACTATAATATAAGATTTTATCATCGGTTAAAGCATAAAGAGGATCGAATGTTTTGTAAACGTAGGAGATAGGTTTTTCTTTTTGAATTTGACCTGACATATAATTATAATATTTAAAAAGAAAAAAATATTTTTGATAATAAAATAATACGCTTATATTATAAATCATCATTTTCTAAAATAGTATCAAGTTTTTTATTAAATTTTATATTATTATTATCCAAATCAAATTTTAATTCATTAATAATTAAGTTAAGATCTATATTATTTTTTAATAATATATTTTTATTATCTTCGTATAAGTAATTATTAACAAAAATATTATAAAGCGATTTAAATTTTTTATCAGAATTTATTTTATTTAATAATTTATTTTTAAGTTTATCATATTTGTTTTTATATCTTAAATATTTTACCTCATAATTTGTCATTATTATAAAATAATATATTCATATAAAAATATTTTCTTCTAAAATAAATATATTATATATATATATTAATTATGAGTAATATTCAAAATCCAAATTCAACATTTAATGCATCGATGTCGGGCTCTATACAAGGAATAAATACAAATTCAATAATTTCTGGTACTACAATACAAACAAATACAAGTAGTTCTCCAACCGATTGTAATATTTTTCCAGTTGGTGTCACCATTGATCCATCTAATTATATGTATGATGGACAGACTATATTGATGGTTAATAGTACTTTAAATCAAAATATTAATACAGCTCAAGCAAAATATTATGACCCAACAACATCAACAACATCTGATTGGAATTTTGATATGCAGAATAAGAATATAGTTAATGGTGTTTATAGTTATTCCTCATTATTAGATAATGAAGTTGATTTATATACTAATTTACTACCGACCAATACTACACCCCCAACAGGAAAGTATTCTTTAGATATAACGAATGGAACAAATCAACAAGCATTATTTTTTAGTTTAACATCTCAACCATATACAAATACTACGCCATCACCACCTGCACCAAATACACCAACTATTACAAATATTGCACCAGGTTATGGTAATAATAACAGTGATAATTTTTTATTTACTTCAAATTATTATATTCAACAAAAAAGTGAAATATTAATAATACAATTAATTTTTACTGTTTCAAATACAGGTTCAACTAATGTTAATTCATCGCAAACAAATTATTCTTATCCAACCTTAAGTGTGATTATTAAAAATAAAGTTATTACAAAAGATGTTATAGCAAGTATGTCTTCAAATTCAAGTTTTAATAATTCAAAAATTAAAACTTACACAGCAGGCGCTATTCCACTTCAATACTTAAGCAATGGATCAACATTTTCTCCAACCACATTCAGTTCTTATTTATTTAATAATGTTCCAATTGTTATTGCTCCAGGTTATACAAAGGTATATGCAACTATGCCTGTAATTTATGTGCCTCCATATGCTAGTTCAAATGTATTTTATGGACAAGGTTTAAAAGGTTCTACAAGTGCATCCCCAACAACAACAGGAGGATATTATATTGATGCATCAGGAACTATGCGTGTTGATGATTCTTTATCAGGAATTGCACAATTATCAGATTTATCAGATGTAAATAAAACTAGCTTTGGTCATTTTGTAGTAGGTGTATCTTATTCAAGTGATTATCAAAAATATTCTCCATACACTACAATCCAAGCGGAAGTTCAACTCAAGAATATTTGGAGATCACCAATTTCAATATATAACAGTTATGCATCATATTCTGTAATTGATATGGCTACAAGACAAGTTGTGGTTTTATTTGGTAAAAGTATAAACGGTGGAACATTTTTAGTGACAAATACCGGAACTCCTATAAGTTTAGTTGATAGTTATGCTGTAACTTCATTAAGAAATTTTATGTCAATAATGAGAGCAATATTAAATGAATTTGATAATAGCACATCTCTAGTTGATTATTTTATTAATCCAAATGTAATTAATCAGGTTAATAATCTAGGAAATTACAATATACAACCATTAATTCCCCAACCATTATTAGAAGGTTCAATAACTAATCCTAGTTTTAGCAATGGATGTCCAGCAATGTATTATTTATTTTTAAGTAGTAAAAATAATGTCAATTTAAGCATTGATCCTTCAGAACAAGTTGTATTTAGTAGCAGTATAAACAATCCATATTTAGGAATACAGAATAGTGTGTTATGCGCAGGTGGAAATTGTAAATATGGAAATGCCACATTTAATACATTATCAACAGTTAATAATCAAGTATTTGGAAATGCTATTTATGCAGGTATGCAATTAGTAAATAATGTTCCTTATAGTATTTTATTAATTTTGCCTGAGGCAATGTTTAATTATCCAGCAAATATTGGAACTAATAGTTTAAATATTTTTTCAACAAATACATCTATATATTATTTAGCAACTTCAGCCTCATCTTCAACACAATTTACTACATCAACAACAATTGTAAATAACAAAACATCAAATCCAACATTTATTGTTATACCTAATCAAGGTATTTCTAAATTAACAATTAGTGTTAGTAATAATAATCTAGTTATCTAATCAAAATTTAATAATCTCCAATAGTTCAGTAATTGAATAGTTATCATTATTTTTAATATTATTTGGTATTAAAGATTTCAATTTATTTATAAAAATTTTATGTTTTACAGTTAATGGTGTTTTAAATTTTATTATTTGTTTTAAAGTAATATGTAAAATAGTATTTCCAAAATTATCAATATCACAAAAATTTATATTTCTATCTTCTAATAATTTTATTATTTTTATTATATCATCTTCTTTTATTCCAAAATATAATCTGTGAATAGACGTTTGTCCCCATTTATCTTTAATTGTTGCATCCGCACCATAATCTAATAAAATTTTAATTATTTCATAATTACAAAGAAATATAGCAATATGTAATGGTGTATCACCATCTTTATCTTGAATATTTATATTATTATTATTTTTTTTTAATTGATAAACTAAATTTTTTTTTTGGTTATTTACTACTAATGTAAATAATAATGGATCAAAATAATTTAATTTATTATTATTAATATTAATGGGATTTTGAAAATAATCATCACTAGACATATTTATAAACTTATTTATTTTATTATTCATTAACTTATATCTAAGATAAGATAATATAATAATTATTTATATGGTGTAAAGACTAAAAAATTGATTATTATATATTATGTATAAATGTATATATAGAACATATGAATCTTGGTGAAACTTCTTCTTTTTCGGATAAAAAAGGTAATGAATTAATCAAAAAAAAAGATCCTATGAGATCAGGTATCTTATGGTGGGCCTCACAAAATTTCACTTGTCAAGTAATGTTAGAAAAATGGTACTCAAAATGGGATGATCCAAAAACTTGTTCAACTAATTATAGACATATATTATATTATCTATCAAAGAATTCTAGACATGATATGTTAGATATTATTATAACTAGAGATCCTAAAATAAATTTAAAAGTATCTTATGATGGTGAATTATTACCATTAAATGCTGCTGTTTGGACTAATAAAACAGAGTATGAAGAAATAATTAAAACTATTAATATTTTATTAACTAAATATAAATTACAAATATTTGCTACAGCCAATGATACTGATTATAGCAATGAAACTATATTTGAAGCTTTATTTTCAACTAATAATCCTATTTTACCAAATGTTAGAAACGAAGTATGGAAATGGTTAATAAATCTTCCTGTAGATTTTTTTCCTTTTCAAGAATTTTTAAATAAAATTACTGAAAAAACTTTTGATAAATTACAACCTAAATTAATCTTTATGCTTCATAGAAATAATATTTTAATTGATAATAATAATGAATCAAACAAAATTATTAAACAATTATTTCGTCAATTTATGAGTATAAAATTACCAAAAATAGAATATAATAATTTTATTGGTATTATTATTAAATTATTATTTCCATGTGAATCTGTTCCTTCTTTAGAATTATATTTACCTATTATAAATTTATTGGAAAGTAGGAATTATATTATTAAAAATATAATTGATAATATTGATATGTTTGTAAATGACGAATTTAATGAATCACTACTAAAAGATAATTCTATAGTTGAAAATGATTATAAAATATTATCTTATCGTGTATTTTTTGCAATTCTTGGTAATTGTTATAAAATAGGAATTCTTAAGGACTACATTATAGAATATATATTATCTAATATTTATTCCAATGATGAATTTGTAAAATTATGGATTAATAGAGCTATAGTTCATTTTTTAATTCAATCTGAATTTAATATTAAAACAAGTGATCATAATGAAAAAACATTTATTACTAATTGTATAAGGAAATGTTTAATTGGTAAATCTACTAAAGATAAAACAGAATTTTGTTTGGCTTTTAAAATATTATTAAAATCTAAAACAATGCCTTCTGAAGAAGAAATTCTTAAAATTTTTGAAAAAAATGAAAATATTCATGATTTAGAAAAAAAATTATCCGAAGCTACTAGAGATGAAGATATATTAGATAATATTGACTATGCTAAAATTATTACTGATATAACTAGTAGAATTAATAAAACTCATGTTGATGATTTTGATAATTATAAAGATGATTTTAAGGTGATTATAAAAAATTCTAATATATCAGATATTGATAAATGTATAGCTATTTTAAATGGTTTATATGATATAAATATAAAATCTTGTATATTAATTTATGATTTTGTAATCTTTTTAGAACAGAATATTAATTCATTTAAATCATTATTTCAATCAATCTTAGTATATAAAATTGATGAAATAAATGATATTGAAATTGATAATCCTTCAATAACTGATTTAGTTAAATTATTTATTTAATACCAAAAAGGTTTTTTTATAAAAAATAAAATTAAAAATATATCTTTATCATCATCGTTATATATATTATAAATATTCGTTATAAAAATATGTTCGTCTATATCAACCATATCAATCTCATTATCATTAGAATTAATAATCAAATATAAATTTTTATATTCATCATTTATAGTATATATATTCATTAACATTTCGTAATTATCATTATATTTATCATTTTTTATAAGATATTTAATGTTAAAAATAGTTTTCGGTTTTATTTTTATACAATATGAATAAACTATATTTGGAACCAAATAATTACATGTATTTATATCTTTAGTTATATCTAAAAAATCTTCTTTTAATATTTTTTGATAATTTTCTAATTTTTTTTGGAAAATATTTAAATTTTTATGATAATTAAATCTATCCGAATTATATTTTATTTTTATAGTTTTATTTTCTCCTCCAAAAAATATTATTAATATTACTAAAATTAAAAATATTAGTAAATTTATCATAATTATAGTTATGATACAAAATAAAATTTATTTATAATTTTCTAATATAATTATATTTTTATTTGTTATTTCACATGCATAATTATTAATTAGATTAATTGATATAAATATAACTATTATAATTAATATATATTGCACTAAATAATTATCTTTTATAAATTCCATTATATTATTACTTATGAAAAATTTTTATGTTAAATTATATATATTATCTATTTAGTATGTCATATTGTGAATAATATGGAGCAAACATACTTGGTATATATGGATAATTTATTGATATTGGTGTATTATATGTTGAAGGATTATTTAGTAGATAATATCTTCTATATGGTGAATATATAGGAAAAAGAATTGGTTGTTGAATATATGGATTTATATACGTATTATGAAAATCTTCTTTATTTATACACTTATTACAAATTATTAATATTATCACTACTAGTATAACTAATATAATTATATTCATATAATTATATCATATATAAAAAGTATTTTTTCTTATTTATTTTTAATCTTAATATATTTATTTTTATATTTTAAGTATTTTTTATAGAATAAATTAGAACCACCATACATAGATATATCAATAAATTCTCTAAAATATGGTGTTAAATTACAAATAATTTTTTGATTTTTAGGTCTTAAAAAATATGCTTCTGTTTCACTAAATATAATTTCTTTATGATGATTATAAAATTCAAAAAATTTATCGTTAATATTAATATCTTTTTTTTGGAAAAATAATAAAAACAACAAAATTTTTATATAAATAGTATTTTTTTCATCAAATAAAAAACAGTCTAATTCATCATCTGTAAAATTATTATTAATTATTTTAATAAATATATTATTTTTTAATTTTTCAATATCTTTAATATTATTTATTTGTTTATTGCTATTAATTTTAATTAGATTTAAATCTAATAAAACAAATTCATTGTATAAATAAGTTGTTAAATATCTCGGAACTAATAAAAATTTACCAAAATCAAAATAAATAAACATTAAATCTTTGCTATTAATAGTCTGCCTAAATATATATAATGATGAAAGACTGTCATTATTGTCTTTAAAAATATTAGGTAAAAATGAAATATCATTATCAATTTTAAATGTATAATCATCAAAATTTATTGATGTAATTTTTTTTATAAAATTATAATCTTTAAAATTAGTAAAATTAAATAATATTAATTCTTTTTTATCTATTAAAATATTAGATATATTTTGCTCACTTTTTTTTTCTATTTCCTTTTCATTCTCAATTTGTGATTCTATATTATTTAAATTTGTTTTGAATATTATATTTTTTATATCATTTATGTCTATTTCGTAAGCACATAAATTAATATCTTTATAATTATTAGATATACTTTCTAGTTCGTAAAATATATAAGATAATAAATTTCCTTCAATATTTTCTTCTAAAAAATAATGATATAATTTTTCTTCATGTTTTTTAATTATGGATAATCTATCATTTCCAATATTTAGTTTTTTTCTAAAATCTGATTTTAATGCCTGAATATTTAAATTTTTTTGTTGTTTTTCTATTAATTCTTTTTGATTATCCTTAAACTTTTTTAATAATTCTGTAGTAGTGATATCTTTATTATTAAAATTATAAAAAATAAAAGATATTTTATGGCCCATATTTAATTTACGTAATCTATACATCCCTTGTGCTACTTCTGTGTAGGTTGTATATTTATCTACTATACATAATCCTTCTAATATAGGATAATTATCTTGTTTTATATCAATACCTATAGTATGAGCCTGATCATAATAAAAGAATAAATTTTCATAATAAATATTTTCATCATATTTTTGTAGATTATTATTTATTATTATCATTTTATTATCATTTTCATCAATAAATATTACATCTCTATTTAATAAATTATTAATTTTTAATGCTATATTAATATTGGAAATATTATAGAAATATCCACATATATCAATTAATGCATCATAAGAATCAAGAAAACATTCATTTAAAATATTTTTAATATCTTCATTATTAATTTTTGATGTTTTTATAGCATACTCAATATTATAACTTTCATCTTCATCATCATATAAACAATTTTTACTAAAAATATATTCAGAATATAGAATAGGTAAATTCATATCTACAGTACCAGAATAACCAATTTTAAATATTTTATCAATATTTATAATATCAACAAATGAAGTATTTATTTGATGACTAGGCAGTAATAAATTATTAAATATTTGTTGATCAATTTTTTCAAATAATAATTTTTCATATTTTATATCCTCAGATAATCTACTATTTATAATTTCTTTTGTTAAATTAAATTCATCAATAAAAATACTTAACAATAATTTATGATAATTATTATCAATTATAAATTTAAAAATATTATTATCTATTTTTCTTTTGTTAATTATTATATAATAATAATAGGTTAAAAATACGGTTAAAATAACTGATGAAAATGATGAATTTTCAATTGGTTTATCTTTATTTCTATAGGGAATAGCATATAATTTTTGTTTATCAATACCCCATGAGATATTTAATTTTAATGTTTCATTATTAATTTGATTAATAATAGATATTAAATTTTTAATAAATATGTCTTTATTTTTTATAATAATATCATCAATTAAATATGATTCAATATCACAAACAGATATATCTATTTTTTTATTTAACTTTTCTTCTAAATTAATAATAATATTTTTAATAATTAAACCAATATTTTTAATATTAATATTTTTTTCCATAATTAAGTTATATTCACTTTTTAAAGGAGAAATCAAAGTATCAAATTCATCTATTAAAAATATTGAATTATCTACATTTATTTTTTTGTGTAAATAATCATTTTTAATTTGATCTTCAGATGATATATAAATATTATCTATTTCAAAAATACATAAATAATCATAAATCGTATCATTCGTTTGTTTAACTAAATGTTTTGGAACAATAATATAAACTTCTTTCTTATAAATAATGTTAAAATATAATGCCAATAATGGTGTAATAATAGCTGATTTACCTTTACCCATCATAAAATGATGTAATGGATAATTATTTTTACAATTTTTTTCTATAATTTCTTCATTAATATCATTATAATTACCTTCAACTGATAACAAATAACTTCCTCCATCTAATTTTGGGTGGTAATCATCATGTGATTTAATCATAAGTTTATATCTCTTTATTTGTTCATCCAAGATTTGATTACCATTAATTAGTTCAAATAATAATTCAAATTTATAATTAAGTGGTTCTTTTTTTAAGTCAAATAAAAATTTATAATTCTTAATAAGAGAACATATATATTTTTCATTATCAAAATTTTTTAATAATTTATTGATTAAATTATATATTTTAACTTGTAATAAATATTTTTGTAATTCTGTGACTTTTGTTAATAATTCATCTAAATATAAATTTTTTATATAATTAGTAAAATTAATAAATTCTCTGTTCAATCTATTTTTATATTTTTCTAATTTATTTTTCCAATAAATTTTATTTTCTTCTTTAATCTTACAACTACTTATTTTAAATAATAATTTTTTTAATGATCTATTCATATTTTCTGTTTCATCTATATCTATTTTAATAAATGGTTCAGTATCTATATCTATATTTTTTTTTAATAAAGAAAAATCTTCTAATTCATAACTAATTTTATCTTTTAAGACATTTTTATTAAAATTATACAAAAATTTACATATTTTTTCTGAACAACTATATCCAGTATTTTCTAAATTTAAATCAAAAAAATTAATATATAAAATATTAAAATTATTAACTTGAAAATCTGTACATAAATTATTAAATTTATATATAATTAAATTACCTTTTTTAAGAAAAAATTGTGTATCAGGATTTATTTGAAATGTATTTACACCTGTTTTTGTTGCTTGTTTTCCTAATAAATTAGGTATATTTTTGGTTTCATTATCCTTAATTAAATATGTAATATTATAAACATCATTTTTTTCATATATAAAATTGAAGCATGTATTAGGAATTAAATATTTAAATGGATAAATTACATTTTCAAATCTTATAACTTTATTATTATTAAATAATATTTCATTTATTCTAATTATACACCAATTACTGTTTGGTATTAGATTTTTACATACACATTTATAAATAATGATATTATCATAATAGATTTGATATATATTAAAAGAGTTTTGGACTGTTATTTCAGATACTAAAATATTAATATTATTTTCAAAAAAACAACTTAAAAAATAAGAATTATCATAAATATCATATTTTTCGCCACATATATAATGATTTCCTTCTATATATTCATAATCTGGAATTAGTTCAAAAATATTAATTTTATAAATTTTTTCTCTATTCTGATTAATATAATCAATAAAATTATTAACATCATTATATTCATTAAATAAGATTTCTAATTTATTTAATATTTTTCCTACAACACTACTAGTAAAATATACTAATATAGTATTATTTTTATAAATTTCTGATTGTGTAGGATAACCATAAAGCACTATAATTAATTTAGAGATAGTATCCTCTAATTCCATTTCATTATTTTTTTTTTGTATAAAATATTTTTTACTAAAATATTTTATTAATTTTTCTTTTACATCCTCTCTTTTATTGATTCTTCTAATATTATAAATTAAAAAATCAGATTTTAATTCATTTAGATTATCATAAATATTATTTTCATAATTTAAATAATCATCTATTGAACAATTAAAACTTTCGATAAAACTATAACCATTATCATCTTCTTTTTTTTTATTTATCATAAAATAAGAATCTTCTAAAAATTTTAGACTAATAATTATATGTAATTTATAGTCTAATATCTCAGAGTTAGTATTTTCCAATAATGGTATAATTATTATTTTAATTAAATTTATCCAATTTTCACGTGTGCCGCTAATCTTCATAATAAATCGTAAAATATTACTAATAATAACTAATCTTAAATATAAAATACAACAACTAAATAAATCCTTATTATTTTCTTCAATATCTAATATTATTTTACCACTATAATGTTCTACATCTATATAATTAATATATTGAATAATTGGTATAAAATAGAAAAGATACGATGGACAATTTTCACAAAAATTAAATTTATATGTATTTTTAAACATAGATAAATGATAAAGAATCATTTGCGATCTTATGTCAGAATTAAATTCATTAATTCTTTCTTTCAATAATATAAAATCAATATTGAAATTTTTATTAAAAAAATTATTTCCTTTTTTTTCCTCTAAACATAAATTATAAGCATTTAATAAAAATTCATTAATATCACCTATAGCTTCTATGCTAATATTATTACTAATATATTCTTCAATATTAATTTTTTTTAAATCTTTAATAATTAGTTTTTTTTTTGCTAAAAAATTTATTTTATTATTTTTAATTGATTTATTAAAATATATTAACTCACTGTATAAAAATTGTTCTGTTTCAAATAATTTATCTTTATTTATTATATTCATATCAACAAATTTACTACATAATTTTTTCATATATGTAAAATTATTATTTTCAATCTTAATAAATTCTCTTTTAAGATTATCTTTATTAAAAACATTTGTAATATAGTCATCAAACAATACATTTATTTTATTAATTTCCATTTTATATAAATTATAGTCTTTAAATATTACAAAATATAAAATAATTGAATAATATATAGCAAACCATGAACAAGAGCTACTCTGTTGATCAATAATATACAAATTATCATCTTTAAAATATAATATTATTTTTTCAAAAAAATATTCTCTAGCATCTATTTTTGAATTTAAGTATCCTATTAAATTTTTATTATTTTTTGGAGAGTATAAATCAATATCACAAATATTAAGTTCCATAATATTTACTGGAGCACATAAAGTATCCATAAATTCAGAAATTATTTTATAATAAGTATCATGCATATTTAATACATTTGATTTATTAGTAACATTTATATTTTTATTAAAACTATCACTATTAATTATTTCTGATTTATTATATTCAAATAAAATACTATAATTTATAAATTTTAGATAACATAAAAATTCCCAGAAGGTTTGATCTATATCAAATTCATCTTTTTTATATTTACTATTTTCAATATAATTATAAAAAAAGCTCATAAAAAGAATCTTTTTTAATTTATTTATTCCATCTATTAAATTATTTTTATCATTTATATTATTTGAAAGCACAATCCCTTTTGTTAATTTATATAAAATTTTATCATTTATTAATTTGGATGAACCATTATAATTTATTCCTGCACCACTATTTAAAATATAAAAATACAATTTATTTTCTTTTGTAAAAATAATTGATGATGATGTATGATAATTAAAATTTGTAGGAAAAATACAGAAATTATTTTTAAAAATATTAAGAAAATTATCATCATAATTTTGTTCAATTCTAAAATCCATTTCAAAATCATATATCTTACATAAATTAGTCATCTCGCTAAAATTTAGTATATAATTTTTAGCATCGTTTATTTCTGTATTTAAAAAAATAATATTTTTATAATTTAGAGAATTAATAATATTTAATTCTCTTAATGTATTTATAACATTTATAGTATTATTACCAACTTCTTTACTAATTAATCCATCTAAAAAGTGATGATACACTGCTGTATGTTTTTCAATACTATAATTAAAATCATACATTATATAATAAAATTATATATATAATTATATAATTAAATAAAAAAAAATAAATAAGTATTTATAAAAAAATTTTATTTTTTAATTTAATATATTTATTTTTATATTTTAAATATTTATTTAAGAATGAATTAGCATGGTTAGATGATTGTAAAATAATATTTTGTCTTAAATGTGGTTCTAAATTACAAATAACTGTTCTATTTATTGATGTATTAAAATAATCTGATAAAAATGAAGTTATTTTTTCAGTATTTTGAATATAATAATCATATATTTTATTACTATTAAATAAAGATAAATTAATTAAAAATATCAAAATAATTATGTATATTATATTTTCATCATTTGATAAAAAAGATTGTAATTCACAATCATTATAATTATTATTTAATATTTTTATAAAAATATTATTATCTTTTAAAAATTTTAAATTATCATTTTCTACTAATTCAAACTTATTTATAATTAATAAATTTTTTTCTAAAAGTGCATAATCATTATATATATAAGGAATTATATGTCTTGGTGCTAATAAAAGTTTATTAAAAGGAAAATAAATAAATATAAAATCTGTTTTACTTTGTATTTCATCATAATTATTAATTGAAAATATATTATCAACATTATCCTTAAAGATGTTAGGTAAAAAAGATATATGTTCATCAATTTTAAATGTAAAATCATTAAAATTATGTGAATTAATATTTTTTATAAAATCATAGTTTTTAAAATTAGTAAAATTATATAAAAATAAATCATCTTTTTTTAAAAAATCAATTTTAAGTTCTGTTTCTATTTTGGCTTCATATTTATTCTTTACTTCTTGTTGTGATTGAATATCATTAAAATCTCCCTCAAAAAATATTTCATTTATATCATTTATATCTAAATGATATTTACATGTATCTATTGTACTTATATCTAAATTAGTAAATATCATTTGTAATGGATCAAAGTATAATTCATCTTGAAAATAATTAAATATTCTTTCTTTATGAGTCTGGATTATTGTTCCAGGTTGATTTTTTCTAAAATCAGATTTTAATGATTGTAGATTTAGATTTTTTTCTTCTATTTTTAATTGATCTTCTTGATTTTTTTTAAAAAATTCTAATAATTCTTCACTATTTTGTACTTCAAAATTAAAATTATATAAAATAAAAGATACAAAATGACCAATATTCAATTGACGTAATCTATATATAGCTTGGGCAACTTCTGTATATTTTGAATGTATATCAACTATACATAATCCGTTTAATATAGGATAATTATCTTGTTTTATATCAATTCCTATTGTATGTGATTGATCATAATAAAAAAATGGATTATTATATTTACTATTTTCATCATATTTTATTATTTCGTTATTTATTACTATATTTATGTTATCATTTTCATCTATAAATATAATATCTCTTTTTAAAATTTTATTTATGTCTATTGCTAAATCACTATTTGATTTAGAATAAAAATATCCACAAATATCAATTAGTGCATCATAATTTATTAAAATATTATAATCAAAATCATTATCAATATTAATTTTATTAATTTCTGAAGATATTATAGCATAATTTACATTTGTAGTTTCGTCTTCATCACCATATAAGCATTTTTTACTGAAAGTATATTTAGAATATAAAATTGGGAAATTAATATATGTTGTTCCTGAATAACCTATTTTAAATATATTATCAATATTTATTATATCAATAAATGAAGTATTATATTGTTCTGATGATAATTTTAAATTATCAAATATTTTTAATTCTATTTTTTCAAATATTAATTCTTTATAAATAATATTGTTAGTATATTTATCTTTAATTAAATCAAAGGTTAATTCAAATTCTTCTATTTTTAAATTTAATATTGATTCATAATATTTATTTTTTTTTATAAAATTTAATATATTTTTATCTATGTTTTCTTTATTTATAATAAAATAATAATAATATGTTAAAAATAAAGTTAAGATAACTGATGAAAATGATGAATTTTCTAATGGGTTATCTTTATTTCTATAAGGTATCGCATATAAATTCTCTTTATCAATACCCCAATTTATATTATATTTTAATTTATTAGAATATATTTGATTTATAAATAATAATATATTAGCAATTAATATATGTTTATTTTTTAATTCTATATCATATAATAATATATCAATTTCACATTTTGATATATCTATTTTATTTATTAATTTATCTATGATTTGTTTAATAAAATTTTTTATAATTATACCAATATTATTAATTTCTATATTTTTAGAGGTTATTAAATTATAATTACTTTTTAAAGGATTAATTAAACTATCAAATTCATCAATTAAAAATATAGATTTTTTTTTAATATCTTCAATAAGAAATTTATATTTTATATCATCTCCTGATATTACTTCAATATCTAAATTAAATATAAAATTATAATAATCAAGTGTGCCTTTTGTTTGTTTTACTAAATGTTTTGGAACAATTATATATACTTTTATTTTATGAATTATATTAAAATATAAAGTGAGTAGTGGTGTAATTATTGATGATTTACCCTTACCCATCATAAAATGATGAAGAGGATAGTTATATTCACATTCACATTTTTCTATTATTTTTTTATCATGATCCAATAAATTTTCAGGAGTAGTTTCTACATTAAATATTTTAATATCAGCACCACCATCAGAAACTGCTTTTTGTGATTCCAAATAATTTTTATAAGAAGTAATCATTTCATTATATCTTTGGAACTGCTCTTCTAATATTAAATTACCACTTAATAATTCAAATAATAATTCAAATTTATATGTAAATGATTCTTTCATAATATCAAATAAAAATTTATTATTTTTAATAAGTAAGCAGATAAATTTTTGATTATCAAAATTTTTTATAATTTTATTTATTAGATTATAAATTTTTATAGCAATTAAATAATAATATAAAAAATGATATTCTTTATCTAAAAAATAATTTAAATTAAAATTTTTAAAATTTTCTATAGTTTTTATAAAAAAATCAATTAACCTTTTTTTATAATCTAATAACATATATTCAAATTTACAATTATTACTAATTTTACATTCACTAATTTTAAATAATAATTTATTTAAAGATTTGGTTGTATTAACAATACCTTCAATACTAAATTTAAAATTAATAGGATCTTCTCTAGATTTATAAAAAAGATTAATATTTATTTTTTTATAAGAAATTTGTTTTTTAAAATTTTTATCAAAGTCAAATATTCTCATATATTTTGGTGTAAAACTATATCCAGTATTATTTATATTATAATTTTGAGAATTATTGGCTAAATCAATATATAAAATATTATATTTATTTATTTGATAATCAATACACAAATCATGCCAATCTACTATATCATTAATGTTATTTAAATTTTTTAAATAAAATTGTGTATTTGGATTTATCTCAAAAGTATAAATTTTTTTTTTTGTTACATTTTTTCCTAATAAATCGTTTTCATGATCTATTATGTCATTATTTTTATTTGTTATAAAAGATACTTTAAAAATTTTATTTATTTTGTAAATAAAATTATTTCCAGTAATTGGAATCATGTATTTAAATGGATAAAATATTTTATTATATTGTATAATTTTATTTTCATTAAAAAATATTTTATTTATTTTAAATATTAGTTGATTTTCATCTCTATATATTTGATTACAATTATATTGTATAATATTAGATTCATAAATACTATAAATAAAAAATTTATTTTTATCGTCAATATTAGAAATTAAAATTTCTTCATTAGAACTAAAAATAACACATGAATTAATATGAGTAAAAACATAATTTTTAACTTCATATTCTAAACATGTTTCCTTATCATAAATTATATTTTTATTCTCATCATAATTTGGTATTAAATTAAATAAATTATAATCTAAAATATTAGATCTTTCTCTATTAACGTACTCTATAAAATTATCAAGATTTTCATTATTAATTTTCTTATCTAAGATTTTAAAAAATTTTCTATAAAAAAAAGAATCTACATATTTTAAAAGTATTATATTTTTTTTATCCCAACCATTAGAGATATGAGGAGGATAATTATATAATAATGTAAATAAACATATATCACTTTCTTTATTTTCCATATTAAATTCTAAATAATATTTTGAAGCAAAAAATCTAATTAATTTTTCCTTAATTATTGGTTTATTATATATTCTCTCTAAATTACAAATTATAAAAAAAGAATTAATATATTTAGGATTATCATAAACATAATTTTCATAATTAATATAATCATCAATAATAATATCAAAACTTTCATAGATATTATTTTTTGAAATTATTTTTTCTGAAAACATCTTAAATTCAAAATCTATTTTTTCATATAATGTAATTTGCCAATATTGTTCATCTTGTAATAAAGGTTTTATAATTAAATTAATTAATCTATCTTTTTTATCTTTATTTCCTATATTATTGATTTCCAATATAATTTCATTTATTATGTATAACCTTAAAAATATTATACAACAACTAAATAATTCATCTTTATTATCTTCTAAATCTAAAATTATATGATATCCATCATTAATTCTTTTAATATAATTTATATATAAAATTATTGGTATAAAATTAAAAAGATATGATGGACATTTATCACAAATATCATAATTATACGTTTGGAAAAATATATCAACGAGATGCAATATATTCTCTTTTTCTGATTGTTTAAAATTTCTATTTATATTTCTTTTTATAGAGTCTTTATTTATATCTGTAATATTTTTAAAAACTAAATAACCCGAATATTCTTTTATATAAATATCATATGAATCTTTATAAAAATCTACTGCGTTTTGTATAACCCAATTATAATTTATCCAATCTATTTTCCTACTATAAGGCATTACATTAGAAGTTAAATTTTCTGTATATATATAATTTTTATAAGTATCTTTTTCATCAAATAAATAAGCTCTATGATAAAATATATTTTTTCTTTTTAAATTTATAGTAAATTCAGTATCGTAAATTAAATCTTGAATATTAAATAAAATTTCTTTATCAATAATTCCAAAATCTATTAATTTACTACATAATTTTTTCATATATATAAAATTACTTGAATTAATTATTTTTAATTCCTCTTTAAAATTTTCATAAGTAAATAATTTTACTAAATAATCACTAAATCTAGTATTGATATTTTTTATAAAATTTATGTATGATTGACAATTTTCAAATATTATTAAATAAAATATTATAGAAAAATAATAAGCAAACCATGAACATGAACCACTTTCTTGATCTATAATATATGTTTGACCATTCTGAAAAAATAAAGTAATTTTTAATATAAAAATATTATCAAATTTTGTATCTCTTTTTAATTCTTCAAATATTGTTTCTTTATCATATTCATCTATATTATTTATATGCAAATTTATACTAATTAATCCACCCTGATTATCAATATAATCAGCAATTATATGATAATATTTTTTGTATAATTTAAAACCTTTATTGTATTGTGAATAATTATTATAATCTAAATGTTTTATTTCATCAATATTTAAATCATCATAATTCAATTCATCATCTAAATAATAATAATCTTGATTTCCAGCTATACCGTTCATATATATTAAAAAATATTCTAAATTAATATTTATTTTTGGATTTGAATTTTGGGGATTGTTAGTATCATCTCCTTGCGAACCTTCAGACTCATCAACTTGCGAACCTTCAGACTCATCACCTTGCGAACCTTCAGACTCATCACCTTGCGAACCTTCAACTCCATATCCTTGCGAACCTTCAGACTCATCACCTTGCGAACCTTCAACTCCATATCCTTGCGAACCTTCAGATTCAGCACGTTGCGATCCTTCAACTCCATATCCTTGCGAACCTTCAGATTCAGCACGTTGCGATCCTTCAACTCCATATCCTTGCGAACCTTCAGATTCAGTACGTTGGGATCCTTCAGATTCAGTACGTTGGGATCCTTCAACTCCATATCCTTGCGAACCTTCAGATTCAGTACGTTGGGATCCTTCAGATTCAGCACGTTGCGATCCTTCAGACTCATCTACTTGCGAACCTTCAGAATATTCATTAATAGGAAACAAGATATCAGGCATTTGTAAAAAATTATAAAAAAAGCTTATAAATAAAATATCTTTAAGTTTATTAATACCTTCAAAAAAGGCATCATCGTTATTGATATTATCACATAACATTATTCCTTTTGATAACATACCAAAATGTATATTATTAGATGAGAATTGTTGATTCTTAAATTCTAATCCTTGGCCATTATGTTCAATACCATCACCACTATTTAAAATATAAAAATATAATTTGTAATCTTTTATAAATAAAATAGACGATGATAAATGTGAATTAAATTCTGTTAGAAAAATACAATAAGATAAACAATTTTTTAAATTACATAAATCATCTTTTTCATAAATTTGACACGGATTTTTATAATCAAATATAAAACTAATATAATTTTTACGATCATTATCTATTGTATTAAATTCTAATATATATGAATTAGTATCATCTTGAATAATAGATGTAGTTAAAAAATATATATTAGAATAATTTTTTTTTTCAATTAAATTAAAATTAATAATTGTATTTATTGAATTAATTATTTCATTGCCGACTATACTATTAATTAATCCATCTAAAAAATGAAAATAAATTGATTTATATTTAGTAACACTTTTATAAAAAGGTGTTTGCATATAAAATTTTATTATATATATATATTATTTTTATTTATTTTTTAACTAAATGTATTTATTTTTATATTAAACCTTTTTCATTGAAAAGTTGGTTGGTTACTAATTGGTATAAAAATGATGAAAAATTATTGAATAATTTTTTAACTATTAATTAAATTATTAAGACAATTATCTAAAGAATCTTCATTTAGCTTTATTTCTTCATTTATTTTTTCTAATTTATATTCTGTTTCTCTATATAAAATATTATTAATATCAACTATTTTTTTTAACTTATTTTCCAAATAATTTTTATTATTATATAAATTATCAAGTCTATTTTGAATATTATCAAAATCATTTGTTTTATAAATATATAATTTTTTTTCTTCTATTTTCTTTTTTTTAATATTTTCTATCTTACATATTTTTTCTAAATTATCATTTTTTTTTATTTCTTTATTTCCATCATTTAATATTCTAATATTATTAATCTTATTTTTAATCACATTACCAATATTTTCTTCAATCGTATTTTTACAAAAAATTATATTTTGAACTACATCTGTTTTACCGGTTGCTCTATGTATTCTACCTAATACTTGTAATAAATCTTGTGCTGACCATGTCGGAGATATTAATGATACTCTTGGATAATGTCCAATAGTATCATGAAGTGAAATTCCTGAACCACCACTTTGTATATTACATATAATTATTCTAGATTTATCACTGCAAAAGTCTTCAATATTTTTGGATCTCTCTTCCAAAGTTTGATTACCATATATAATACATTTAGTTTTTAGCTTTTTAGATAATTCTGTTATTGTATTTGTAAAATTAACAAATATTGCTACATTCTTTCCTTCTTTTAAGTAATTAAAAGTTAATTTAACAATTGTATCTATTTTAAAATTTTCTATTTTTTGTCTAATCTTTTGTATATTACTTAAATTTTTCTTGTCTGCTTGTTCCATCATCTTATTTATTAAACCATATTCTCTTTCTATCTCAAAATAATTTTCCATATATATCCCATCAAAGTTAATTTTATTATCTTTAAACATATTCTCTAAATCATCTATTCTCATTCTACTAGCATATTTTGGATATAATACATTATGTACTCCTAATAATGGATGTTTTGATTTTTTATTGCTATTTATTACATTATCTAACCAAAATAATCCATCATTAAACGATGTATATAATCTTAATACATAACCTAAAATCATAAAATATAATGGTTTATCTGCTATAGTTGCTGATAGTAATATTATATTAACCCCGCAATCTGATAAATTTGTTAATATTTTGGCATTAATTGTATCCTTATTTTTACATTTATGTGCTTCATCATATATAAATAAATATGCCATTTTGTCAATATTTGTAAAATTCCATTTAAATATTATATTATCATCATTATTATTTATTTTTTCTTGTTTTATAAAATGATGTTTTAATAATTGATTATAAGTGGTTAATATAAATTCATTATCGTTATAATCAAAATAATGTAATACTTTTAACCATGTTGAAACAACAGATTTAGGACATACTATAAATGGTATTAAATTTAGCTTTTTACATAGATATATTGTTGTGTAAGTTTTACCTGTGCCAGTATCAGATGCATCTAATGCTCTTTTATGTAAAATTAAAGTATTATGTAAGTTATTTACATGTTGTATTTGATATGGCAATAATTTATCTTCCATTTATATACTATATATTCTTTTTTTTATGTAAAAATAAATTTATACATTTTGATTAGTATCGCTTATTTATATTTAATTTTAATGTATAAAAATTTAAAAATAATAACTTTAATATAAAAGTTATCAAGAAATATTATCAATAAAATATAACTAGCATCTAACTCCTTAAAAAATTTTTATTTATTGTCTTCCTAGCCAATCTAAATAAGTTGTATATAATTCTGTATATCCATAAGAAAAATTATATTCTGATAAATTTTTTAATAAACAGAAATTTTGTGGTGTTATTTTACAATTTTGCACCTGTTGTGTTACATCACCAATGGCTGACATTAATATTTTATGTATATAATCCTGTGCTTTATGTTTTTTTTGAGGATTTGATGAAATATCTATAGGTATAAATTCATTAATATATTCTAAATCTTTAGTCATAATTTTTCTGTGTATTTCAACATATAATTTTTTGAAATTTATAAATAAATCTACTTTAGACATTGACATATTTCTTACGATTGGTGTGCTAGGTTCAACATCTTGAGGTGCTTCGGGATGTTCTCTTAAACATTTTTTCATTATTTCTGCTGCATATATATCATTTCCACTTCTACAAAAACTAAGAAGATATATTTTTGGTATTTTTGGTATTGAATCAGAATAAATATCAATATTTCGTGATAATGTTAGTAATAAATCACTTAATAATATTTCGGTATTCCATATATCACCTGGTAAAAGTTTATTATCATGATATTTCAAAGAATCTGTTTTAATTTCATCTTCTGATTTGCTACCAATTGAATTTAACATAGGATCACTTTCTATTATTGTGCGTGTAATTACACCTGTATAGGTATAACTCGTTTCATCAAAAACATGTCTAAAATTAATAAGTATATTTGGAATTAAGCTTCCAGGAAAATAGTATGATCCTTTATATCCATCGGCAAAACTACTAATCCATTGTCTTTCAGTTGAAATCTTAAGACTTTCTAATTCATCTTGTTCTAATCTAAATAATCTTAAAGATTTACCCATTCCAGATAATGGACGCAATATAATATTATCTGGAACTAAACATAAACTATTTTCAGATTCTTGTGCTCCATGTCCTGATATAATACCTGCTCTTCCTTCACTTTCCTCCGAAAATCTTTTTAATAATCTCCTTTCTTCTGGAGTTAATTCTCTACCACCTTTTAAATTTTTTTTATAATTTAAATATTTATTTTTATATTTAAAATATAATTTTGAATATATTTCACTACTCATATATATATATAAATAAAAAAATAAATATATTATTTTTTTTATAATTTTTTGTTATATTACTAAAATAACAAAACTAATATAAGAGTATATATAATTAATATATATATAATTATGTTTAATTCACATACTAATGGAACACCAATGTCTAATTTACCTCCACAAATTGATTCAAAAGGTAAAATGAATTTTTCTACTATTGGTTTATTATTAACAATCGTATTAAATCCAATTTTATCTTTTATTCTTTTACAATATTCTTGTTCCTATCTTTCAAGTTATATTCAATTATTTACATATTTTAGTTCGCCAAGTTGGTGGTTATTAATTCCTTTAACTATCTTAACACTTCTACCATCTTTTGCTATCTATATGTATGCTAGTTCTCTTTGGTTTAATCCTTTCAATAAAGGTGATCCTCATAAATATTGGACATTTAATGATGAATCACTTTCTAACAAATACAGAGGAAGATGTATTCCAATTGAAACACTACATGAACTATATTTTCAAGGAAAAATGGAACCTAAAGAAGATTTATTAACAACTCTACATTACAGACACGAGTATGCTTGTTTTACAGTAGGATGGAGACATATTAAGTTTTTTGTATGTCAATGGATTCCTGAATTACTAGTTCATAGTAAAAAACAAGATGAAGATCAAGTAAGAGACCACTATGACAGAGGAGATGATTTTTACAATTCATTTTTAGATGATATTATGGTTTATACTTCAGGAATTTTATCTAATGAAGATGATACTGAAGATATTGCTAAAATCCAAGAAAGAAAATTAGATTTAATTTGTGATAAGATTTTATTAGAAAAAGGTGATAAATTATTAGATATTGGTTGTGGATGGGGAACCTTATTAGTTCATGCCGCAAAAAGAGGAGCAAAAGCAACTGGTGTAACACTAAGTAAAAATCAATCAGCATGGGGAATGAACCGTGCTAGAGAAGCTAATGTAGAAGATAATGTAGAAATTAAATGTATTGATTATCGTGATATTCCAGAAAGTAAATTCAATAAGATTACATGTGTTGAAATGGCAGAACATGTTGGTGTTAGATTATTTGGTAATTTTATGGATCAAGTTTATAGACTACTAGAAGACGATGGAGTGTTTTTCTTACAAATTGCAGGATTAAGACAACCATGGCAGTTTGAAGATTTGTTATGGGGATTATTTATGGCAAAATATGTTTTTCCCGGCGCTGATGCTTCTTGTCCCCTTTGGTGGGTTGTTAATAAGTTAGAGGATCATGGTTTTGAAGTTCAAAGTGTTGATAATATTGGTATTCATTATTCTCACACTATTAAACTATGGTATAATCATTGGAAGAAGAATGAAATTAAGATGACTGATAAATACTCACAAAAATGGTATAGAATTTGGTTATGGTTTTTGAGTTGGAGTTCTATTATTGCTTCTCAAGGTTCAGCAACTTGCTATCAAATCGTTTCTCATAAAAATCTTAATAATTTTAATAGAAAGAGATTTCTTACAAGAAAACTATAAATAAATTATATAGCTAAAAAATTAGTTTATAAATAGATAAAAATTGATAAATATATAATAATATATATTTATATATAAATTTTAGATAATATGGATAATGAAAGATATTCTCGTCAATCATATACAATTGGTCAGGATGTTATGTTAAAATTATCTCAATCAAAAATTTTGATTATAGGATATTCAACAGTTTCATTAGAAATAATTCGTAATTTAGCATTATTGGGTGTAAATACGATTGATATACATCACGATTTTAATCTAAATAAACTTGAAAGATATCAAAAAACTGGCTTGTACTTTGAATCAGATAAAAAGATTCCTCTTGATGAATTACGAAATTTAAATCCTACTATCAGTATAAATCAAATAAATGTTCTAGATGAAGATAATGAAATTTGTGCTAAAATTATTAAAAAATATAATTTACTAATCTTAGTAAATGCATCCTTTGAAGATGGAATAAATTTTAACAGAATTACTCATAAATTTAATATTCCTATGATTATTGTCGGTAATTATGGATTACTTAGTTATATTTTTAACGATTTTGGAGAGAATTTTACAATTAATGATGTTGATGGTGAAATTTATGAAAATTTAATTATTGAAGAAATTGATGATAAAATTGTTAAATTTAAAGATCCACATCAACTTGGCGATAAAGATGTTCTAATTATAACTTATACTGATGATACTACTGTTGAACATGTTGTTAAAAGAACTAAAACACCTTTTATCATAGAATTACTTGAACCATCTCTTCAACATATTAACGATTATAAAACTATAATTAAAAAGAAAATTACTATGGATATAAACTTTAAACCATTTAAACAATGTTTAAGCAATATTGAATATGTTTCTAGTGATTTTTCATTACCCGAAAATCGTATCAAAGATCTTCATTTACTTCATAAAATACTAAATAAATATTTTGAAAGTTTTAAGGTTATACCTCGGCCTTGGAATATGGTAGATTATGAAATATTTACTAGTCTTATTGAAGATTATAGCTCTAAATCAACCGAATTTAAAAATTTAACCAAAAAATTCTGTTTTACTGCTAGAGGTACTCTACTTCCTATAATATCTATTATTAGTGGTTTAGCTTGTCAGGAAGTTCTTAAAGCTCTTGGTAAAAAATATACTCCTATCAAACAATGGTATTATTTGGATTCTACTGAACTAATTGCGGATAATGAACTAGAATTTGATGGTTATCAAAATACTAATTATAAAAATAAAACTAAATATGAAGGTGTTGTAAATATACTTGGTAAAGATTTACTTGCTAAATTACAAAAAACAAGTTCTTTTGTTATTGGTGCTGGAGCTATTGGTTGTGAATTAATTAAATTATTGGGAATGCTGGGTCTAAAGAATATCTGCTTAACCGATATGGATAATATTGAAAAATCTAATTTAAGCCGACAATTCTTATTTAATGATAATGATATTCATAAATCTAAATCTAAAACAGCTGCAGCTAAAATTAAATTACTTAATAAGGATTGTGATGTTACCGCATTTGAAAATAAAGTATGTTCTGATACTGAAAATATATTTAATGAAGCTTTCTTCTCTAATATTGATATTATTCTAAATGCTCTTGATAATGTTGAAGCTAGATTATATGTAGATCAGCAAGCTATTAAATATCTAAAACCTCTAATTGATTCAGGAACATTAGGAACTAAAGGAAATGTTCAGGTTATTATACCACATATGACTGAATCGTATGGTTCTCAAAAAGATCCCGATGAGAAGAATGGTATTCCTATATGCACAATTAAAAGTTTTCCGTATAAACCAGAACATACTATTCAATGGAGTAGAGAATTATTTGAACAGGAATTCTCATTGTTACCAACTTATCTTAAGAAATTTCAAGATGATAATGAAATTTTAAAACTAAATGAAGGTGATATTAAAATAATGATTAAATTACTTTACAAATATAACAATTTTAGATTGTGTGAAGAATCATTTGTTGATGTGCTAAATAACATATTCTATGAAAATTATATATATTCAATCAACGAACTATTAGAAAAACATAAAGATGATAAAGATATTACTGGTAAAAATTTACCTTCCATCTTTAATTTTGATGAACTAAGATGTTTATACGAAGATTTTATGGTTTGCGGTTTCCAACTGCTAAATCAAATTTTCAATACCAGTTTTGCTTGTGATATTTCATTAATTAGAACTAGAACACCTCTTCTTGATCTAAATTACACCCAAATTATGGATAGATATGATATTAACTTTATTAAGGATATTATTTCTTCGTTTAAACATATTACTGTAAATAGCTTAGAATTTGATAAAGATAATGACGGATTAAAACATGTTGATATGATTGTTCTATTGAGTAATATGAGAAATAAACAATATAATATTAACCAAGTTGATAAATATACAACTAGAAAAATATCAGGAAATATTATTCCAGCTCTTATAACAACCACCGCTATTGTGGCTGGGTTTCAAATATTAGAATTTATTAAACTGGTTAAATATAATAAGACTAGCGCTGATAATCTAGAAATTTATAAGAATAGATTTGTTAATACTAGTATTAATTATTGTGATGGTATTACTCCTTATACACCTAAATATACTATTCTGAATAATAAAAAATTATCACTGTGGGATAGATTTACAGTAAATACTCTAACAACATCAGATATGATTAGAGAAATTGAAAATTATACTCAGGCAAAATTGGAATATTTAACTCAAGCAAATGAAGTTATTTACGATGGAGATACTATACTAAAAGAAAATATTAGTTCTAGAAATAATATTATGGCTCTTATTGGTGAAGATTTTATTCTTCCTATTTATGTGGCTTAAAATAATTTTTATAAATTTATTATATATGACTTTTTCTAGTAAAATTATAAATAATAATTTATTTTATAAACTTTATAAAAATAAAAAATATAAAAATTCTTTAGAACAAATTATACTTTATATAGCTAAAACATTAGATACAAATTATGAATCTATTATAAACATCATTAAAAAAAATAAATCTGATTCTACTATTTATAATAATTTATATCATCAATATTGGTCTAAATATTCAAAAGATACAACTTCAACTAATACAACTTCCAATAATAATTACATAACATCTAGAGCTATAAAGAATGCTAATAAAATTAAAAGTATAATACCAAAAAATATAAATTTATATAATAGAGATGTATTTGTGGATATTGGTTGTGGTGATGGTTCAATAACGAGTGAGCTATCTAAAATATACGGTTTTAAAAAAACTATTGGTGTTGATGTTGAAAATTGGTTTGATACTTACACAAATAAGGATAAAAATATTGAATTGATAATTACAGATGGTAAAACTATAAATATAAAAGACCATAGTGTAGATGTTATTTTATGTAATCATGTTTTACATCATATTGAAAATTTAGATGATATGTTGGATGAGTTAGCAAGAATAATTAAGAAGGATGGTATTTTAATTATTAAAGAACATAATTGTTATTATAAAGAATTAGCTTATGTTATAGATATTTATCATGCACTGTATGAACTTGTATATAGAAAAAAACAAAATGATAAATTTATAAAAAATTATTATTCTAATTATTTAAGTGATAAAGAATTGTATGCTAAATTAAAAAAAAGAAATTTTGAAATAATAAATTATGTTTATGATGGTGGCTTACTTGCAAACTACTATGGTATTTACAAGCAACCATTCTCTTCTGCTAGAGCCAGAGTATCCTCCGAAACCTCTGGTCCTAAGACCAAGTAATGATGTTGTGAGCGCTCACACCAGGCTTGCTGAAATCTGAAGTAGACTCTACCTCCGATAATCACAAAGACAGAATCCGCCTCGTTCTCATCGTTGTCTTTATAGCAACTTTCATATTCCTTGCTGGGCCGACCACGCCAGTGGCCTTTTTGTTTGCTGCGTCTTGATATACCCATCTTCTAGTATAAACAGAGTATATAAATTTTCAATTTTTTTTGTATATATATAATTTAGACATATTCTAAAAATGTATAGATTAATTGGAATTAATTTATTATTATCAAATTTACTAATGTTTTTATTTTACACTGGTTATTTTTCATATTTTGCCTATTCACTAGCTAAAACAGAGACAAAATTATTAACACAGTTATATGTAGCTATGTTTGTATTTTATACTGTTCTATATGGTATAAATGTATTAAGAAGAGGATATAATTTGTATTACATTATATCAAATTACGGAAAAACAGTACCATTAATAATATATAATAAAAATACTAGAGATAGATTCACAATGTATGGAAATATAAAGATGTTTATAATTGAGGCTGTGCTATTAAGTCATTTTTATCCAAGATTTACAAGATGCAGTGAATATGCTTATAATACAGAATTATGTTCTAGTTTAAGAATTATAGTTTATTCATTTGAAATTACTTTAACCGTTATTATAATAGTGTTATTACTAATAGGAGTTATTATTTTGCTATCACTATACAATAATAGTGTTGATAGAAGAGTTATATTAAAATTACTAGATTTTATAAACTTTCCAAAAGAGTTATTAAGAAAAATAAAAATTATAAAATTTCATCCTTTCAATAGATTATGTAATATTTGTCTTGAAGATCATAATGATAAAGTTAATTGGATTTCGTTATCTTGTTCTCATAAATTTCATCATGAATGTATAATTGCTTGGAAAGAAGAAAATAAAAAATGTCCTATTTGTGATGCAAATATAAGTATTATATCAGATTCACTTTTAAGTATAAATATATAAAAAGGGTTAAAGAAAAATAATTATATTTATATATAATTATGGAAACAGTTTCATTATATGATGATAATTTATACGCAAATAATATAAAAGAACATGCGCTATTTATTGAAAAGAAGAAGTTATTAAGTTTTGTATCAGAACAGATTATAAATGATTTGAAAGTGTATATAGAATATTGTGCTAAAAATAATATTCAAACACCTGCAGAAATTAGATTTGGATACATAGTATATTCAAAATTAGAAATAGGAACGAATAAAATGAATGAATTATTAAATTTCATGATACAGCATAAATACCCTGAGCTGTATATTAGATCTAATTGGGAAACAATGACACAGATTACAGGAAATACTGAAGTAGATGGAAAAATTCAAATGATTACAGCAGATAAAATTAAAGTAAAGTTAATCATTAAAAATAATGATAAAGATTTAACTATAAAAAAATTAGCTGAAAATAAGTTAATTAGTATGAAAAAAAAGAATAAAAAAATTTATGAATATTTAGAAGAATTTAATTATGTTAAAAAGAAGGATATGGATAGTTCATAAAATACATATGATTTATACTTTGTCAAATAAAAAGTTTTATATAAAGATATAATTTTAAATTATTTTTAAGAATTTCTTAATTCAGCTGGAAGTAGATCTTGTTCTGTAGCCAATTTGTGATTTGGAGCACCACTTTGATATGTTTTTGAGCCCGGAAATTGTCCATTGGCAGATATTTCTCTATATAAACCCCACCAAACAAATTTATTAATAGCTCCTAAAAGAGATGACTCCATCACTATAAAAAAATCTACTTTAGGAACATTTTGAGGAAGACATTTATCTATAATTGCAAAAAAATCAAATATATTATCTGTTCTTTTTTTATGATCATAAGATAGTTTTTTATTTTTATCATTATCATTGTCTGGTAAATTACATATTCCTTTTAATTTTGGATTTTCACTATAAAAATATGCTTGACCAATAGATTTATTATTTTCAATTCTTGCTTTTAGAGATGATAGATTAGATAGTTCTGTTTTAGTAGGAATATAAATTTTTGTGTTTTTGGCAAATTCAACTCCAGTATTATCTTTTTTATTTCTAAAAATTATTCCATTTTTTGTTTTCAATTCATATCTATTAAAAAAAAAAACAAAATACGTTGGAGCACCACCGTCTTGATTATATCTATTTTTTAATTCAATATATTTTTTTTTATATTTATAATATTTTAATTTATAAATATCATTTTCATTCATATTATTTATATATATATAATACAATAAAAAATATATAATTAATAATTATATATATGGTAAAATATGAATTATTATATTTAAGACTAACTACATGTGGAATATGTAAAAGATTTAATGAAAATCAAAATTTTCCACAATTACAATCTAAACTAAATGAAAAAAAATATCCTATAGAAATAAAAATATCAGATGAAAATGTTTTATCAAGTCCGGATACAGATTTAATTAATAAAACAAAAATGATTATGAATAAGGAAGGTAAATTGAAAGTTCCAGCATTATTTTTGTTTAATAATACTATTTCTTCAGTTCAAAGTGAGCCAACAACCTATGAATATTTTAAAATAGATATAGAAACAGGATATGATATTTCAAATAATCAACGTGATATTATGGGTATATTAGGACAAATAGAAGAGAAAATAAAGGCAACTGAAAATAAAAGCATAGGTGAAAAAAAAAAATATATTAAATATAAATATAAATATTTAGAATTAAAAAAAAATATAACATAAATGATTGATAGAATGTTATTAGATAATAAAAATTGTAAAGAAAAAGCAATATTTTATTATAAAAAAAATAATTATATCTATAAATAATATATTATGTTATACAAAATAGTAATAATAATATTATTATTAACAATGATATTTTTTTTAATAAATAATAATGATTGTTCTTCCAAATGTAGAAATAGAAAAGAGGATTTAAGTTTATTAAATACTAATAGAAATAGTTTAAAATTAGATAAAACAAATAGAAATATAAAATTAGAAAAAAAAAAAAAAAATTTGGAAAGAAAATTGGTTGAAAAAAATCAAGATTATGAAGAATTATTAGAAAGAAATGATGAAGATTTAGTTTATTTTCAAAATGATTTTATAAATCAAAGTAAGATAACAGAAGATGCTAATGATGTTATTAATTGCATAGATAAAGTAGATTATGGTGATGTAAAAACTGGTATGGATAAATGTGAAGAAAGTTGTGGTGGTGTATGTTTAGAATTAGGTTATACAGGTGTAGCAACATGTTTTCCAAAAGCAGATAAACCATTTGATTGGGGAACATTATATAAAAATCCTGAATTTACTTATGGACTTACACAAAATGAACAGGAACCATATTTTAAAGGTAATTTTAATTATGAATTTTAGATTTTTACACTATAACAAATATTTTTATATATATTATAGTTAATTGATAAAAAATAAAATGGAAAAAAGTATAGAAGAGATTGATGAATATATAAAAAATAAATATTTAATAAATAATAAAATTGGTTCAGGTGATTTAAGTATAGTATATAATATAACAGAAAAAACTACAAATAATATATATATATTAAAAATACTATCAAAAGAAGAAATAAATAAAAGAGATAAAATAAATAGAATAATGATGGAAAAAGAAATATTAGATAAAATACATCATCCTTTAATTATATCTAATCATGAATTTTATGAATGTGAAAAAAACTATTATTTTATAAATGAATATTGTCCAGAAACATTGCATAATTTATTATTAAAAAATAAAATATTTGATGAAGAATGGATTAAATTTTATGCAGCAGAATTATTATGTGCTATAGAATTTTTACATCATAAAGGATATGTACATAGAGATATAAAACCAGAAAATATACTAATATCTGAATCAGGACATATAAAATTAGCTGATTTTGATTTATCAACAAAGAGTAATATTTGTAATTATGATATTATAAAAAAATATTATTTTGGTAATATTAAATATGTAAATCATGAACCACATATAAATAGTAATTCATTTGTTGGAACACCTGAATATT
>Ga0194124_10001211_pt1 | contig 33525 bp, 32 predicted proteins | sample TA2KigCas0mmetaG_FD_148605 | JGI IMG/M metagenome (GOLD analysis project Ga0194124, IMG submission 148605) | Freshwater microbial communities from Lake Tanganyika, Tanzania - TA2015031 Kigoma Deep Cast 0m | ecosystem: Environmental > Aquatic > Freshwater > Lake | place: Tanzania: Lake...
CGTCTGTCTCAAGCTGCCATAGGTTTGTGAGCCCCCTCCAGAGGGGTCGTGGCCATTGGGAGATGCATGACCAGGCAAGAATCGTGACAAAAAAGAGGCGGAGGAGCCTCAGGATCTTCTCAGCGCAGATCGCGTCCCCGGGAGTGGTGTAAATCCGTGGGGACCTCAACCCCGGCGTAGCCGGGGTTGAGCGCGCAGCTCAGGCACCCGGCTCGATAGCTGGTGTTGCAAGGGGTGAGCAGGCCCGTTTCCCTGGTTTGAGAACCACCTCAACCAGACGAACCATGCCCACAAAACAGTCTGACGCGTCTGCCCTGGCACCGCTACTCGATGGCAGCACGGCCGGGGAGCTGATCCCTGAGATCGTCCGCCACGGCCTGCAGCAGCTGATCGAGCTGGAGGTTGCTGCCGTGCTCGGCGCTGAGCGCCACGAGCGCAGTGACGATCGGCTCGGTTACCGCAACGGCTACCGGCCGAGGAGAACCTGGCCACCCAGGTGGGAGACATCGACCTGATGATCCCCAAACTGCGCAGCGGCAGCTATCTGCCCTCGATCCTCGAGCCCCGCCGCCGGGTCGATCAGGCCCTCTATGGCGTCGTGATGGAGGCGTACGTCGGCGGCATCTCCACCCGCAAGGTCGATGCCCTGGTGGCGGCCCTGGGCGTGCAGAGCGGCATCTCCAGATCCCAGGTGAGCCGCATCTGCTCAGACATCGACGTGCAGGTGCAGGCCTTCTTGAACCGGCCTCTGGAGGGTGGTTACGCCTACGTCTACCTCGATGCCACCTACCTCCACGGCCGCCTGGGCAAGGCGATGCAGGTCTGCTCAAGGGCCGTCGTCGTCGCAAGGGGGGTCAATGCTGACGGCCGCCGTGAGCTGCTCGGCCTCAAGGTCGGCGACAGTGAGAGCGAGGGTTTCTGGAGCGAGTTCATGGTCTCGCTCAAACAGCGCGGCCTGAGCGGGGTCAAGCTGGTGATCAGCGACGCCCACGTGGGCCTCACCAAGGCGATCCGGCGGCAGCTGCAGGGCTGCGCCTGGCAGCGCTGCCGGGTGCACTTTGCCCGCAACCTGCTGCAGCGTGTTCCCAAGGCTCACCAGGGCATGGTCACGGCTGCCCTGCGCAGCGTGTTTGCCCAGGACAGTGCTGAGGAGATCGAGTCGCGCTGGGATGACCTGGCCGCCTCACTGGTTGAGCGCTTCCCCAGGGCCACAGAGCTCATGCTCGAGGCCAAGGAGGACGTGCTGGCCTTCCGTCACTTCCCGCAGCCCCACTGGCGCAAGGTCTGGAGCACCAACCTGCTGGAGCGCGTGAACGAGGAAGTCAAACGGCGCACCCGTGTGGTCGGCATCTTCCCCAACGACGCTGCCATCACCCGCCTGGTGGGGGCAGTGCTGCTGGAGCAAGACGAGCACTGGCAGCTGGAGGGCCGGCGCATGTTCTCGGCCGAGAGCATGGCCGCCATCCCAGCCCTTGATGCACTGCCTGCGCAGGCCTCGCTGCAGGAAGCCGCAGCCTGAGCCTCAGGCAAAAGCGCCACCAACGGCGCGGTCCAGACAACAGCCTTAGAAATAACGACCCATCAGTTCAGGCGAAAGACTTGACAAGTCATTCGCTTGGATTCAATGTGGAAAAGCGAGGTGCATCTGTGCCTCAGGGATGACACGCTGTCATTCCACCCTGTTCACACTCAGATCAGGGCAATCGGGCCTCGGGTTTTACACCACAAGAAGGGACGCGGCCTCGATCCAGCCTTCACGGCATAGGGTTCGGTGTGAACCGCTTTGGCGTTTGACGGTCCAACCAAGCTTCAACAGGGCCGCCAAGACGCGCTTGGCTTTGACCGCTGGCCATGGGCTCATGCCGCGGCTGGCACCACGATGCTGATGTCGCGGGGAGCTGCTTCCCCTTGCTCAAGCTGCTCGGCCAGCGCTCTCAGTGCCAGCGCCTCAGCCTTGGCCATGGCTTCAGTCGCTGATGTGCCGTAGGCAAGCGCCCCCGGTAGCTCCATCACTTCAGCGAGCCAGCGGCCATCGACGTCTTGCTCGACTTCAAGTGTGAAGTGCATGGGAATCACTCTTGATGGCTGCAGTCTATGGAGACGGCAGCCATCCGATTCAGCCGCGGCTTCCTCTAGCCCCTGCAGGCAGGCGCACCTGGGTGGCCAGGCCCAGGCGGCGCATCAGCTTGATGTGCAGCCAGGTGAGGTCGATCTGGCGGCCGAAGCCCTGGCGCGCCGAATGGGGGAAGGAATGGTGGTTGTTGTGCCAGCCCTCGCCGAAGGTAAGCGCAGCCACCCAGGGGTTGTTCTTGGAGTGGTCACCGCTGTCATGAGTGGCGCTGCCCCACAAGTGGGTGGCCGAATTCACCAGCCAGGTGCAGTGGTAGACCACCACCAGGCGCAGGGGGATGCCCCACAGCACCAGGGCCCAGCCGCCGGCGCCGGTGGCGGTGCCGATCCAGAACAGGAGCGCCGCCAGGGGCAGCTGCAGCACCAGGAACCAGTTGTTCAGCCAGCGGTAGTAGGGGTCCTTGGCCAGATCACCCGTGAGCCGTGGCACGGCCGCCATCGCCGGGATCTCTTCAAACATCCAGCCCATGTGGCTCCACCAGAAGCCCTTGAGGCTGCTGTGGTGATCCACCTCGGTGTCGGAAAACTTGTGGTGGTGGCGGTGCAGCCCCACCCAGTCGATCGGGCCGTGCTGGCAGCTGATCGCGCCGCAGGTGGCGAAGAAGCGCTCCAACCACTGGGGCACCTTGAAGCTGCGGTGGCTGAGCAGGCGGTGGTAGCCGATCGTCACGCCCAGGCAGGCGGTCAGCCAATACAGCACCAGAAAGCTCGCGACTGCCGGCACGCTCCAGAACTGGGGCAGCAGGGCGACCACGGCCAGCACGTGGATGATCGCCATGAAGATGATCGTGCCCCAGCGGGTGCCCTTGGGGGCCACGGCCTGGGGTTCGCCGCGGCGCGGCTGGTGCAGGGCCTTGGCGCGGCGATGGCTGCTGGGCCCCGCATTGATGAAGGCGGGGCTGCGGGTGCCGCGGGCCTGGGCGGCGCCGCGGGCTGGCCTGGGAGAGAACGTGGCGGTCATTGAGACCGACTCCTGATTGGATGTCTACAATGGTAGCAATACGAATCCATATCGCACAACCGCCCATGGGCTACCGCGACGATCTGGCCTCGGGGCGGGTGGCCTTTGCCCATCTGGTCCGGGTGTGGCATGAGCGCAATGGGTGGAGTCATCGGGTGCTGCCCGCCCTGGCCGAAGCCCTGGATCTGGGGCGGGTGCACAACAGTCAGCTCTCGATGTTGCGCAACGGCAAGCTGGCATCGCCGGGTCCTGAAGTGTTTCTGGCGCTGGGACGCATCAATCAGCTGCTGGCCGCCGAAGCCAGCGGTGGCCGGCTCAGTGAGGGCCTGCGAGGACGGCTGGCCGGTCAGCCTGAGTTGATCGAGGCTCTGGCTGCATCCTGTCTGCCGGTGCAGGCCTCGGGCGAGCCGGTGCTGGGCCCAGGCGAGCTGCTCGAGGTGTTCGTGGGTCTGCGGACCCCGCCCCCTGCCTTTGATCTGCGCATTGCCGATGCCGAGGCGATGGAGCTCAGCGCGTCCCTCGCTCAGCTGTACACAGCGGGCCAGCCCTGGCGTCAGTGCCGCGAGCCGGTGCTGGCGGCCTATCCGGTCAGCAAAAAACAGCGCCGCGAACGCTTTGTTGAGGTGATGGCCGGCCTGCGCGATTACACGGCTGTTGAACTGGAGGCCGAATTGCCGGATCTGGTGATCACGGCGCGGACCCTGGGGGTCTCCGGCTCGCAGCAGATGGAGGCCGATGGCCTGCTCCAGTTGCTGCGCCGCAAGCGTCTGCCCAAAACCGCGTAGCGGCTGGCTGCCGGGCTCGGCGTCCCGGTCAGCGCCCTGGCATCGGTGCCAGGCGGATGCGGCGGGCCCAGCCCAGCTTGCGCAGCAGCTGGATGTGCAGCCAGGTGATGTCGAGCTCAAACCAGCGCAGGCCGTGGCGGGCTGAGTGCTGGTAGGCGTGGTGGTTGTTGTGCCAGCCCTCGCCGAAGCTCAGGATCGCCACCCACCAGCAGTTGCGCGAGAGGTCGGGGCAGTCGAAGTTGCGGTAGCCGAAGGCGTGGGTGGCCGAGTTCACCAGCCAGGTCACGTGATAGACGAGCACCAGGCGCAGCGGAATCGCCCACAGCACCAGGCCCAAGCCGCCGCCGTGCACCCCTGCCGCCTGGCCGTACCAATACAGGGCCATGCCCAGGGGCAGCTGCAACAGCAGAAACCAGCGGTCCAGCCAGCGGTACAGCGGATCACGCTGCAGGTCGCCGGTCAGCCGCGGCACATGGGCGAGCGCCGGGATCTGGTGCAGCATCCATTCGCTGTGGGCCCACCACAGCCCCCGGGCGGCGTCGTGGTGGTCATTCGGTTGGTCCGAATGCATGTGGTGGTGCCGATGCAAGCCCACCCATTCGATCGGTCCGCTCTGGCAGGCCAGGGTGCCCATCAGCACCAGCAGCCGCTCGAGCCATTTGGGTGCCTCGAAGCTGCGGTGGGCCAGCAGCCGGTGCAGCCCCAGGGTCACCCCCAGCACGGTCATCCAATAGAGAACAGCCAAGGCGGCCACCGCCTGCCAGCTCCAGAAGCGGGGCAGCAGCGCCACCACCGCCAGCACGTGCATCACCAGCATGAAACTGGAGGTGCCGGCCTTGAGCTTGCGCTGCTTGGGGGGCAGCGGGCTCCGGCGTTCGTGCAGCCCGGCGCGCAGCTGGGCATCGCTGCGGGGCACCCGCACCGTGGTCGGGGCCTGGCGTGGCGCGGGTGGGGAAGCGGAAACCAAGTGGAACTCCGGCGGGATGGGGCTGATCCATGGATCGGGCCGCAGGCGGCTTGATCCGAGATCTGATCAGTGTTTGATCTGAAGATGAAATCTAACCGCAGCGCCGGCGGGGCGGATGTGCTGCTCAGGCGGAGCGATCGAGCTCCTCGCGCGTGAGTTGAACCTGGCGCAGGATGCTGCTCAGCAGGCCTGGGCCGATCGATTCCCCGGCATGCACGGGAACAACGGTTTTTCTCCCATCGCTGTGTTTGAGGAAGTGATGGCTTCCTTTGATGCGCACGGTTTCAAAGCCGAGGCGCTCCAGCGCCGTCAGCACTTGTTTGCCCGTCAAGGCCTGAAAGCGACTCACGCTTGAACGCAGACCTGCTGCACACCAACGAAATCGAGTTCCCTGGAGGGATCTCCTTCCACCTCCAGATAGAGCTCGATGGCCTCCTGAATCCGCTCCATCAGCTCGTCGAGCGACTGGGCCTGGGTGTGACAACCCGGCAAGGCGGGAACGGAGGCCACAAACCAGCCTTCGCTGTCGCGTTCGAGCACAACGTTGAACTGACGCGTCATCTCACGACTCCTCCTGGATTGACGATAGGGCGAGCGCTGCTGCTGACAAAGGCCTGGGCAGAGTGGGTTCCTGTGCTTGCCGCCAGCGCGATGACCACCGCGGAGAGCCCGCACTGGGCTGCCCATCGCATCGACGCCGCCCTGGCGACCATCGCGCCGCTGACGGCACGGCACACCGCTGGGGTGCGGCCGCGCCTGGAGCGGGTGCTTGCGGCGTTGGCGGCCGAGCGGGTGGGCGTGCAGCATTTCGCTTCGGTGAGCGGCTACGGCCATGGCGATCAGGGCCGCGTGGTGCTGGATCGGGTCTTTGCCCGCGTGCTGCAGGCCGAGGCGGCCGCCGTGCGGCTGCAGTTCGTCAGCGGCACCCACGCGATTGCGGCGGCGCTCTATGGGGTGCTGCGGCCTGGGGATCGCCTGCTGGCCCTCACCGGCCGGCCCTACGACACCCTTGAAGAGGTGATCGGCATCCGTGGCAGCGGCCAGGGATCCCTGGCCGAGTTCGGCATCAGTTACGACGAACTGCCGCTCACCGCCGAGGGGTTGGTCGATGAGACACGCATCGCCGAAGCCCTGGCCGTGCCCACCCGGCTGGTGCTGATCCAGCGCAGCTGCGGCTACAGCTGGCGCCCCTCGCTGCGCATCGCCCAGATCGAGCGCCTGATTGCCCAGGTCAAGGCGATTCAGCCGGCCTGCGACGTCTTTGTCGACAACTGCTACGGCGAGCTGGTCGAGGAGCGCGAACCCACGGCCGTGGGAGCCGATCTGATCGCAGGTTCGTTGATCAAGAACCTGGGTGGCACGATCGCCCCCACCGGCGGTTATGTGGCCGGTCGGGCCGAGCTGGTGGAGCAGGCATGCTGCCGGCTCACCGCCCCGGGCATCGGCAGCGAGGGGGGCACCAGCTTTGACCTCAACCGGCTGCTGTTTCAAGGTCTGTTTCTGGCGCCGCAGATGGTGGCCGAAGCCCTGATCGGAGCCGAGCTGGTGGCCCAGGTGTTCAGCGACCTGGGCTTTGCGGTGAACCCGGCCCCCGGGGCACCCCGCAGCGACGTGATCCAGGCGGTGCGGCTGGGCGATCCCGAAATCCTCAAGCAGGTGTGCCGCGCGTTTCAGGCGGCTTCGCCGGTGGGCAGTTACCTCGACCCGGTGCCGGCGCCGATGCCTGGCTACGCCAGCGAGCTGGTGATGGCCGGTGGCAGCTTCATCGACGGCAGCACCAGCGAGTTTTCGGCCGACGGGCCGCTGCGCGAGCCCTACATCCTGTATGTGCAGGGGGGCACGCACCACAGCCACAGCGCCCTGGCGCTGGAACGGGCCTTGCAGGCTTTGCAGGGCCCTGCACGGCTCACGCCTGAAAGCTGACAGACTGAGCGGCATTTGCCACTCACCCTGCGGCCATGGCGCTTTCGTTTCCAGCAGATTGCCGCTATGCCGACAGCCATGAAACGGCGCGTCTCGATGGCGATCGGGTGCGGGTCGGCCTGAGCGCGTTCGCCATCGAGCAGCTTGGCGACATCGTCTTTGTGGAACTGCCTGAGGTCGGTGCCACCCTCAAGGCCGGCCAGAGTTTCGGCAGCGTCGAATCGGTCAAGGCGGTCGAAGACCTGCTGGCCCCCATCGGTGGCGTTGTCGAGGCCCGCAATGAAGCCGTGCTGGCCAGCCCTGAAGAGCTGCAGAACGATCCCTATGGCGAGGGCTGGCTGCTGCAGGTGCGCCCCAGCGATCCAGCCGAGTTTGAGGCGCTGATGGATGCGGCCACCTACGGGGCCAAGGTGCAGGCGTGAGCCCGTTTCTGCAACGCCATCTGGGCCCTGGTCCAGACGACCAGGCCCGGATGCTGGCCGAACTGGGCCTGGGCAGCCTCGAAGAGCTGGCCGCCGCCGTGGTGCCCGCAGGGATCCTGCTCCCCGCGGCCGCTGCCGCCGAAGACCTGCCTGAGCCCTGCAGTGAGGCCGAAGCCCTGGCCGAGCTGGAGGCGATCGCCGGCCACAACCAGCTGCGCCGCAGCCTGATTGGTCTCGGCTACCACGGCACGGCCACGCCGGCGGTGATCCAGCGCCATGTGCTCGAAAACCCCGCCTGGTACACCGCCTACACCCCCTATCAGGCCGAAATTTCCCAGGGGCGCCTGGAGGCGCTGCTCAATTTTCAGACACTGATCAGCGAGCTCACCGGCCTGCCGATCGCCAATGCCTCGCTGCTCGATGAGGCCACCGCTGCCGCGGAGGCCATGGCCCTGAGCCGGGCGGTGTGCAAGCGCGCCGGCGCCAGCCGCTACCTGGTGGACCAGCAGGTGCTGCCCCAGACCCTGGCGGTGCTGCAGACCCGCGCTGAGCCCGTGGGCATCAGCCTCGAGCTGGTGGATGCGGCGGCGCTGGCGGCTGATTCACAGGCGGCGGCGGCCCTGCTCGCCCGCGATGAGGTGTTTGGCCTGCTGCTGCAGCTGCCCGCCAGCTCGGGCTTGCTCTGGGATCCCTCGCCCCTGCTGGCGGCGGCCCGCAGCGCCGGGGTGATCGCCACGGTGGCGATTGATCCGCTGGCCCAGGTGCTGCTGGCACCGGTGGGCGAGCTGGGGGCCTCCATCGCCATCGGCAGTGCCCAGCGCTTCGGCGTGCCGATGATGGCGGGGGGCCCCCATGCCGCCTTCTTCGCCACCGAAGACACCTACAAGCGCCAGATCCCCGGCCGGTTGGTGGGTCAGTCGCTCGATGCCGAGGGCCGGCCGGCCCTGCGCCTGGCCTTGCAGACCCGTGAGCAGCACATCCGCCGCGACAAGGCCACCAGCAACATCTGCACGGCGCAGGTGTTGCTGGCGGTGATGGCCAGCTTCTATGCCGTGCACCACGGCCCCGATGGCCTGGAGGCGATCGCCCGCCGCATCGCGTCCCAGCGCGCGGCCCTGACCGCCGGCGTGCAGGCCCTCGGTCTGGCGATCGAGCCCGGCGCGGGCTTCGACACCGTGCGGGTGCTCAGCGCAGAGGCGCCGCAGCTGCTGCAGCGGGCTGCTGCCGCCGGCTTCAACCTCAGGCCTGCTGAGGGCAGCGTTGCCATCAGCCTCGATGAGCTCAGCACCCTGGCCGAACTGGAGGCGTTGCTGAGCGCCCTGGCCGCCGATGGCCCCGCAGCGGCCGCGGCCCTGCAGGCCTTGCATCAGCAGTGGCAAGCCTGTGACGGCAGTGATCCCCACGCCGCTGCTGGCTTGCTGGCTGGCGTGCCGCTGCGGCAGCGGCCCTGGCTGCGCCAGGCGGTTTTCCACAAGTACCGCAGCGAGACCGAGCTGCTGCGCTACATCCAGCGGCTGGTCAGCAAAGACCTGTCGCTGGTGCACGGCATGATCCCGCTGGGCAGCTGCACCATGAAGCTCAACGCCGCCGCCGAGCTGGCACCGGTGAGCTGGCCCGCCTTTGCCCAGCTGCATCCTTTTGCCCCTGCTGATCAGTTGGCCGGCTACGCCGAGCTGACGCGGCAGCTGGAGGGCTGGCTGGCGGCGATCACCGGCTTTGCAGCCGTGTCGTTGCAGCCCAACGCCGGCTCCCAGGGCGAATACGCCGGGTTGCTGGTGATCCGGGCCTGGCACCAGAGCCGCGGCGACGGGCACCGCCACGTGTGCCTGATCCCCACCAGCGCCCACGGCACCAACCCCGCCAGCGCGGTGATGGCCGGGCTCACGGTGGTGCCAGTGGCCTGCGATGAGGCCGGCAATGTCGATCTGGCCGATCTGGAGGCCAAGGCGGCCGAGCATGCCGAAGTGCTGGCGGCGCTGATGGTCACCTACCCCTCGACCCACGGGGTGTTTGAGCCCCAGATCCGCAGGATCTGCCAGGTGGTGCACGACCACGGCGGCCAGGTGTATCTCGATGGCGCCAACCTCAACGCCCAGGTGGGGCTCTGCAAGCCGGGGCTCTACGGCGCCGACGTCTGCCATCTCAACCTCCACAAGACCTTCTGCATTCCCCACGGCGGTGGCGGCCCGGGGGTGGGGCCGATCGGGGTTGCCGCCCATCTGGCACCGCTGCTGCCAGGGGCGGAGCAGGGCATCGGCCCGGTGTCGGCGGCCCCCTGGGGCAGCGCCGGCATCCTGCCGATCAGCTGGATGTACATCCGCATGATGGGCGGCAGCGGCCTGCGCGCCGCCAGCGAGGTGGCGTTGCTGGCCGCCAACCTGATCGCCCGCCGGCTCGAGCCCCACTACCCCGTGCTGTTCAAGGGTGAGGGGGGCTGGGTGGCCCATGAGTGCATCCTCGATCTGCGGCCGCTGCGCCGCAGCGCCGGCCTCGAGGTCGATGACCTGGCCAAGCGGCTGATGGATTACGGCTTCCATGCCCCCACCGTGAGCTGGCCGGTGGCCGGCACGGTGATGGTGGAACCCACCGAAAGCGAAGCGATGGCCGAGCTCGACCGCTTTTGCTCGGCGATGGTGGCGATCCGCGCCGAGGCCGAGGCCATCGCAGCCGGCCACAGCGATCCGGCCGACAATCCGCTCAAGCGCGCCCCCCACACCCTGGCCGCCGTGACGGCCGATCAGTGGGACCGCCCTTACAGCCGCAGCCAGGCCGCCTTCCCGGAGGGAGAAGCCCAGCACGGCAGCAAGGTGTGGCCTGCCGTGGCCCGCATCGACAACGCCTACGGCGACCGCAACCTGGTGTGCACCTGCCCCTCGGTGCAGGAGCTGGCCGCGGCCCAGGTGTCAGCGGCCTGAGCCATCAACGCCTTGACCGACCAGGACGTTTCGATCAAGGGGTTGCCAATGCTGCAGCGATGCCGCATCATGGCGCATCCCTTTCTGGGGCCCCATGGGCGGCAACAACGGATCGACGCTCCCACCAGCCTCCGGCCGGGTGGAGGGCACCAATGTGGTGCGGGTCCCCTTCGGGGTGCGCCAGGCCCGTCGGGTTCGGCCGCAGCGCCCTGATCACTGGGCCACCCTGGTGCTGCCCTTCGTGGCCGGCGGCAGCGGCGGGCCCCAGCCTCCCCAGGCGGCCTGACCCAGAGGTTCCGTCAGCGAGCTGATCAGCCTGTGTCAGCTGGCCTGGTTGAGTTTCCAGTCGATCAGCGCTTGCACGTCTTGCACCGAGCTGGCCGGGGCGCGGAACGGCAGCATCGTCATCGGGCTGCGTTCGGGGCGTACCACCCAGGTCAGATCAGCCTGCGGGATCAGCACGAATCCCCGGTAGCGCACCGGAGTGAGGTGCTTGGCCTGTGCGGCGCGGCTGGTCTGGGCCTGGGTCGTTGCTGTCACCGTTGGATCGCGATTGCCTTGGCTACTCATTTGAGCCTCAGCCGCCGCCAGATTCGCCAATTTCATAATTGCTTCTTCTGTCCTTAACAGCTCGCAAAAGATCGATCAAAGAATCATCTGAGACGCGTTAAGAACTCATGTGCTGGAGGCGTCTTGAGCTTTTTTGAAAGCAGCGTCGGCCCCCAGGTGGCTGTGTGTTGTGTATCGGCGGCTACGACTGATCGCGAGACTCGCGTTATAGACGGCCTTTGCGGTGTGCGGTCGCGCCGCGCTGCAGCTCAGTAGTTGGCGCCGCTGCGGCGTTGGTGCACCGCCGTGGTGCCGGCCGCATCCAGCACCCCGCCGGCGCTGGCCTGGGCATAGAGCAGCCAGTGGTCGCCGCATTCCATCCGCGCCTTGACATCGGCCTCGATCCAGGCGAGGGCCTCGGGCAGGATCGGCTGGTTCGCCGGGCTGGCCTCGAGCTCCAGGCCCGCAAACCGGTCGGCCCCGGGGGCAAAGGGCTGCAGAAACTGCTTCATCAGGCTGGTTTCACGCCCAGCCGCCAGCACGTTGAGGCAGCACGCATCGCCGATGTGCAGCAGCGATTCGGCGGCGCGGTCTTTGGCGATGGCCACGGTGAAGCCCGGCGGGCTGAAGCTCGCCTGGCTCACCCAGCTCGCCACCAAGGCCCCGCTGAGGCTGTTCTCGCCCGAGCCCTTGCGGGCCGTGAGGATGCACAGCGACCCCACCACCCGGCCCAGGGCCTGCACGGCCGGATTGCTGCGGCTCTCGGCCAGGCCGCCGGCGCTGGCTCGCCGCTGGTTGCGGCGCTCGTCGTTGAGCAACTGCCGCCCCAGGGCGGTGCCGGTTTCTTCGATGGTCTGGAGCGTGGCCGCATCGGGGCTGAACTTCACCTTGATCGGCGCGAAGGCCATCGCAAAGCCCCCATCGCGCAGCTTGGTCTCGAGCAGCTCAAGCGCTTCACCGCTCCAGCCGAAGCTGCCAAACACCCCCACGGGTTTGCCACGGTCGCCCTCAGCCAGCACCGTGCCCAACGCCGACACAATCGGCGTGGGCGCATGGCCGCCCAGGGTGGGGGAGCCGATCAGCAGCGCATCGCAGGAGCTAATCGCGGTGAGCAGTTGCTCGGCGGGTGAGAACTCGCAGTTGATGCTCTCCACCCGCACACCCGTGCGCGAGACGCCCTGCGCCAGGGCATCGGCAATGGCGGCGGTGTTGCCGTAGGCGCTGGCGAACAGCAGCGCCACACTGAGGTTGCTGCGCGTGCTGTTTTCGCCCCAGCGGTGGTAGTCGTTGAGCAGGCTGCGCCAGCTTTCGGCAATCGCTGGCCCGTGGCCGGGGGCGATGGTGCGGATGTCGAGCGCTTCAAAGCGCTCGACCACCGTTTCCACCTGGCCTGCCATCGGCGCCATCAGGCAGTCGTAGAAGTAGCGGCGGTCCTCTTCGCTGCTGCTGCGGTTGGCCTCGGCAAAGGCTTCGCTGCAGAGATGGGCGGCGAAGAATTTGCCGCTCATCAGCAGGCCGCTGGTTTCTTCGAAGGCCGCCATGCCGCCGGGCCAGCGTGGCGTGGGCACCGGGATCAGGCGCAGCTCATGGCCGTGGCTCAGGGCCCAGCTCAGCTCCTGCTTGATCACCTCAAGCGGGGGCAGGGGCGGCAGCGGCGGCTCTTCGCTGGGGGCGCTGCCCGGCGCCGACGGTTTGCGCTGGCCCCACAGCTCCTGCAGCAGCTTGGCGCCGGCGTTCGAGGCCACCAGCATCAGCTGCGGCCAGCGGGCGGCCAGCTGTTGCAGCAGGGCCACCCGGTTGGGATTGACATGGCCCACCACCACCTTGAGCGGGGCTTCGGCCGGCACCAGCGCTGCCAGTTGCTCCAGGTAGGGCTGTGCAAACGACGTTCCTGGCGGGTGCACCAGCACCGGCGGCATCGCCTTGCCCTCGGCGTTGGGACCGGCCTCGAACAGAAAACTGTTGGCCGTGGTGCCGCGCTCGAGGCCGTATTCGATCTCAAAGCGCAGGCGCGTGGGGCTCAGGCCCTTGAGGCAGATCAGGCCTGGCTCGAGTTCGAGGACGATGACGCGGCGGTCTGTGCCCGTCTGCGGTGCGCTGCTGGTGCTTGACATCAGTAGTGGTTGCCCACCTTGCGGTGGTGAACCGCAGTGACGGCGTCGGTGTCGGAGACGTTGCCCTGTTCCACTTCGGCGTAGATGATCCAGTGGTCAGGGCCCTCCAGCCGTTGCACCACGCGGCAGCCCAGGAATGCCAGGGCGTCGGCCAGCACCGGGCCACCGGCCGCAACCCCTTCGAGCACGTTGACGCCGGCGAAGCGATCGGCCCCGGGTGGGAAGCGCTTGAGGAAGTGGCGCAGCAGCTCCTGGTGGTTGTCGTCGCGCAGCACGTTGAGCACGAAGCGATCCCCCACCTGCATCAGCGCTTCGATCGCCCGGTCTTTGGCCACGGCCACGGTGAGCCCGGGGGGGGTGAAGCTGGCCTGGCTCACCCAGCTCGCCACCATGGCGCCGCTGAGCCGTTGCTCGCCCTCGCCCTGGCGCGCCGTGACCACATACAGGCCGCTCGAGAGGCGACCCAGGGCTTTGTCGAGGTCGCCATCGAGCGATTTCATCGCCGCGATCGCCTTGGCCTTGGTGAGCAGCTGGCCCAGGTCGGTGCCGGCCTCTTCGCAGCGCTGGTAGTCTTCGGCGCCCGGCAGCTGGCGGATCCGCAGCGGCTCAAAGGCGCTCTTCTGGTCCAACGACCGCAGCTGGGCCGCCACGGTGTCGATCGGTTCGTCGTCACCGCTGAAGGCGTCGTAGCAGCCAACCCATTGCTTGGGTTTGAGCGCCGCCAGCAGCGTGCCGATGCTGGCCTGCAGCTCGGCATCGGGGTTGGCGGGCCAGGTGGGCACCACCACGGCACTGGCCTCGCCGATCAGGGCGCTGAGCTCCTGGGCGTCGGTGGCGCGCAGATCGACCAGCTGCACCGCCGCGCCCGCCTTGCCGATGCCGCGGGCGATCGCCTGGCTGAGACGATCGCAGAAACCCACCTGACTCAGGTAGCAGACAGCGGCGTAGGCCTCGCTGCTGCTGCGCTCTGAGCTCCAACTGCGGTAGTCGTCGATCCAGGTGTGCAGGTGGTGGCGCAGCAGCGGTCCATGGCCCACCGCGATCGTCGACACCTCCGGCAGCCCGTCCATGCGCTTGAGGGCCTGCAGCACGCTGCGGGCGTTGGGGCCCATCAGGCACTCGTAATAGAAGCGGAAGTCGGGCGCGATCGCACCGGGGTTGACGTCGAAGACGTCGTCGCTGCAGTAGTGCAGCCCAAAGGCATCGCAGGTGTAGAGGATGCCGGTGCCGTGGTCAAACGAAAAGATCGTGTCGGGCCAGTGCAGGTTCGGCGCGCTCAGAAATTCGAAGCGGTGGGCCACGCCGCTGCTGGGGTTGGTGCCCAGGTCCAGGTCGTCGCCGCTCTTGACCGCGCGGCTCTTGAACGGCCGGTGCACCTGGTTTTCGAGAAACTGGATCGCCACCTTCGAGCCCACGATCTCGATCGCGGGGTTGCGGTCGATCAGATGGCCGATCAGGCCCGAGTGATCGGGCTCGGTGTGGCTGACGATCAAGAAGTCGATGGCCTTCGGGTCGATCTGCTGCTCCAGCAGCGGCAGCCAGGTGCTCTCAAATTTGAGGTGGCTGGTGTCGATCAGGGCGGTGCGCTCGCCGCGCACCACAAAACTGTTGTAGGTGGTGCCGTTGCGCAGCCCAAACTCGATGTCGAAGCGGCTGCGGTCCCAGTCGAGCGAGCGGATCGTGGTGGTGTCCGGCCCGATCGCCTCGCACTGCAGGCTCAGGCGCGGGGCGGCGCCCACTGGTGTGGCCGTTGCGGTGGCAACCATCGGCAGCTCCAGGCACGTGGCCCGACTGTAGGCAGGGCCCGCGGGGAGCTGGTCGGTGGCGGCCTGGTTGAGGCGGAACGCGCTGCTCGACTGGGATGATCAGCTCGACAACAAGTATGACTAGAGTGGTCAGATTCGGGTTGCAAGGATGCAGAGTTGGCCCATCCACGAAGCCAAGGCCCGCCTGTCGGAGCTGATCAAGCGGGCCCAGCAGCAGCCCCAGCAGCTCACCTCCCATGGGCTCCCCGTTGCCGTGGTGGTGTCGGCTGAGTCGTATCAGCGCCAGCAGCATGCCGGCGAGTCGCTGGTGGCGTTCATCCGCCAGTCGCCGCTGGTTGGCGCTGATGGGCTGGAGCTGGAGCGCTGCCCAGATCTGGTCAGGGATGTGGATCTGACTTGAGTGTGCGCTACCTGATCGACGCCAACGTGATCTCCGAGCTGCGTCGGCGCCAGCCAGAGCCCCAGGTGGTGCAGTGGTTTGTCGAGCGTCCTGCTCAGCATCTGTTTTTGAGTGTGCTTACCCTGGGCGAAATCCGCCGCGGAGTGGAGCGTTTGCCGGCTGGATCGCGACGCGACACGCTGTTGCAGTGGCTGCAGGATGAGTTGCCGGCCTTTTTTGCGGGCCGGATCGTCGGCATCGACGCGGCCGTCGCGCACCGCTGGGGGTGCTTGCTGGCCAGGTCGGGGCGGCCGCTGCCGGCGATCGCCAGCCTGCTGGTGGCCCAGGCGCTGGAGCACGACCTGGTGCTGGTCACCCGCAACCTCAAGGATGTGGCCGATTTGCCGGTCGGAGTGGTCAATCCCTGGCAGGAGCCTGACCGGCAGGGTTGAGGCTGCTCAGGGTTTCCGCAGTAAATCGGCCAGCTCGGCGACGCCGATGGCGTCGACCCCGCCGGCCAGGGGATAGCGCTCGTGGCCTGCAAACACCACGAAACAGCGCTCGGGACCGAGGTCGGCCCTTGCCTGGTGGAACCCTTTGCTCAGCCTTGGGGCGCTGCTGCGTTTGATCTCGATGGCCCAGCGCGAGCCGCCCGGCAGGTCGAGCACCAGATCCATCTCGGCGCCGGCCGCGGTTCGGTAGAACCAGGCCTGGGTGCGCTCGGGCGCGCAGCTCAGCAGGGTCTCCAGCACAAATCCCTCCCAGCTGCCTCCGGCGACGGGGTGGCCTAAGACGGCTTCGCGGTCATCAAGACCCAGCAGGGTGTGCACCAGGCCGCTGTCGCGGATGAACACCTTGGGTGCTTTCACCAGCCGTTTGCCGGCGTTGGTGTGCAGGGGCTGCAGGCGCCGCACCAGCAGCAGGTCCACCAGCAGATCGAGGTAGCGCGCCACCGTTTTGCCGCTCACCCCCAGGCTGCGGCCCAGGGCGGCGGCATTGAACAGGCAGCCCTGGTTGTGGGCCAGCATCGTCCAGAAGCGCCGCAGGGTTTCCGCTGGGATTCGCGGACCCAGCTGGGGAATGTCGCGCTCCAGATAGGTGCGCAGGAACGCTTGGCGCCACAGGCTGCTGGCCTGATCGCTCGAGGCCAGAAAGCTGTCGGGGAAGCCGCCTCGGATCCACAGTTGCCCGCCCAGGCTTTCACCGACCTCAGGCACGGTGAGGCCCCCCAATTCCACAAAGGCCAGCCGGCCGGCGAGGCTTTCGCGGGATTGCCGGATCAGTTCCACGGAGGCGGAACCGAGCAGCAGAAAGCGGCCCTGGTTCTGGCCCCGGCGCCGGTCCGCATCGATCAGGCCCCGCAGGCTGCCAAACAGATCGGGCTGGCGTTGCACCTCATCGAGGATGAGGAGTTTGCCTGGCTGACCGCCCAGATAGAGACCGGGGTCGCTGAGCTTGGCCAGATCCGCAGGGGATTCCAGATCCAGATACTGACTGGGCCGTTGCGCAGCCAGCTGCAGCGCCAGGGTCGTTTTGCCCACCTGGCGGGGGCCCAGCAGGGCCACGGCCGGAAACAGGTTCAGCTGGGCTTCCAGCGTGAGCAGGCCATGCCGTTGGATCAGCCTGGCATCCATGCTCGGGGGTGATGTTCTTGCAATTCTGGACTGTCATGCCCGATTTGCAAGGAAAAAGTTCGCTGATGCCGTTGAGCCAGCTCAGAGCCAGTGCCAGTCGCCAAAGGCGGCGGCCTGGCCGCAGGGTTGGTCGTGGGCATCGACCAGCGTCCAGATGCGAGCACCGGTGATCGCAAAGCGGCGCCCCTGGCTGTCGATGCGGATGCCGCTGTAGTCCCTGATGGCCTCCAGTTGCTGGGCGGCCGACAGGGCTTGCTGCCTGGCGGCCCGTTCGGCTGGTTCTGCCGTGCGGCTCGAAGGCAGACCCACCATGGCGGCCCAGCTGCGCCGCCACAGCCGTAGGGCGGCCCGGTTGGCGTAGGTGAGCCGTGGGCCTTCGCCCTGATCCAGGGGCGCGCCGTCGTGGGCCAGCACCACGATTTCGGCAGCAAACAGCTCCTGCGCCAGCAGGCGCGGCTCAGGGGCCAGGTCAGCGGCCACGCCGCAGGCCAGCAGCGGCCGCCCAAAGGCACCCTCGTGGCTGGCGGCGATGCGCCCGACCAGGCCGATGGTCTCGGGCGTCAGCCAAGCCGATTCGTTGATGGCAGTCGGTGTCAACAAACGGGTGTGATCTGACTGATGAGCCCCTCCTGGATAGGGATTGGCCTCATGGTTGAGGGTCTGCGTCGCTTGTGCCGTTGTCCATGGCGGTGGCCATGGCGGCGGTGGCCAGTTGCAGGGCCTGGTCTTTGAGCTGTTCGAGAAACAGGCGGTTGGCTCCTGGGAAGCGGGGTTCTTCGGCCAGGGTCAAGGGGCCGGCGGCATCGAGGCCCGTGTCGCCTTCGAGAGCAGGGGTGATCACCACCAGATTCGGATCGAGGGCCGCGTCGTACCGCCACCAGCGGCCCGGATCGGCAATGGCTGGATGGGCTGCGCTCAGGCTGCCCGCGGCGTCCGCTTGCGGTGGTCCGTCGGCTGCAGCCTGGCTCGCTGCGGCCCTGGCCAGCAGCTTGCGGCGCCGTTTGGCCAGATCGCTCAGCAGCTGGCTGCGGGTGCGGCCGCGCAGCTGAAACAGCACGAATGGATCTTCGCTGAAGCGATCCCCCATCAGGTAGAAGACAGCGCTCACGTGCTTGCAGGGGTTGGCCTTGTCGGGGCAGCTGCACTCGCTGCGCACCTCCTGCAACTTGAACGGAAACAGCCGTTTGCCGCTGGCGGCAAAGGCCCGCTCGATGTCTTGTGGCATCACTCCGGCCAGCAGTTGCGCCGACCAACGCGCCTTCTGGCTCAGGGCTTCCAGCACGTAGCCCCAGTCTTCGTCGCCCAGCACATCCAGCCAGAGCTTCACCTTGTAGGGGTCGGGGTCGGTGCCCTGCACGCGGGCGTGCACGCGGCGCCCCTCGAAACGGATCGAGAGCACGTTGCCCGAGCGGGCATAGTCCCAGGCCCGCTCCAGGCGCTTCTTGAAGCGGTAGCCGTTGATCAGCTCCATCCACTGCTCGACCCACCAGGGCTGCTGAGCAATGCCCTGGGCTCCGAGCTGGGTGGTGAGGCTGGAGGGGGTGAGGGTCATGGAACCATTGTGCCCGCGTCAATCGACAGGGTGTCAATTGAGCTGAGCATTGGGATCAGCGATTGATAATGACGTTATTCACAGTGGTGTTGATCATCGCTGGACGGGTTGCCATCCAGATCGCCCACCATTTGAGTGCATTGGCCTGGGCAGCTTTTCTGTATTCGACAGCCAGCATGTACTCCTGCTTACGCCGTCGTTCTTCACCGGCTGCTTTTTCTTTCTGTATTCGGTTGTAACGTTGTTCAGCTTGCCATTGGGCAATTTGGTAGTCGTAGCTTCTTAAGTTGCGCAATGCTTGAATCTGTTTGATTCTTGCATTCAGGACGGCCATGATCTCCACTGAGCCGTTATAAAACCGAAATCTCTCCGCAAAATTCTTGACCTCAATCTGGGTGCGATCGAGTACGCGATCTGCCTCTTCAAACATCAACGCTTCATAGAGGCCTTCAATTCGATCAAAGGCTCTCTCAAAGTTTTGCAGGTAACGGGCACTGTCTTCAAGATTCAGCTGCAGTATGTTGTTTGCTTGGGCGTTGTCTCGGTTGACCAATACGGCATTGAATTGATCGATATTTTTGCTTGTTCGGGTGGCAATAAATATCACGCTTTGAATGCTTCCTGATCCCGTTCTGGCCTGGATCACTTTGACATTTGAGGACTTGACGGCATCGCCTTTGGACACGCCGAGACCTGAAAGAGTTTGCTGTAGCCCGAGTTTGAGGCCTGGAGATATTTGCTCTGCGCGTTCATCCAGAGAGCCAATACGCATGATCTGAGATGGTGAAGCCTGTATCAGCAGGGTTGAGCTGTTATTGGCTAATACCGATAGTTCACCACTGCTGCTCAGTAGATCACAACGTGAAAAGGCTGTGCCCGATTCTGCGATGCCGCATTTTCCTTCAACAAGGCCATTGGCGAGGCCAGGACTGGTTAGTGTGCAGACTCCAGCAAGAATCAGCACTTGTGAGGCTATGGGGAGTTTTTTCATGGATGCCAACTTGGTCAAGACTTTCGCGGCTTGGTTTTAGCGGGGCCCTGTTCGTGCCATGATCAAGAAAAAATAAGAATAACTTAGTACAGCTCTAGCACATCTTTGGTGCGCTGTCGACGAGTATTTTCGCGTGCACTGTAAGTAGCAAGACAATCATTTTTCAGATAGAGAACACAATCGAGATACTCTGCAACTTGGATCATGGCCGCACGGATTGCTCGCGATGCTGGTGTCCTTGAGGTTCTAGAGGATCCAGATGTTTGCCCCAGTAATCCAGGCAAGCCAATTGAGCCGCTGGTTGATTGCTGTGAATTGGTCGCACTACCTTCGATGGTGCGCGAATAGGCAATTTCGCCAGTTGATGTATCGACAACTCGAATATCAAAGGCTACATAGCTTTTTTGTTGGCTTGTCGTGTTGCCTGACTCGCCTATCAAATAAGCTGTGCTACTTCTGTTGGTTGATGCCTCTGCATTTTGTTGATAATCGCTAACACTGCCCAGCACGTAATACCTCGCACCCGTCATCATCCCTTTGCTCGGTCCTGTTGATGGCCTGACGATCCCTGCATCAACCAATTCCTGCTCATCCAGGATCTGTCGCATGCCTTGACGTTCGACGACAGTGAAATGACCGCTGCTCTGCAATTCATTGCTGAGCATGGTGGTCAAAGTTTGAGATGTCGAGGTGTTCCACCACGGCAGATCAGGCACGCGGTTTGTAATTTCTTTGACTGCAATTGTAATTGGCTTTTTTGATCCATAGCCGCCAGTTTGACCATGCACTGGGCTGACTGCAATCGTTACCGCAGCAGTCATAGCAGCTCCCACCTTGAATAAATACCGATCAAGAAACTGGATTGAAGTAAATGTCATGTCAGAAGTAGGTCGTAGCAGCTGATTTTTTAGCACTTCAATTCATTGGCTTTCGGCCGAATGATTTTCCCGTACTTGTCGCGTTTTGGAGGAGTCGGCTTTGGTTGCTGGCGCTTGTTGTAGTAATCGATGCATTCTTTATTCCCGACTAAGTTGCAGTAAGCACCCTCTGCAACATCAGCAATCGATTCGTAGAGCAATTCTTTGGTGACACGCTCGGGCGGTTTAAAGTCTCCTCCACCAGCTCCTGCAACGATGGCGTTGACATTGAGACTGGTACCGCCGCTTTCGCTCACGAGCAGACGCGAGACATCAAAGCTGTTTCCAAAGATTTGACCCAAGGAGGCTTCCGAAGTGTGTCCGGTGCTTTGCTCTCTGGTTAGTTCTGTTTTGATTGTGATGAACGATTCGGTCTTGCAGGACTTGCTGGTAATGGCGATAAAAATGAGGCCAACTCCTCTTTTCTTCGGCTTAAATACTTGGTATTGATAGTTTGTAATGACTGGCTTTAAGGCTAGGACCTTTGCTGTGTCCTTTCGCCCGGATGGTACCGAGGGTGACATCGGATTAAGGGGATTAGTGCTGCTGCCGATTTCTTTCTGAACGGAGTACTGCTCCCATGTCTGCCCCGGATTGACGCTGACACCTGGATAATAGGTAAAGGCTAATTCCAATAGTTTTGATAGATCAAAGCCCTGCTTTTCCGACCACCAGTCTGGAGTTGATTCGGTGTCTAACAGCACTGGAGAAATGGCAAGTTTGATGCCAGCTGCTTTTTGATACCGGTAGGGTTTGTAAGGGCGATCTGATAAGACTTTTTTCCGTGCTTCCTCAAGTCCTGTTTCTGCTGACTGGCTCTCTTTGTTGATGGCCTCCTTGTTGCTGATGGACGCGGGAGCTTCAACCGCCATCGCAGGCCCCAAACCAAAGCCGGAGACCTGAGCCAGCAGCAACAGATTGATGAGTGTTGATTTCATGGTGGTAATGGCTGCTGTTATGGCTTAAAAAAGGTTCAAGGTTCCTTTGGTGTTTTGCTTCCGTTTCTCATCCATGGCTTTGTAGGTATTAAGGCAGCTGTCTTGCAGATAGAGAGCACAATTCAGATAATCGACGATATTGATCATTGCCGCTCTCACCGCCCGTGATGCAGGCGTCGTCTCGGCGCTGATGTTCTCTGATTTGCCCCCTCCCATGAATGCAAATGACATGCCAAATCGATCAGCTTTAAGGACCGATTTTGATGTTCCTTCGATTGTTCTTGAAATAGCGACTTCGCCTGTTGTTGTATCAATAACTCTGAGGTCAAATGCCACATAGGTTTCGACGTTTTCGCGATCGTTCCCGAATGCAAAGATCAAGACCCTCCCGTCTTGATTGTTGCGAGTACGGTTTACATTTGGCACAAAATCACTCAGAGAAGAGAGGACGATGTATTTCGCTCCCGTTACGTTCCCTTTTTTCGCCGCTGTCTTTGGGTTTGTGCTTATCAGCGCCTGCTCTTGCAGTACGTCATAGAGGCGTTCGCGTTCAACAACGGTGAAATTTCCGGTGTTGGCAAGCTCAGTTGCCAGAATTTCGGCGAGCCGAATCTGGAAGGCCGGTTTGAACCAGCCCACCAGATTGCCGTCGGCATCACGTCCATCTTCGGCAAATTGGCCGGCCATGTTGGTGAATTTGCGAACAGCAATGGTGATTGGTTTGCTGCTGTTGCTTGCGATCAGTGGCGATGAATCCAGGTTTCGTGCCTGAGCGCTGGCCACAATTGGGGCAGTCGCCAAGACCGTCGAGACGGCTGTTGCGCCGATGGCGAGTTGCCGGATTCTGCTTGTGAGTGCGTTCATGCCTGCTGGTATGGCTGGTATGGGCCTGGGCCTTCGCAAGCGGCAGGCTGACGGGTATCGATAATTTTAGCTTTTCTTTAGTAATGCACTTTCTGCATTGGCTCGTGCGCTGGCTGGGTCCGTGCCGGGTTGCGAGTGGCCGCTGTCTTACTCGTCTTCGGCGCTGAGCGCCACCAGCTCCTTGAGCTGGCCCACGTCGAGGCCGCCCAGCCAGTCTTCGCCGCTGCCGACGATGTCGGCGGCCAGTTTCGATTTTTCCTGGATCATGCGGTCGATGCGCTCTTCGACCGAGCCGCTGGTGATGAACTTGTGCACCAGCACCCGGTTTGTCTGGCCAATGCGGTAGGCGCGGTCGGTGGCCTGGTTTTCCACCGCCGGGTTCCACCAGCGGTCGATGTGGAACACATGGCTGGCCCGCGTCAGGTTGAGGCCGACGCCACCCGCCTTCAGCGACAGCAGAAACAGCTGCGGGCCGCGGGGGTCGTCCTGGAAGCGGTCGACCATCGCCTGGCGCTCGGTTTTGCTGGTGCCGCCATGCAAGAAGGGCACTTCAGCGCGCCACTGGCGCTCCAGGTGGGCCTTGAGCAGATGGCCCCACTCGGCAAACTGGGTGAACAGCAACGCCCGGTCGCCCGCCTCGATCACCTCGTCGAGGATCTCCTCGAGCCGCTGCACCTTGGCGCTGCGAGCGGCAAAGCTGCCGTTGCCGCTGGCGATCGCGGCTTCGGGCGTTTCCTTGAGCGCCAGGGCCGGGTGGTTGCACACCTGTTTGAGCTTGGTGAGCAGGGCCAGCACCTGGCCATGTCTCTGGCCCAGGGGCGCCCGGGCGATGGCGTCGAGACTGGTCTCCACGGTCTTGTTGTAGAGCTTTTTCTGCTCGGGGCTGAGGCCCACCCATTCACTCAGCTCCACCTTCTCGGGCAGGTCGGAGATGATCGATTTGTCGGTCTTCAGGCGCCTGAGGATGAAGGGGCCGACGCGGGCCTTGAGGTCGCGCAGGGAGGCCATGTCGCCGTAGCGCTCGATCGGCAGGCGGTAGCGCTGGCGGAAGAACGGCTCGTCGCCCAGCACCTTGGGATTGAGGAAGTCCATCAGCGCCCACAGCTCGCTGACCCGGTTCTCTACCGGGGTGCCGGTGAGGGCGATCCTGAAGCGCGATGCCTTGCCGGCGCGGCCCAGGTCGCGGGCGGCCATCGACTGCTTGGCGCTGGGGTTCTTGATCGCCTGGGCCTCGTCGATCACCACCCCCTGCCAGTCGATGGTGTCGAGCAGTTCGCTGTCGCGCTGCAGCAGGCCGTAGCTGGTGAGCAGCAGGTCCACATCCTTGAGGGCCTTCTTGAGTGCGGCCTCGCTGCTGGGGCGGCGCGGGCCGTAGTGCTCGCGCACCTTGAGCTTGGGGGTGAAGGCATGGGCTTCGCGCTTCCAGTTGGTGAGCACCGAGGTGGGCGCCACCAGCAGCACCGGGCGTTTGAGTTCGCTTTCGGCCTTGAGGTGCTGCAAAAAGGCCAGCAGTTGGATCGTCTTGCCCAGGCCCATGTCGTCGGCCAGGCAGGCCCCCTGGTCGAAGCGATGCAGGAAGGCCAGCCAGCCCAGGCCCCGCTCCTGGTAGGGTCGCAGCCGGCCGCTGAATCCCTCCGGTGCCGGCAGCGGGTCGGGGGCCTTCTGCTGGTGGTACTGCTCCAGCACCGCCTGCAGCCTGGGGCCGGCGTCAAATTGGTGCACCGGCAGGCGCATCAGCGTTTCGCCCTCGTTGGCGGTGAGCCGCAGGGCGTCGTCGAGGCTGAGGCCTGTATCGGCCGCGCAGAAGCGCTCGGCGTTGCGCAGGTCGCTGGGGCGCAGCTCGATCCAGGCCCCCTTGTGCTGCACCAGGGGGCTGCGCTTGGCCTGCAGTCGCTCGAGATCCTTGAGCGTCAGGGTGACGCCACCGATCATCAGCTCCCAGCTCCACGCGAGGCTTTCTCCCAGGGTGAAGCCCCGCGACTGGCTGGGCAGCTCGGCCTTGATCGCCAGGCCCAGGCGGCTGGCCAGGCCGCCGCTGAGGCTCGGCGGCAGCAGCACCCCCACGCCCACATCGCGCAGCTGGGCCGCGGCGGTGCGCACCAGCACAAACGCCTCGGCCGGCGTGAGCTGCATGCGTTCGGGCGTGGCCGAATCGAGGCCCCGCTCGATCGGTTCAAACACCGTGAGCGCCCGGCCCAGGCCCTCCAGCAGCAGCTGGCTGGGCTGGGGCACGGCGATCTCACCGAGATGGATGTCGCGGTCGCCCAGGGCCCACACCTCGCCGGCGGGCAGCTTGAGGCTGGGGTCGGCTTCGGCCTGCAGGGCGAAGCTCAGGCTCCAGAGCTCCTCCCCTTCAGCGGGGGTGTCGAGCTCCAGGGCGGTGCGGGCCGGGGCGACGCGGCCGGCCACCGCTTCACGCCAGTGGTGGGTGGCCACCTCCAGGCGCTCGCTGTCTTCGTCATCGAGTTCGAGCCTGCCGTCGCCGGGGCCGAGGCCCCGTTGCCAGGCCGTCAACAGCGGGTCGAGGCCCTCGCCCTGGGGGGCAAAGCCCGCCCGCAGCTGGCCATCGAGCAGCGCTTCGAGGAAGCTGGCCACCCGCAAGCGGCCGCTTCCCGGGATGCGGCAGGCCAGGGCGTGTTCGCTGTCGCTGCCTTCGGCGCTGGCGCAGGTGGCCACCTGGGGCAGGCGGGTGGCGAAGTCTTCGAGCCGGTGGCGGTCGTCTTCGCGGTTGAGCAGCGGCAGCCAGCGGGCGCGGTCCTCCTCCACCAGGGGCAGGGTGCGCCCGCGGGCGATCAGGCTCAGGGCCCAGCGCTGCAGGTGGCTCCACCAGCGCAGGTCGTCGGCCAGTTCGGGGTTGCCGCCCGAGAGCGGCAGCCGGCTCAGCCATTCGGCCGCGGCGGCGGGTTTGAGCGCCAGCCCTTCCACCCGCCAGGGCCACCAGTCCACCGTTTTGGGCAGGGGCTGGCCGGCCTGCAGGGGCAAGCCGCTCCAGGGGCCGCGCGTCGCCGTCTTGCCCTGGGCCGCCTGGCTGCGGCTGGGCAGGGTGAGGGTGGCGGCCGCCGGCCGCAGCGCCTCCGACCAGAGGTCGTTGTCGTCCAGCCACTCGGCCAGGTCATCGACCACCAGGCTGAAGGGGTGGTCGCAGATCTGGCTGGTGGGGGTGATCGGCTCAGCCACGCGCCAGGTGTCGGCCCACAGCAACAGCCGCCCGCCCGAACCCTCGGGCGGAAACAGCCAGGTGGCATGCAGCAGGCTCATGAACCGGAGGGGTTCGGCGCGGATCAGGTGCGCTTCAGGAGCGCCTCAGTCGGGACCCCCCGCGGAGCAGCAAGGCACTGCCAACCAGGGGGAGCCAGAGCGGCAGCCACCCGCGAAGTGCTCCCATCATCGCTGTTGACAGGCCCCCTGTCACGCCGAACGGGCTCACCAGGCTGCAGATGCCGCACAGGGCCCCCACCAGACCGGCCTGCAGATGGCTGTCATCAGGGTCTACCCGCTGCAGGTGAAAGGCGAGCAGGCCGTAAAAGAGGCCGCATCCCCCTGCGCGCAGACTTGCTTCCAGCGCTGGACCGACGGTGGACAGTGTTGTGGTCTCGGCCAGGGGGCTGAGGCGACTGATCAACAGCGCCATCAGCAGCGACACGCCCCCGGAGGCCAATGCCCAGCTGATCGATTGCAGCCGCAGCTGGTCGCGGGTGGACTCGACGGGCACGGCACGGGCAACTTTCTGGGCGCTGATCATCGCCGGTCGCGGCGGGGTCGGGTCCATCGACAATGGCGCTGTCATCGAGAGGGGTGATCAGTGTCTGCAACACGTGCTCTTGGGGTGCAGGCCTGGCTGCTTGCCATCAGCCTGACCTTCCCCGCGGTCTGCTTCGTCTGCGGTGCCAGGGCTCAACAGAGCGCCACGGTCCAGGAGATCCTCGATGGTGATCAGCTCTATGTGAATCAGCAGCAGGTGCGTGTCAAGGCGCGCGCCACATCGCCGCAGGTGGTCAGCACCGGTGACAGCCGCGGACAGCTGGTCTTTGGCAGCGGTGCCGCAGGCCGGCTGAATCGGTTTTCTTTGCTGCGCCTGGCCAGTACCTGCTTTCTGATGAAAAAGGGACAGCTGCTGGTCTCCGGTCCTCAGAACGGCTGCACCCGCTCCGCTCGGTTGAGTGTGCGGGGCACCAACTACGTGGTGGCTGTGGGTGATGACGGCAGTTCAGAACTGACTGTGCTTGAGGGGCAGGTTGAGGTTGAGCCCCTCAAAGACGGGAAGCCCAGCGGTGAACAGGCCACCACCGTGGAGGCGGGCCAGCAGCTGACGATCTCGCCTGCTGGCGTGATTGAAACCGTGCTTCAGCTCAGCGCCGGCGACTACAGCAACATCCTCAATGGGCCGTTGTTCACAGGTTTCAGCAGCGCCATGCCTGGTTTTGCCGCCCTGGAGCGCTACATCCAGACGGCTCTGCCTGATCTGCCTCTGCCGCCTTTGCCCGGCGGGACCAGCGTTCCGGGACCCTCCGATCTGCTGCAGATTCCGGCTCTGCGGTTCTTCTGACCGCAGCTGAGCGCCCGTGGCACCCCCTGCGATTCACCTGTTAGGCGATCATGCCTTGTTCAGGTTTTGTTCGCCCAACCATGGCCGCCACCCCGAGCACCGGCCGCTCCAGCAGCGGTCGACCCCGCAGTGGTGCCGAGATCCGCGCCGCTTTTCTCGACTTCTACGCGCAGCGGGGCCACCAGCGGATGGCCAGCGCCTCGCTGGTGCCCGACGACCCCACGGTGCTGCTGACCATCGCCGGCATGCTGCCGTTCAAGCCGGTGTTCCTGGGCCAGCAGCAGCGGCCAGCGCCGCGGGCCACCAGCTCCCAGAAGTGCATCCGCACCAACGACATCGAGAACGTGGGCCGCACCGCCCGGCACCACACCTTCTTCGAGATGCTGGGCAACTTCTCCTTTGGCGATTACTTCAAGCAGCAGGCGATCGAGTGGGCCTGGGAGCTGAGCACCGGTGTGTTTGGCCTCTCGCCCAACAATCTGGTGGTGAGTGTGTTTCGCGAAGACGACGAGGCCGAGGCGATCTGGCGTGACGTTGTGGGGGTGAACCCCAAGCGCATCATCCGCATGGATGAGGCCGACAACTTCTGGGCCTCGGGCCCCACCGGCCCCTGCGGCCCCTGCTCGGAGATCTACTACGACTTCAAGCCCGAGCTCGGCGATGACGGCATCGATCTGGAAGACGACAGCCGCTTCATCGAGTTCTACAACCTGGTGTTCATGCAGTACAACCGCGACGCAGAGGGTGCCCTCACGCCGCTGGCGGCCCACTGCATCGACACCGGAATGGGACTGGAGCGCATGGCCCAGATCCTGCAGGGCGTGCCGAACAACTACGAGACCGACCTCATCTATCCGCTGATCGAGACGGCGGCGGCCTTGGCCGGCGTCGACTACCGCCAGCTCGATGAGCGCGGCCAGACGTCGCTCAAGGTGATCGGCGACCACAGCCGCGCCATCACCCAGCTGATCGGCGATGGGGTGACGGCGAGCAACCTGGGTCGGGGCTACATCCTGCGCCGTCTGCTGCGCCGCGTGGTGCGCCACGGACGGCTGCTGGGCATTGCCAAGCCCTTTCTAACGGCCATGGGCGAGGCCTCGATCGCGCTGATGCGCGACGCCTACCCCCAGCTGGCCGAGCGCCGCGAGGTCATCCTGGCCGAATTGGAGCGCGAAGAAGCGCGTTTTCTGGAAACCCTCGAGCGCGGCGAGAAACTGCTGGCCGAGGTGTTGGCTGCCAAGCCCAAGCAGATCACCGGTGAGCAGGCCTTCGAGCTCTACGACACCTACGGCTTCCCGCTGGAGCTCACCGAGGAGATCGCCGAGGAACATGGGCTCACGGTCGACACCGCCGGCTTTGAAGCGGCGATGGAGGAGCAGCGCCAACGGGCCAAGGCGGCGGCGGTGAGCATCGATCTCACCCTGCAGGAGGCGATTGATCAGGTGGCCGCCACGGCTGAGGCCACAGCCTTCAAAGGCTATGAGGCCCTGGAGCACCCCAGCTGTGTGCTGGCCCTGGTGGTGAATGGCGAGCCGGCGCAGCGCGCGGCGGCCGGTGATGCGGTGCAGTTGGTGCTCGACGTCACCCCCTTCTATGGCGAAGGCGGCGGCCAGGTGGGCGATCGCGGTGTGCTGCTGGGTGGCGGCGATCAGACCAGCGTCGATGCCGGCGTGATCGTCAGCATTGACGGGGTCAGCCGCAACCGCAGTGTGTTTGTGCACAGTGGCCGCATCGAGCGCGGCCAGATCGCCGTCGGCGATCTGCTCACCGCCCGCGTGGATGCGGCCTGCCGCCGCCGCGCCCAGGCCAACCACACGGCCACCCATCTGCTGCAGGCGGCGCTCAAGCAGGTGGTGGATGCGGGCATTGGCCAGGCCGGTTCATTGGTGGATTTCGATCGCCTGCGCTTCGACTTCCACTGCCCCCGCGCCGTGACCCCCGCCGAGCTCGAGCAGATCGAGGCGCTGATCAACGGCTGGATCGCCGAAGCCCACAGCCTCGAGGTTCGGTCGATGGCGATCGAGCAGGCCAAGGCCGCCGGAGCCGTCGCCATGTTCGGCGAGAAGTACGCCGAGGTGGTGCGTGTGGTCGATGTGCCGGGGGTGTCGATGGAGCTCTGCGGCGGCACCCACGTGGCCAACACCGCCGAGATCGGCGTGTTCAAGATCATCAGCGAAAGCGGGGTGGCGGCCGGCATCCGCCGCATCGAGGCCGTGGCCGGGCCGGCGGTGCTCGCCTACCTCAATGAGCGCGATGCGGTGGTGAAGCAGCTCGGGGAGCGCTTCAAGGCCCAGCCCGCCGAGATCGTCGAGCGGGTGGCGCAATTGCAAGACGAGCTCAAGAGCGCCGGCAAGGCGTTGGCGGCAGCCCGCAGCGAACTGGCGGCGGCCAAGGCCGCGGCCCTGGTGGCCCAGGCCGAAGCAGTGGGGTCCTTCCAGCTGCTGGTGAATCGCCTCGATGGCGTCGACGGGGCAGCGCTGCAGACGGCGGCCCAGAGGCTGGTCGATCAGCTGGGCGAGGGCGCCGCGGTGGTGCTGGGTGGGCTGCCCGACCCGGCCGATCGGGGCAAGGTGATGTTGGTGGCGGCCTTCGGCAAGGCGGTGATCGCCGCCGGCCCCAAGGCGGGTGCCTTCATCGGCGGCGTGGCCAAGGCCTGCGGCGGCGGCGGTGGTGGCCGGCCCAACCTGGCCCAGGCGGGGGGCCGTGATGGGGCAGCGCTCGATGGGGCTCTGGCGGCAGCACGGCAGCAGTTGGCTGACGCCCTGGGCTGATGCCGTCAGGCTGGGCTTGACCGTTGTTGCCTGAGGCTTTGATGTTGGCCATCCGCGCCCTGGCTGCTTTGGCAGCGGCCCCACTGCTGGCTGCGCTCGCCCAGGCGGCCCTGCCCCCTGCCGCCGCCGCCCAGGTGCAGCTGCAGCTCAGCTGTGCGGGCACGGTGCTCGAGGCCCGCGGCAGTGCCATGCTCAAGCGCCCGATCACCAAGCTCAACGTGTCGATGACGCTTGAGGCCGAGGCCCCGACCGCCAAGGCGGCCCTGACCCTGCTGCAGGAGCGGCTGGATCCGGTGCGTCGCGCTTTGCAGGCCCTGGCGATCGAAGAGCTGCGGATCAGCTCACCCAGCGTCTGGAACCGCTACGTCCCTGCCGGCAAGCCAGCGGTGTTCGAAGCCAGCTCCAGGGTCAGCGGCAAGCTGGCGCCGACCCGCCTGCAGGCGTTGATCAGCCAGGTGGGCGGTCTGCCGGGGGTGCGCCTGGCGCCGGTGGACGCCGAGGCCGACAAGGCCGGCGATGCGGCCAGCAGCCGTCAGCTGTTGCAGGCGGCCTACCGCGATGCCCTGCAGCGCGGCCAGGATCTGGCCGCGGCGATCGGGCTCAGCAGCCTGCAGCCGCTGCAGGTGCAGATCGAGGGTGGAGTGCGCCCGATGCCGATGGCGGCCATGGCCCTGCGCGGTGCCGCCCCCGCGCCGTTTGACCCGCGCGAACTGCCCGAACCCAGCGATCAGCTCAGCCTGGCGGTGACCTTCTGCGCCAGCCGCTGAGGCGCGCTGGGGTTCAGGCCAGCTCCACCCGATTGCGGCCGCCTTCCTTGGCGCGGTAGAGGGCCTGGTCGGCACGCTCGAGGGTGGCGTCGCTGTTTTCGCCGGGGCTGAAGCGCGATGCCCCAATCGAGATGGTCACCTGCAGGGGCTCCTGTTGGCCGTCTACCTGCACCTGACAGCGCTCAACCGCCTCGCGCAGGCGTTCACCCACCGCCGCGGCATCGGCGGCCCCATGCAGCTGATCGGCCAGCACGAGAATTTCTTCGCCGCAATTAGCTATGCAGGCACCTACTACGGCTTTGCATCGATCATTTTGATTGATCCTTCTTTGTACCCCTCGCGATACATCACAGCCACTCCACAGGCTGCATCCATATCTACAGCCGTTGCGGTTGATACAATCGCTGCAGCCCGGCAACTGTTGCTCGCGACCAGTGTCGTCAACCAGCAGCTCACGCCTGCCAGCCTGCTCATTTCCCTCGAGGCTTCGAAAACAGAGGCGTCTTCATCGCCCTCGCAGGACTCAACAGCTGCAGTTTCCGTTGAAACTTCTGAAGGCTCTGCAGGTTCATCAAGTGCATCGGGCAAGGATTCTTCCTCGAGCGAGGCTGGGCAAAGTGCTGCTTCTCAATCTGAAGCAGCTACCTCTGGATCGACACAGCCGCCGCAGGTCACTTCGGTCTCTTCCGCAGATGCAGGGGCCAGCTTTTCACAATCTGAACAGTCATCCGCCCAGCAAACCGCTGCAGCTTTGGGCGTCCCACTGGCTCAAACTCTGACAGCACAGCAAGCCCAGGGTGCTTTGCGGCAGGCATTGGCCAATGTGCGCAATTCAAATCCGGGCCCTAGCCGTGGTTCGGGTCCGCAAAGTTCGCTGCTCAATGACTCCAACCTGATCGCAGCTTCTCCCAGCTCCAGGGCGGTGGGGCTACTGCCCCAGCAGTTCAACCGCGCGGCCTACAACCCGGCGATTGTGCAGGTTCGGTTCACCGAGGCCAAGGGGCGCACCACCTCAGCTGATAGTGATGCCTTCCTCGATCTCACCTTCATCCCGGCAGAAGGGGAGATTGTGGGCAAACGGGTGGAAGTGTCCACCACGGCGTTTGCAGGCTTGCTCAAGCAGCTGTACACCCAGCTCTCGCGCCAGGACGACCTGCGCACCAGCAATCCGGCTTCTGCCTCCAGGCGTTTGTATGACTATCTGATCGCTCCTCTGGCCCAGGAGCTGGAGGCCCAGAAGGTCACCACCTTGCTGATCGGAGCGGAGCGCGGTTTGCAGAGGGTGCCCTACGCCGCGTTGCATTCAGGCAAACCGTTTTTGGGAGAGCGCTTTGCCTTCTCGCTGACGCCTTCGCTGTCGCTCACCAACCTCACCCCCGGCAAAGCGGCTGAAAGCCGTCTGCTGGCGGCAGGGGCGTCGCAATTCGATGGTCTGGCACCGTTGCCGCTGGTGCCTCAGGAGCTCGACGCGATTGCAGCCACCTAGGCCAGTGATGAGGTGCTCAATGCCTCGTTCACGCCGGCCACGATCGAAAAGACGGCGGCCGACCCTCGCTATGACCGCATTCACCTGGCCACCCATGCCGAGTTTTTGCCTGGGGGTGCCAGCAAATCCAAGCTCTATTCGGGCACGGGCCCAGTGCCCTTGGTGAGCCTGGCCAATCTGCGCAAGCAGCGCCAGGGTGTGCCGATCGATCTGATTGCCTTCAGCGCCTGCCGCACCGCTTTGGGGGATCCCGACAGCGAACTGGGCTTTGCTGGCCTGGCGCTGCAGGCCGGAGCCCGCAGCGCCATCGGCACGCTTTGGTATGTGGATGATGTGGCCACCTCGGCCTACTTCATCCAGGCCTACCGCTACCTGTAGCAGGGCATCCCCAAGGCCGAGGCACTGCAATTCACCCGCCGCGATTTCGCCAGCGGCCGGGTGCAGCTCTTGGGCGATCAGATCCTGGCTGGTGATGGGCAGGTGCTGCTCACGGGTCTGACCACGGCGCAACAGCGGCGCGTGGCCGATGGCCTGAGCAACCCCTACTTCTGGGCGGGCATCGAGCTGCTGGGCGCTCCCTGGTGAACCATCAGCTCTGCAGGTAGGTGCTCTGGCCCAGGCTGGCTTCCAGGTGGGCCATCAGCCGGCTGGCTTCGCTGATCTTCAGCTGACCGCGGCCGATGGCCTCCTCGCTGGCCAACCGCAGCCGCTCGAGCAGCAGCTCGGGGCTGTGCTCCATCGCCTTGAGCACCTCGGCATTGGTGTCGCCCCGCACCACGTGGTCGACCCGGTAGCCGCCCGCGGCCTGCAGGCGGATGTGCACCGAATTGGTGCTGCCGAACAGGTTGTGCAGGTTGCCCATCACCTCCTGGTAAGCCCCCGCCAGAAACAGGCCCACCCAGTAGGGCTCGCCGGCGCGCAGTTCATGGAGCTCGAGCAGCGGTTTGACCTGGCCGCGGTCGATGAAGCGCTCGAGCTTGCCGTCGGAATCGCAGGTCAGATCGGCAAAGCTGCCCAGGGCCGTGGGCCGTTCATGCAGCCGCTGGATCGGCAGCACCGGAAACAGCTGATCGATCGCCCAGGTGTCGGGCGCTGAGCGAAAGATCGACAGGTTGGCGTAATAGGTGGCCGCCAGGGTGGCGGGCAGCTGGCGCAGCTCCTCCGGCACCGGGGCGTCGGTGGGCAGCGCCGCCAGCCGTTGGGCGATGGCCTGGCCGCAGGCGCCGGTGAGCTGCTCGGCCACCGCCCGCTGGGGCAGGTTCAGGTAGCCCAGGCGAAAGGCGGCCAGGGCATCCTCCTTGAACTTCAGCGCGTCGTTCCAGGCTTCCTGCAGCTGCTCCGGTTCGCTGGCGGCCTCCAGGCCGGCCATGGTGAGCCGCAGGTTGCGCAGCACCAGCGGTTCTTCGGCGTCGGCGGCCGGAGCTGGTGGCGCCGCGGCGCGGCTGGGGCCTTCGGCCCCCAGCACGTCAAACACCAGCACCGAGAAGTGGCTGGCCAGGGCCCGGCCGCTCTCGCTCACCAGGGTGGGCACTGGCACACCGTGGGGTTCGCAGCACTCGCGCACGGTGGCCACCACGTCGTTGGCGTAGTTCTGCAGCGAGTAGTTGGTGGAGGCCGCCGTGGCGGTGCGGCTGCCGTCGTAGTCGACCCCCAGGCCGCCGCCCACATCCAGATAGCCCATGGGGGCCCCCAGGCGGGTCAGCTCCATGTAGATCTGGCCGGCCTCCTGCAGGGCGTCTTTGAGTACGGCGATGTCGTTGATCTGGCTGCCCACATGAAAGTGCAGCAGTCGCAGCTCGCCCAGTAGACCCGCCTCGCGCAGGGCTTCAACGCTGGCCAGCAGATCGGGCAGCGACAGGCCGAACTTGGCCTTCTCGCCCACCGAGCTGCCCCAGCGGCCGGTGCTGCGGCTCGAGAGCCGCGCCCGGATGCCGATGAAGGGGGCGGCACCCAGCTCTCGGCTGGCTTCGATGATGCGGGCGGCCTCGTCGGCCTGCTCGATCACCACCACCGGCTGGCGCCCCAGCCGCCGCGCCAGGATCGTCGTTTCGATGTAACGGCGATCCTTGGTGCCGTTGCAGATCAGCAGGGCTTCGGGGTCGCTGAGCAGCGACAGGGCGATCAGCAGCTCGGCCTTGCTGCCGGGGG